>Ga0315338_1001909_pt1 | contig 23114 bp, 13 predicted proteins | sample ASW8metaG_FD_204518 | JGI IMG/M metagenome (GOLD analysis project Ga0315338, IMG submission 204518) | Ammonia-oxidizing marine archaeal communities from Monterey Bay, California, United States - ASW #8 | ecosystem: Environmental > Aquatic > Marine > Coastal | place: USA: California | collected... | reverse complement strand
GCGGCAGATCCTGGAACCGCGCCCGTCATGCAGAAGATCCTCCTCGCCTCGTGTGACGATCCCAGTTTTGTCGTGCGCCGAGACGCTGTCGAGGCCTGCCGAAACCTCGAACTCGAGCCGCCGCGGGAAGCCGGCCCTGTTGCTTCCACATACACTCGAGAGGAAATGGCCGAGATCCTCGAATGGTCGCGATCAGACCGGCGAGCCCGGATCGAGACCTCGGCTGGCAGCATCGAGGCCCGGCTCTTCAGCGAAGACGCTCCTCTGACCTGCTGGAACTTCGCTCGCCTCGCCAATGATGGCTTCTACGACCAAGGGAACTGGCATCGCGTGGTCTCGAACTTCGTACTTCAGGACGGATGCCCCCGAGGAGATGGCTGGGGCGGCCCGGACGATCAGATTCGCTGTGAGATCAACAGGCATCGCTACACCCGCGGTGCCCTCGGAATGGCCTTGGCGGGAAAAGACACTGGAGGGAGCCAGTTCTTCTTTACTCATTCAGATCAACCACACCTCAACGGTGGATACACCGTGTTTGGCGAGATTCTGAAAGGACAAGAGATCGCAGATCGTGTCCTCCAGGGCGACCCGATCATGACCATTCGCGTCGTCGAGGACTAGACGCATGCGCTGGCCCGGCCGGGAGCAGGGCGCGACCGGCTCTCAGAGCGGGCTATCCCTTTCCCGGTAACTCGATCACTGATTGAGATCCGCCCTCGGCCCGCCGACAGCAGAGAGATCGCGCCAGCCCCGCCTTCGGCCGTCGTCATGGGAATCGTGCGTCCAGAATGTTATGCTGCCCCTATACGAAGACGCCGGGGGACTGTCTCGTCAAGGAGGAAGAGTTGTCCACGCCGAACCTATTCGCACCCTTTTGGATGTTCTGTTGCGCTATCGGCAGAACTCCGGTCAGAAGCCGATCCTCGTCCGGCGCGATCAGCTTAGTCGCGCTCTGCACCCTGGTCGTCGCACTCTGCGGTCTCGTGCTCGTTCCGGGAGCCCAAGCGGACGATGCGGCGAAAAAGATCCAGCAGATCGGCGACTCCGACGACCTCGCAAAAAACCAAACTCTCTGCGCTGAGATTATCCGGTCCGGCCCACGTAAGTATGCCCTCTACTTTTGCGAAGGATACGAAGCCATTTTTAGAGGCGATCATGGCGCGGCAGCCAAATCGCTCGAGAGCGCGCTCGAAGAGCAGTCGGACTTCGCCCTTGCGGCAATCTACTACGGCGATGCCTACAAGCAACTCGGAGATCTGAAGCGGGCCGAAGAGTACTACCAGCGCGCAATCGACGTGCAACCTCGTCGAACGGACTCCCGTTTTTCACTCGGCTCCCTCTACCTCGAGCAAGCCAAACAAGGCGACGAGAGCTACTATCCGAAGGCTCTGGAGACATTCCGTCAGATGGCGGAAACGAATCCTCGTTCCTCGGATGGTTACACGAACATGGGCGTGGTCCTCACCGAAATGGGGCGATTCGACGACGCTGAGTCTGTTTTGAAGAAAGCTATCGAGAAGGCTCCCCAGGATCCTTTCACCCACGACAACCTCGCCCTCCTCTATTCGCGGAAAAACCAGGTCGAAGACGCGGCCCGGCTTTGGCGTCAGGCTCTCACGATAAATCCCGGCTATGGCCCCGCCGCGATCGAACTCGCCTCTCTCTACGGACGAAACGGAGAACTGCTCCAGGCCCTGCAGGCCTTGCGAGCGGGCGAACGGGCCATCGCGGCGCCCCCCTGGGGCCCGGAGATCCGGCGCAATCTTGGTTTCGCGTTTCTGGGCATTGGAGCAATCGATCGGGCTCGGGACGTGTTCGAGAACGCGGCTGCGACCGGCACCAATGATGCACTCACCCATCTCGGCCTCGCTCACCTCCGCATGACCGAGGCAAAAGCACCCGAGGCCTTAACCGCGTTTCGGCGCGGCGCGGCCCTCGATCCTGTTGCCGCGGCACCCTTTGTGCTGGCTTGGAAGGCGGCTGTCGAATTTGCGATCGAAGACGACGAGACAGGCCCCCTGGCGAGCCTGGTCACCTCCATCAGCGAAAATGAGGCCGATGCCCTGGCCGCCCACGGCGTCGTCGGAAACACGAGCGGACACTCCTCGACAGATCGACTCGTCCAGTTCGTGCTCCCGGGGTGGCAGTTCGATGACGCCGAGGTCGTATCGTCGCAGGTGAACAACCTCGATGCCTCGATTTCATTACACGGATACGACGAAGCACCGGTTCCGATCGCCCGCGTCGCTGCGGACTATCCGGATTCGGCAGAAGAACAAGGCATCGAGGGAGAGGTGCTCGTTCGAGTGATCGTAGACACAAACGGCCGGGTGACGGAAGCATCCGCCGAGACGGGAAACGCCGATCCTATCCTCATCGACGCGGCAATAATTGCCGCTCAGAAATGGAGATTCGAGCCCGCCACGCGCTATGGAGAGCCTGTGGAAGCCTCGATTACGATTCCCTTCCGATTCGTAAAGCGCGATTAAACTCGCCGAGCGAAGTGCCCGAAATAGAGAAGAGAATTGGATTTGGGAGAGCCGGACAGCCTTTACTGCTGCCTCGGGAGCTAACAGCATGAGAAACCGCATCTTGCACATCGCCGACCTTCACCTCGGCGCAAGTCATGACTACCTGGGAGCGCGAAGCGCAGATCGGCAGGCGGAGGCCGATAGCGTCCTGACCCGACTTGTCGATCGAGCTCTCGAAAAGAAGTCGAAGATCGGCGGAGTCATCATCGCTGGAGACCTCTTCGACCACTACCAACCGAGTGGTATCCTCGTCGATTCGGTCATCCGCGACCTGGAGCGGTTGGCCAGTGCGGGCATCGAGATCCTCACCGTTCCTGGCAATCACGATGAATACAGTTATCCCAGTTGTGTCTATCGCATGGAAGCATCTCGCTGGCCCGGGACGATCGCCACCTGTCCCAACCCGGAACTCGTAGCAACCTGGCATCTCCACAAGACCGACATCGAGCTCTACGCCATGGCCTACATCGCGGGCCAGAGCAAGGCGCCCTACGAGCAAATTCCACTCTCCGAGGCCACGGACGTCTGTCGCATCGGTGTCTTTCACGGCTCACTCGACGTCGACTGGTCGGACCGCTCCGTACCCTTGACCAGCGCCTCCCTGGCCGAGTCTGGTCTCGATTACGTGGCTCTGGGACACATTCACCGTTTGTCCGAACGCCCGGTTGGCCAGAACGTCGCCGCCTACTGTGGTCGTATCGAAGGCGGGGGATTCCACGACCCCGGGGGCGCGGACTGGCTCGAAGTCGAACCGAGCGTCGGAGGCTGCTCTCTGCATTGGTCTGACTTCCCCAGTCGAAAGATCGAAACGCTGACCTGGAACCTTTCATCGGTTACCAGTCTGGCTGAACTCGAAAAACGCCTCGAGCGCGAAGCGGAGCGTGACGACGACCGGGTCCTCCGGATTCGCATGACGGGGATCAGCGGATTCACTCTGGACGCACCACGCGTCGCCGCCCGTTGGGCACATCGCTTCTATCATCTGGACCTCGTCATCCCAGCAGATGGCACGGCTCTGCCTGACCTCGTCGAACTCTGTGACGAACCAACCATCCGCGGACGCTTCGTCCAGATCGCCCGTGAGCGGATGGCGGGAATGACCGACCCAGAAGAGAAAGAGTTGGCCGCCGCCGCACTCCGTCTTGGACTAGCAGCGTTTGCCGACACGGCTCGAGCACAAAAACGATAACGATCCGGGAGTGACGCGTGCTGAGAATCTGTGAGCTGACCCTCGCTGGCTTTGGTGTCTACGAAGAACCGACTCGGTTCCTCCTTCCGAATGACGGCTCGGCCATCTTTTGGGGATCGAATGAAACCGGAAAGAGCACGTTCCTCTGGGGCGTCGCTGCCGTCTGGTTCGGACTTCCCAAAAATTCGGACCCATCGAAAATCGGGACAGAACGCTTCCACAGTTTCGGTCACCCTGCTGAATTCTGGGGAGAGATCATCTGGGAGCACGAGGGTCGCCGCTTTACCCTCCATCGGGAATTCGAACTCCAACGCGTCATCCTCAGCGAGGAGACGCCCGAGGGCGAACGCATCCTTTTCGACGGCGATCACAATCCCCAAGGCCGCACTTCGACCGGCTCGGCCTTCGCCCAGCATCTGCGCGAACGGCTCGGGATGACCCAGCTCGAGCTCTACCTGGAAACGTTCTGTATCAGCCAGCCAATGTCGGGCGATGACACGATCGGACAGGAGCTGCAACACCTCATCAGCGGCAGTAGGGCCACGAAGATCGACGATGTTCTCACCACTGTCTGGAACCAGGTCAAAGAACTGACCCGGGCGACGGGGGATCTCGGTGTAGCCCGCCCTGGCACGAACCGTCCGACCAACCAACGCGAGCCGGGCCGGATCGAACGGCTCGAAACAGCCATGGCCCAGGCCAGGCTCGACGAGACCCTAGCGCGCACCCAACTCGAGAAACTCAATGACGGCAACCAGGCGCTTGAGTCCGCCCAAAAGGAAGTGGACCTGATCAGACGGCGGCAGGAGGACCGCAAGGGCCGTCTGGAAGCACTGGGTCAATGGACGAAAGAGAACAAGGAACGGGTGCGCCGGACGGAACGTCTCCAGCAACTCGACCTCACGATCGAGGAGTACGATCGGCTCTGCGCCCAGCAAAAAGCAGTCGAGGAACAACTGGCCAATGAGTTCGCCAGCTTCTCCGAGGCCCCCGGAAATCTCACTCAATTGCTCGAGCGGGTCGAAGACGCCGCCGAAGCCCGAGATCGCCTCGCTGCCCAGGGCGAAGAGTGGAACAACAAGAAGGACCAACGCAAAGCCGACATCGCCGAACTCGAGAGTGAGCTGGAAACAACTTTCGCTGAAGTGAGAGGGCGCAGTGACTGGGTCGAAACCCGTCGCAAGCTGCTTGAGGCGACAGCTCGTTGCGAATCGAAGAAGAACGAGCTACTCGAACTCGAGAAGAACATCGCCCGCCGGGAACGGGATCTGGAAGCGACCGAGACTCTCGACAGCTTCGCGGTCGAAGCCTGCCAGGCCCACGCGGGCATCCTCACGGAGAGCTTCCGACGTATCGAGCGCATCGAAGAGAAACTGGTTTCTCTGGAAGAACAGATCGAGGAACGAGAGTTTCTCGGAACGGAGAACCGGCTCGCCAAGCTCCACGAGAAGATCGCCCTCGAACACGAGCTCCGCGAATGCTCCATCTCTATCCGCGAAAAACGGGCGGCAGCCCTCGAGGCCCGGATCGAGGAGACCGAAGCCGCGGCCCGCCAGGCCAGGGGAGACGCGGAGCACGACCCCGGCACGTCCAACCAGGAAATGGACGAGAACTCGATCTCGTCCCGACCGGGTCGAACGACCTGGCCCTTTGGCTTGATCGCTGCGGCCGCCATTTCGGCCGCCATCCACTTCGGACTCTCCTGGAGTTGGATCCTGGCCGGCGCTGTGGGAGTCGCTCTCTTTGTAACCTGGTTCGTCCTCGATCGATTGCGCGGTTCCCGGCCCAAGTCGACCGGCAGTGAGGGAATCAGCCCGGGGCAACGTCTCCGCCGTCGGCTGCAGGAGACCCAACCTGAGATCAAGGCCGAGCTCACCACGCCGGAGCCGAGGTCTTCCGCCACTGAGGCCGCCGATGAGTTAGACCTGCTCCAGAGCCGGCAGGCCGAAATCGAGGAACTCCTCGAAGGCCTTAGAGCAGTCCTCGGGGAGTACGCGAAGACCAATCACTCCGAACTGGCCGCAATGGAAGAGCGGTGGCGGATGGTTGACGAACAAGTCGAGGGTCTGCGCGCCGAACGGGCAGAGCTCCTCGAATCCCGGTTTGGTGCAAGCGATGACGAATCCTGGCGCGGTCTTCCAGTGACCGAGTCCGATGAGTACGTCGAGCGACTCCTCTCGCTCCCGGGGGCTCCGACCGCAGAAGAGAGCCCGTCGGTTTCCGATCTGCTCGCCTGGTTGCAGAAGCTGACAGAAGAGGATTGGTCTATCTTCAAGGAAGCCGAAGCCGCCCGGGGGCAAGCGATCGCCGAGCTCGAGTCGCTTCGCCAGCGCAACAGCCAACTCGAAGTGGAAGCGGCCGACAAGACAGAGATCCTGCTCCTGGAAAAGGAGCTCGCTCCGTTCACCTTGGAAACGGAGCCCAAAGAACTACTTCGTCTGAGCGAGGACTGCCAGGACGCAGAACGCAAGCTCCAGAGCCTGAAGGATCGCTCGGCCGAATACAGTGAGAAGACGTTCCAGGAGCGAATCAAAGAAAGCGAAGAGGCCATCGACGAAGTCTGGGAAGGTCTGAGCGCAGCCTGGGATTGCGAACGCCCGACGGAAGAGCCGCTTGCCGACTGGGCAAACCGGATGCGAAACGAGGCAGGCCCGGCGCGCGACGCACAAAAGCGACTGGCCCAACTCGAGGATTCCGCCGAGACCATCCTCCGGAGTTCTCTCTTCAAGACCCGAGATGAGTTGATCGAACACCGCACTTCCGAGGACGCCGCTCTCGGCCAGACTGTAAGGGAGTTGACGCGACTCGAAGAGACCGAATTGGCCCTGGCGACCGAAGAGAAAGATCCTTCCGCCGACCGGGCCTCCCGTCTGGGCAAGCTTCGCGAAGCCGAAGAACGGGCCGCCCTCGCCGATCAGCAATCCGCCGAGACGGCCGAGGAAGAGGTCCGACGCCTCCTCCGCGGCATGGCATCGCTGGAAGGTCGGGAAATCCCTAACCTTGCGAGCCTGGAACTCCGGTTCCGTCGGCAGGAGGAAGAGCTGAAGGAAGCGACCCGCGAGCGCGATGCTTTCGTCGAGGCCTTCCGCTGGATGGAAGAGGCAGCCGAGACGTTCCAGGGCACCTACCGCGAAACTCTAGAGCACAGGATCACGAAGCACTTCCAGGGCCTCACCGACGGCCTGCGTCGGGTTGATGTCACAGAGAAATTCGAGATTCTCGTTCGGGACGCGGCGGGCCGTGAGCTCTGTATCGATCAGCTCTCCCAGGGAGCACGAGATCAGCTGCTCTTGTCGATCCGACTGGGCGTGTCCGATCTGCTCTCCGGTTCGGTTCCGCTCCCCTTCTTTTTCGACGACGCATTCGTACATTTCGACGAATCCCGCCTCGCCCTAGCCAAGAAGACACTCGATGGGCTCGGACGGCAATGGATTCTCCTCAGCCACCGCAAGGATCTCTCGAATTGGGCAGATCCGATTTTTACGAACGAGCTGAGTGAGTCGGGCGAGTCGACTCCGACCGGAACGATGACCGAGGAAAGCGAGTCGATGGTGGGGACCGGGGAGCCGGCCATGGCTGTGCTGACCAGCCCGACGACGGAACCGACCCCACGTCGTCGGTCGAGCGACGCCGATCGACGGAAGCCGCGGAAGAAGCTCAAGGGCAGGGCCAAAGCGAGGGCCACGAAAGCAAGAGCCAAAGCCAAGCTCGAAGGGCCAGAGCAGAATACCGAGCAGGAACAGGGCACCCTCGACCTGACCGGCCCGACCGAAGGGGATTCGATGGGTGATGCCGACGAGCTCTCCGATGACCGACGGTCCGGAACGAGCGATCGGTAGACCTTCGCTCGAGAAACCTCTACCGGACCCTGCCCCGCACTACCCGCCGGGAGGCGGTTCCGAAACGGCCCGCGTTCGTTTGTCCGACCACCGGAGAACTTCCTCCTCCCCATCCCGAGACACGGACGGTAGGATGTCGACCAGAAACAAAGCTTGCCCCGAGAGGAGTTTAGGAATGAAAAGGATTTCTTTCCGTCGCTGCCTGTCTTCGGTTGGAGTCGTCGCCTGCCTCATGAGCGCGACAAACCTGGCCGGCGCTCAAGGAAACCCCGCCCCTCCGTCGGGAGGCGCTGCCGACGATGCACCTCGCTCTCGCCTGACGCTGACGGGGGCTTACATCGTGGAGGCGTTCGCTCAGAAGAACTTTTTCCTCGGTGCGGGCGGTCCTGTCGAGAGCGGCCTCTCGACCGACTTCGACGCGTACTGGACCCAGAAACTGAACCTGCAGCCTCGTCTCATTCTGTCGGACCACGTAAACGTGACGGTCAGCGTCAACGTTGCCCAGGGCGTCTGGGGCCTGGAGTCGACCGGAAGCGCCGGAACCACGGCAGCGGGCCTCTATCCTCGCAGTACCAACCTCTCGGCCCTGTCTCTCGACTGGGCCTATCTTGCCTTTCGCCACCGCGGGACCGGGTCCAGATGGTACGTGGGACAACAAGCATTCGTTCTCGGACACGGGCTGGTCCTCGACCAGGATGCTGCTGGAATCCAGGCTTATTTCGACCTCGCGCGGTGGAACGGAAGTCTTGGGCTCGGAGTGGCCAAACTGTCCGAGAGTGGCGGCCTGTCCGATCAGAACAACACCGCCCGCTCCGATGAGCGTGTAGGCCCCGATGGTCGAGACGCCGACCTCTTTTTCGCGCAGTGGCAGAGTGGATCCCCGGTCTTTCGGGTTTCCCCGTTCTTCGCCTACTACCAGGACCGCTCGAATGGCGACGGCGCAACCCTGTACCCGGAACGGCTCGGCTACGCAAACGCGCGCTTCCAGCCCAATGTGACCCGGGCCACAGTCTTCGGGCTCGAAGTGCAGGCGATGCGGGGACCGATTGACTTCGATCTCGAATACAACCAGCTCAGCGGCGTCGATCGGGTTCAGAATGCATCTGCTGGTGCAAGCGAGCTACTCGATGTCAACAATGGCGACCTCAAGGGCTCCAACTTGTATGCCCGAATTGCAGTGCAAGGTAACCGGTGGGAGATCGGCGGAATCCTCGCCCAGGGAACCGGCGACGACGATCCGACGTCCGGCGAGGGCAACCTGAACCGGCTTCGCACCGATGGGAACTTCTTCATCACCGAAGTTTGGGAAGACTCCGTCATGCCCCCGCGGGGTTTCCACCCCGGCGGACTCGGCTCTCCACTCAGCCGCGGCTACCGAGAGCTTGAGAACACCCGCATTCTACAGGGCTTTCTTGGATTCAAGCCGACGCCTTCGACTCACATCTCCGGAAGTGTTTCTCTCATTCGCTCTTCGGAGGACCTCCGCCCCTGGGCGGATACAAACGGCGACGGCGTTATCGTGGCCGAGGAGTTCGGCAGCGAGCTCTCGAACGAACTTGGCTCGGAGTTCGATTGGCGGTTCGACTGGACGGTCGATTCGCAAGTCACCCTTTCCGTCCGCGGAGGTGTCTTTCTCCCGCGCGTAGCCGCCGGCTACCTGCTTCACGGGACTGGCGAGCACCAGGAAGCGGCCACGGAGCACCGCCTCACGATCTCGGTTCCAGTCCCCGAATTCTCCCTCGGTGGCTAACCCGGGCCCCTGCCGATCCGGCCGGGCGGCCAGTAGGGCTAGCTCGGCAACGCGGCCAGCCTAAGGGACCCGAACGATTCGCAGCGTCTCGGTAGTACCGTCTCGGCGTGCAGCTCGGGCCCAATAGACCCCGGGAGACACGCTTTGTCCGGTCGCGTCTCTACCATCCCAGACGAGGCCTGCGGCTGGTCGGACGACGGAGACCCGGCGTCCTTCGGTATCGATGATCTCGACCTGAACGAACTCCGAGGAATCCAGACGAAATTCGACCGCAGCCGAACTCGGGTTCGGAGTCGCGGTCGGGGCGATCCGCTCGGGAATCTCGGTCGCGACGTCGGAGAGATCATCATCGGCCAGAACCAATTGAACTGGCTTCCGATCGCCGGTCGAGATCGCCATGGAAGTTTCTTCGATCCCGGTTTCCGCATCGAAAACACGAACTCCGTAGTTCGGATCGGCTCGATCGGCCAGATAGAGGTAGCCATTGGAGCTCGCAGCAAGATCTGCGAAGTCATAGCCGGAGGCACAGAGCAGGGTTTCGTCGACAACGCCGGTGGCGGGATCGACAGCTCGGACGCAAGTGACGAAGCTCGCGTTCGCAACGAGCGCAAAGAAGCGTTCCTCGTCGTGGGTAGTGAATTCGAGGAGATCACCACTGAGATCAGCCTCGGTAGTAACGAAACCAGTCGAGACCCAGTTGTTCACATCGACTCGGTCGATTCCCCCATCGAAAACACCAAACGACCCGACCTCGCTGACCCAGAGCGCCGAACCGGACTCATCGAGCCACATCTCTCCAAACGGATTGGTCCCCGCCAGAGAGATCCCATCGACCTCCTGTGTCCCAGGATTGACATCGACCAGTTCGCCGGAAAACGTGTCGATCACCGCAAGATAGGAGTCGCCGACCGGAGAATAGAACTGGCTTCGATCGAGTCGCTGCACCTGAACGAACAGATACGGTCCAACATAGGCCATCCGGCTCAGCTCGGCGAAGCCGTCATCGTCGGCAAAAACCTGCAGAGAAACAGAATCGAGAATCGCTCCAGTCGTCGGATTCACCTCGAGGACCCAATTCGAGTCGTAACGCGTCACGTATCCGCGAGTGGGTGAAAGCAGAGCAATATCCTGCGGATTGAGGTTGGCCCCCACGGAAAACGACTGCAGCACGTTGTAATCGTCGTCCGGGTCGATTACTTCGATGTCCCCACAGCCGAGCCTGCCGATGACATAGAGAAGACCTTCGGACTCGCGAAGGACGGGATCGGGGCAGGCCTGGAAGAGATTGTTTTGAATCGTCCAGGGATGGTCGATTTCCATCGAGCTGATCTCGGCCGGATTGTCGTAGTCGGTGTTGACGATCCAAAGACGCCCCTCAACGTTCGCCGAGAGCAAACCGAGCGCTGTCGCCGCCAAGGCAATCGAAACCAGGCCAACTCGAAGCATGATGCCTCCATTCCGTGTCGACCGGCCGGATTCTCTCGGAAGGGTTCGACGATGTATCTCTTGTGGTTCGAGGAGCAAACCCGAAGGGATCGGGTCCGACAATCGATTCCAGGGACTGGAGCATAGCAGTCAACGGGTTGCCTCCAGCTCATTTTGCTCTAGGCTTGGTCAAAACCCTTGGCAGGGATAGCCCAGGCCGCATTTCGATCGGAGATCCACGTGCGCATAGACACTGAAGCCCCGAATTCTCGTTCTAACACACCGGGGCGGGGCCTGAATATAGCCCGCATTGGAGTCGCGTTACTCTTCGTGGCCGCGATCGGCTGTGCCACCGTCCCGGTGACCGGGCGGAAGAGCTTCAACGTCATTCCCGAGAGTCAGGCCATTGCGTTGGGCGCAGATGCCTACCAAGCTGCTCTCTCCAATGCCCGACTGCTCAAATCCGGACCAGAGTACGACATGGTCCAACGGGTCGGCCGGCGTATTGCTGCCATTTCGGACAAACCCAGCTATGACTGGGAGTTCAACGTCATCGACGACGATGAGACCGTCAACGCGTTTGCCCTTCCGGGCGGGAAGGTCGCCATCTACACCGGAATCATCCCGGTCGCAGTCGACGACGCCGGTCTCGCCACGGTCATGTCGCATGAGGTAGCCCATGCCATCGCTGGGCATGGCTCCGAACGAATGACGGACGGACTTGCCCTCCAGATCGGCGGAGTCGGCCTCAGTGTCCTTCTCAAGAACAAGAGCCCGGCCACACAGAACCTCGTCCTGGCTGCCTACGGGATCGGTTCGCAGGTCGGAGTCCTTCTTCCCTTTGGGCGCGCTCAGGAAAGCGAAGCCGACCACATTGGTTTGGTCTACATGGCCCGGGCGGGATACGACCCACGGGCAGCTGTTGGCTTCTGGGAGCGGATGGACGCTCTCTCGTCGGGACAGCGTCCGCCGGAACTCCTCAGCACACACCCGGATCCAAAACGCCGCGTCAGCGACCTCAAGAAGTGGATGCCCGAAGCCCTCGCCGACTTTGAGAAGAGCCGGTGAACCGATCACAGGCCCGAGTTCTCAGCTGGCTGAGCTGGGTCATCCTCTTCACGGTTGGGTTGGCCCTCCCTACCCTGCTGGGACGCAGCCCAGATTTCGTCGAGGCCGCCTACGCACGTGGACTTTTCCCATGGATTGCCCGCACTCTTGGACCGATCGGCCGCCTCGTCCCCTTTAGTGTCGCCCAGCTTGTCGTAGCTGCAGCCGTCGTGATGATCGTCTTCGAGATCATTCGCGTAACCCGTAGCCTTCGGCACGCGAGAGCTTCGGCGCAGGAATCTAATCCCGAAACCCGGTCCAGACCGACCGAAGTGGTGCGGCAGAGTGCCCATAGATGGCTGCGCCTGGTAACGATCGTAGTCTGGCTCTTCCACCTTGTTTGGGGATTGAACTATGCACGCCCCCCACTCCGAGAACGGATGAGTCTCCCGGAAATTGCGCCCACGACGGAGCGGCTGGCGCGGCTCACCCGATCCCTGGCCCACGAAACCAACCATGCCTACGAGCAGGCGCTGCGCTTCGACGAGGCCACCGCTGACACCATCCGGGGAACGCAGCTGCAGATCGGAAACGAGACCCTCTGGGAAGCTTTGTCGCTGGGCTTCGACGTGGTCGATCCGAGGTTAAAAGGAATAGGTTTTTCCCCTCCCAAGCTTCCCACTCCGGCCGGCGCTGCGCTTTCCCGACTCGGAATCAGCGGAGTCTACTTCCCGTTCACGGGAGAAGCTTCGGTCAACAGCAAGATGCCCGAGGTGTCACTTCCCTTCGTCGCAGCTCACGAAATGGCGCATCAGCGCGGAATCGCCCGAGAGGACGAAGCCAATGCCCTTGCCTACCTGGCCTGCCGCCAGGCCGGGCGGTGGGTGACGCGATACTCGGGTGCGCTCTCTGCCTATCGACGGAGCCTCTCTGCCCTCTGGCGGGCCGAACCGGACTCAGCTCGGGCAGTGGCGAAGCTTCTCGCCCTGGGTCCCCGTCACGATCAGATTGTCATTCGAGAGTTCTGGCAGTCCCAGAAAGGCGTCGCTTCAGACGCTGCGGGCAAAGTCAACGACACCTACCTGAAGGCGAATGCCCAGGCCGATGGGGTCGAGTCGTATGGGCGAATGGTCGATCTGCTCGTCGTCCTCAACGAACTCGACATGTTGCAGAACTGACTCACGCCAGGCCAACCTCTGAATCGCGAGCTAGGCCGTTCGTTCGGTTCGTTCCGCGAATTGCTCCGCGACATACTCCAGGAGGACCGGAACGAGGTCCGGGTCGAACTGGCGTCCGGAAGCTTTGTGGAGGATTTTCTCCGCGTCCTCACGGGAGTAGGCCGGGCGGTGCGGTCGATCGTGAGTGAGGGCGTCCCAAGCGTTGGCTAGCGAAACGATCCGGGCAGCCAGGGGAATCTCCAGGCCACGGAGGCGATCCGGATAACCGGTCCCATCCCAGTACTCCTGATGGTGTCGGAGGATCTCACGAATCCGACCTTGTCCCTGAGCGCCGAGAAGAGATTCTCCGCGTGCTGCGGCGCCTTGACGCAATTCGCGTCGTTCCTCCCCGGTGAGGACTCGGTTCGCTTCCATCAACTCGTTGTAGCGATCGAGCTCGCCCAGATCATGGAGAAGGGCCGCGTAACGGAGCGTCCCTAGCTCGGCATCGGACTGGCCAAGACGACGCCCGATAGCCAGGGCGATCTCTTTGACACGTTCCGAGTGGCCGCACATGTACGGATATCGATCCTCGATGTTCTTGATGAGTCGGGCAGTCGTCTCGAGAAAGGTTCGCTGCGATTCGCCATAGTCTTCGGCATTGCGAAGCGCTGTCGCGATCGAGCCTCCGAGAATCTGGAGCACTTTGATATCGTGCCGTCCAAGCGGTACGGAGTGATCGCGTTCACCCATCCCCAGGATTCCACGCATCTCGGTCCCAGAAAACGCCGGTACGACCAGAGTAATCCCAGCTGCAGAGAGGCGTCCGAGCTCGGCTTTTGCGTCCGGATAGTCTTGAAACTCGTCGAGGCGCAGGGGCCGCCCCACCGCCTTGACCATCCGAACAATGGAGCCGTCCTCGGGGAGCGAGAGGCTTCGCACGGCCGACTCCGGGATTCCCCGACAGACTCGCGCGGCAAACTGTCCGTTCCCATCGGGAGTGAGGAGCCCGACCCGCTGAAACTCCAGGCCACCGACGGTCGAGACGACGAACCTCTCCAACACATCTTCGATCGTGCCAGCGTGATTCATCTCCAACACCCGGGTCATCAGGTTGCCGATCTTACCGATCCGATGGGAGAGTTCGTCCTGCATCTGAAGCAGGGTTTCCTTCCCACGTCGGACCTCGGTCTCGAGAATCTCGTTGCGAGTGAGAAGTAGATCTCGGTCCCGCGAGCGCGAGAGGATCCGGCGCAACCGCAGGATGAGCTCGCGAGGAGAAAACGGTTTGGTTAGATAGTCGTCTGCGCCCAACTTGAGACCCTGCAGTCGCGACTCAGTGGCCGCGTTGGCAGAAATCAGGACAATGGGAGTAGCGCCCAATTCACGGTGGTTGCGAACGAGCTTGAGCACTTCGAGCCCGCTCTTTCTGGGCAGCCGAACGTCGAGAACAATCAGGTCGGGTTGCTGGGATTGAATCGTCTCCCAGGCCGCATCCCCGTCGTACGCCGTGATCACCTCATACCCACGTCCACCCAGGGTGATCTGCAGCAACTCGACAACGCGGACATCGTCGTCAACGATCAGAACCCGCTCGTTTGACTCTCCACTCAAAGGACATCCTCCTCGCCCACTCCACCTGTCCGCAGGGCGGACCATTCGTTGGAGTTCAAATCGGCAGGACGGAATGCCATCTGGAGAAACGGTGAGCTAGAAGAGTGAGCTGGAACGAATAACGGGGGTCGACGGGCCGGGTTCACTCTGGGATCTCGGCACTCCGGACCGGATGGCCATTGAGTCTCCTGGCTGAGAGGATCCTGGGTCATATCACCCAGACCGGCGCCGCCTAAGAACGGCGCTAACCTACTTCTGACTGAGGGACTCCACGACCCGTCCGACGTCATCGTCCTGAAATGGGAAATGGAGACGTGGCGCCCGAGCCAGCCGCCCGGTTGCACTTTCGTGGGGAGTCTGGAATCGGGATCCGATCGCGATCAGGGACAGATTTGCGAATCGTTCACCGTCGAGTAGTTGAACCAGGTCGGGATCGAGGGGATCGGCGAGGTCGAGAAAGAGAGCGTCATAGTCCTGATCCTGAATCGCCGTACGGACCCTGGCCGGGTCAAATTCTTCGGTAACGTCCCAATCCGCCCGTCGAAATGACCTGGAGAGGGCAACCCGGACGGGAAGGTATGGCACTGCCAATAGGACTCGGCGACGAGGGCCATCACCCGTTTCTCCCGCAGCAGGAGTCGACTCGATCACCTTGGCAGCAGGCGGATTCGCGGCCACACCAGGCGCGGGAATGGACTCGATCACCTTGGCAGCAGGCGGATTCGCGGCCACTCCCGGCGCAGGAGTAGACTCGATCACCTTGGCAGCAGGCGGATTCGCGGCCACTCCCGGCGCAGGAGTAGACTCGATCACCTTGGCAGCAGGCGGATCCGCGGCCACACCCGGCGCGGGAATAGACTCGATCACCTTGGCAGCAGGCGGATCCGCGGGCGCCTTCGGTTTTAGATGCGGGCCTGACTGCGCCACCTCGCTCAGTCTGACGACCTGAGGCTCCCGCCCTTCGCCAATCCGAGGCGGGCGGACCATCCACTCGACACTCCGACCCAGGGCCTCCTTGGTACTGGTGATACCACCGAATCGGCGGCAACAGAGCAGCGAGATACCGTGATCGCGCTTCCACAAGACAACGAATGGCTCAGCTTCCGAGGAATGCTTCTTCGCAGAATCCGTTCCGCTGGAGGACCGGGAGGCAAGCAGATTCCGGAGGGAAAACCGAAAACGATGACCTGAAGAGATCGGAATCTCTTCAGTCAGAGCGACCCGATCGACTTCGGTCCAGGGAAACGCTACCCAACACCCGTCCTGCTCCATGAGTAGCACCGAGTCCACGATTGGCTCAGGCTCAGGCGCTGCGTCGGGCTCAAGAGGTACCCGAGTTCTCACAAAATCCGTCCACGAAGGACCGTCGGGAGCTCCAGGGGGCACTTCAGTCGCCACTTTGGGCTCCGCCTCAGGCGGGCTTCCAGCGTTTACCTCAGTACCGACACCCGGTCGGGATTCAGACACGAAGTCCGGGCCGACCGCGGAGTCGGACGATTTCGTCTCTTCCCAAGCTGTGGCAACGGGGATCCCCGCCTCAGCATCGGAAAAGTCTTTCTCACGGGCGCTGTCCGCGGGCCCAGCCTCGGATTCAGCGTTGAGTGTTGGCGGGCTTTCGATCGCCGCCCGCTCGTAAGCCTCTTTGCCGGCGTGCTCAGAGGGAGTTGGTGTCACCGTCGACGCCGCCGGGTCGCTGGACGGCTGCACAGGACGTCGAGGAACCTCTGGAAACGTCGAGGCCGGTGCGACCGCAGCCTGCCGGATCCGGTCGTCTAATCTCTTGCGGGTAAGTCGGTTGTCCTGCGCATCAGGCGTCGAAGGATCCGAATCATCATCAACGAACGGATCGGCATAGCTTTCCGGATCGCTCGCCGATCCCGGTGCGGTCATGGGGCGTTCCCCTGGAGCTGGGGTCGAGCCACTCTCGGCCTGGCGTCGGTATGTATCGGACTCCATTTTCCGGAGTAGCTCGAGTTCTTCCTCGCGATGCCGGATCGACAACCGAATCCACTCGAGAAACTCCCAGCCCTGGTTCATCGATCAGCTACCTCGTCGAGTCGTTGTTGCAAGATCCCTAAACTTTCTTCGAGATGCCGCCAGCGAGTCGTGAATTTCTCCAGCTCGGTGGCCTCATCTGGCCCTTTCGGCTCTTCTCTTTCATCGGCGCTTTCTGACCCTGCCTTCATCGGCGAAACGTCAGCGACGGCGGACTCGAGAGTCTCGAGGGCCTCCGCGAATCGCTGGTACCGGAGCCCCAACCCATCCGGATCAGGCCCGACCCGCTCCATCTCCAGGGCGAGAACGGAACCGAGCTGGCGGATCCTTTCGGTCGCCTGATCGAGAGCCGACTCACCAGCCTCGGTCAACGAGTCTGACGGATGGTCGGGACCCGAAACTCCAATTTCAGAACGATGATTCCCGTTTCCGCCGCCATGGCCGCTCGTGCCGTTTCCAATCCGTGTCACCATCTCGAGATGTGCTCGTGGTGGTTCGGGGCGAATTGTCCCATCCACGGGAAACTGGCTCGGCCGAAGCTCCTCGATTCCTGCCCGGAGACTCTCCGTTTGGGCGCGTAGATCACCGAAGAAGTGGGCAAGCTCGCGACGATTCGTTCTCAACCTCTCCGTTATCTCGCCGACGACTCCGCTGGCCTTCTCCCCGCTCTCGGCCAAGCCACGCACACCGCCTCCCTCGATTTCTGTCTTTAGTTGGATCAGTGAGCTGTTCAAGCTCTGCAATTCGCTCACCGTCGTATCTTCTGACCGACTCTGCCTAAACAGGGCCTGGATACGACGGAAGAGATAGAACGCGTCCCAATCGCTTCGATAAAGAAACGAAATGGCGCCGGAGGGGAGTGATCCTGTTTCGATGAAGCGAAGGAGGAGGCGGGTCGATCGGGTCATTCGGCCCACGACGACAAATCCGCAGCAGAGCGCGAGAACAACCCCCAGCGTGATAAAGGCAGCTCCGCCGATCCGTAGAGCCGTGACGACCTCAGCAAACTCGACTTCTGGCCGCGCGAAGAGATACTCGATGAAGAGGAAGTAACTTCCTCCCAGGAGAAGCACCGGGACCGTGACCAGAAAGATCAGGCGGCCGCGAAAGGCGGTTCGACTGCTCCCCGCGTCGTCGCGAAGTTCGGGATCAGACATGGTACCTCCGAATGAGTGCCGCGCAGGTTGCACCGAAGCAAGCCTACCTGTGCAGGATGCACGGCGGAACGGCGGCGCAAATGACTCGAGGCAGCACGACGACCTTGGTCGTCGAGGGCTAACCTAGGTCATCCCAAGGCAGAAGCGGTATCCACACCGTGTCCGCATCGCGTGGCACATCCTTTGCCACTCATGCGTGAGACAGACACAAGCGTATCACACTCGCCAGAGCGGACCCAAGACCCTGACCAAGGGACTGACCCCCTCTTCGAGCGGAGGAATTAAATGCCGGTCCGCGGTCAATACATCGAGCTACCCAAAAACGATCGCGACGTCCGCCCGACGTACCTCTTCATGATGAAGTGTCTCCTCTACAGCCGCATGGAGACAGGGCTTACGTCCAACCAGGATTTCTACGACGAGGACGTCAACGTCTACATCGCACATCTCCTGAACTCGTTCATCCATCCCGATTTTCTCGAACGAGCTCAGCCCTATCTTTCCAAGTACGACAGCGAGGTGTTTGAGCGGCTCTCGACTTCAAAGGACGCGCGGCTCAAGTACATGCTCTACAAGACAAACGCGGACTTTCTTCTGATCTCACTGGGGATCTTCGACGATGCTGACATCAGCCTGGCCGAAGGTGTCCCGAACGGATCGGATCGGGCGGAACGGCTTCATTTCAAGCCTTCGGAAGAAGCTCGGATCGGCAGAGGGCGCACTTACTACCAATTCGCCTACTCCTATAGTCAACAGATTCACGGGAAGAACCGAGCCATGACGGAAGTGCTCGAGAAACTGAGCCTGGGATTCGACAAGTACCTGCGCATTCTTGCTCACATGCGCGGTGAGTACATGGATCTCCTCTCTCGTCTCAGTCGTGGTGAGGTCTATCACCTCGAGCGGGTCGTAAACGAATCGCAACGCGAGGACCTGCTCAGAGCCAAGCAGGATCAGGTCCTGGATCTTTACCTCGAGTGGAAAGAATCCCGAGAGGATGAGACCCGTAGCCGGATTCAGAGCGTTATCGAAGAAATCCGCGATCTCGATCCCGAATTCCGATTCGACGTCCCGGATCTTTAGAGGGTTTTCTCGTACTAAGTGACGATTGGCTCAGCAGATGAGCCAACGATTTGAACCGCTCGAAAAACCATGTTTGCCAGGAGCCCCAGTGTCGACGTCCCGTGAGGCGTTGCAGGGGCTCCTTTTTTTATCCCTCCCCGCTTCCTCCTCCGATTAGGATCTTGGCAACTTTTGTCGCTCGTGCGGTGTACGCAGCGTCGGAGAGCAACCATCGGGACTTGCGGGAGAATCGAACCATCTCAGTCCGAACGAATCGCGGAGGAGTTTGGCTCCTCACCTTCCTCCTCGTCTGGAGTTCCTCCTTTCCGCCAATGGCGGCTGCTCAGGAACGACGGGGTCAGGCAGACCCTGGACCACCGCCGGTGGAACGGGTTCGAAACGCTCCTCCCTGGCCGAAGGATTTCGAAGTCGGCCTCGAAGCCGCGCGGGCTTTTGCCTACTACTTCGGTATTGTCGAGTCGGACTCAGTCCTCACCCATATCTCGGACATTGGTTACCAGGTTGCAAGCCAGGCCGGGCACCCGGAGTACCTCTTCACGTTCAACGTTCTCGACGTCGACGATCCCAATGCCATGGCCCTGCCCGGTGGGTTCATTTTCATTACTCAGGGGATGCTCGACCTCGATCTCTCCGACGACGCCCTCGCCCATTTGATTGGACACGAGATTGCTCACGTTACGGAAGAGCACTTCTCTCGCGCCGGCCGAGTCAACGGCCTGCTCACCCTCCTTCAGACCGCGGCCCTCGTCGCGGCTCTGGTGATCGGCCCTGACTCTGGCGGGGGCGGCTACGACTATGACGAACACACGGGGCAGGTACGGCAGAGCCTCGGTGGCCGAGTCGCCGCGGCCCAGGGAAGTCAGATCTTCGGAAGTGTCTTTCGAGAGCTTCTCGTCCGCGGTTACGGTCGTGGACTCGAAATGGAAGCCGACCGTAAGGGACGGAGATTCTCCGCCCGATCCGGCTTCCCCATGAGGGGCGGAGCCGAACTGATGGAGTCGCTCCATACCCGCATCTACGAGGATCAGGAGTATGGGTACTGGCGGACCCATCCGTTCTTCGCCGACCGGGTGACGGCGGCACGCGCCACCGCGGATGTTGCGGGCTCTCCCCCGAGTAAGGCCGAGGTCGACGCCTATCGGGAAGAGATGCAACGGCGCATGGCCGAGCTTGCCGACAGTATCCTGAACGAAGACCTGGCCGTATTCCTCTACCGAACCGCGAACCGAATTGCGCCCGATGGTTCCGCCACCTTCGACATCGCGCACCGCGGACTAGCCCGCCGGGTCGAGTGGGAGCGAAAGTCCCGGGACATTCTGCGCAGCTACACTCCGCTGATCGCGGAATATGACGAGCTCCTCGACCAGATCGCAGAAAAACCGGAGAGTGAAGTTCGCTACCAGCGTGTTCTCTCGGAGCGCGACGATCTCGTCGAGGAACGCAACGCACTCTACGACGCCTACAGCTCGGTCCTGGAAGATCCCGCCGCGGGTGTGCAACACCTCGAACGGTTCCTCGAAAACTTCCCCGACGACCCACGGGCTCGGGCAGTTCGATTTCGCTTGGCCCAGCAGTATCGTTGGAGTGATCGAGCGGATGCGGCGGTCCTCGAGCTCACCCGCATTTTGGCAACGGCACCGCCTGACACAGTTGCGGCTGCTGAAGAAGCGCTGCGAGATTTCATTCCTCTGACCAGCGAACTTACGACCAGCCAGCTGCTGCTCGAGAAGAGTGAATCGGACTCCGTCAGGACCTGGGCGACGCGACAACTCACAACGCTGGCTGCGTCTTTCGATTCTCTCGAAGTCGGTAGCCGATTTCTCGACCGCTACCCGGACGCCGAGATCTCCGACCAGGTTCGGGAAAAGGTCGAAGAGCTTGCCCAGGAAGGATATCTTCAGGCGCGTCTGCACGAGTCTCTACAGAGTTATCAAGCTGCCCTGGACGAATACAACAAGGTCATCTTACTGGCCAGAAACACCGCCGCAGCCGACCGCGCCCGCGAGGGTATCCAACGCGTCCAGGACTTCGGGCGCTAGATCTAGCCCTCTTTGTAGTTCGGTGCTTCCTTCGTAATCGTGATGTCGTGGGGATGACTCTCCCTCAGCCCGGCCGATGTGATTTTGACGAACTGAGTCTTCGAACGCATGTCTTCGATCGTCGAGACTCCGCAATACCCCATCCCCGCTCTGAGCCCACCCATGAGTTGGAAGACAACCGAGGAGAGGACACCCTTGTACGGAACTCGCCCTTCGATGCCCTCGGCAACGAGCTTGTTCTCGTTGACCGGGCCGTCCTCTTCTTCGCTGGCTTGAAAGTACCGATCCCCGCTGCCTGAGCGCATCGCGTCGATCGAACCCATCCCCCGGTAGGTCTTGTAGGCGCGACCCTGATAGAGAACCGTCTCTCCCGGACACTCCTCGGTTCCGGCAAAGAGGCTCCCGATCATCACGGCAGCCCCGCCGGCCGCGATCGCCTTGGCAACGTCGCCCGAGTACTTGATTCCTCCATCCGCGATGACATGAACCCCGTGACGATCGGCCTCTTCGACACAATCGAAGATCGCCGTGACCTGGGGGACACCGATTCCAGCCACAACCCGAGTTGTACAAATTGCGCCCGGTCCCATCCCAACTTTGATCACGCTGGCACCGAGTTCACACAATTCCCGCGTCGCTTCGCTCGTGGCAACATTTCCGCAGGCAATATCGAGGTCCGGAAACTCTGTCCGTAGCCTTTTCAAACGATCGAGAACGCGAACGGAGTGCCCGTGCGCGCTGTCGAGGACGAGAAGATCAACGCCCTTGCTGACCAACTCCTGAGCCCGTTCCATGAAGTCGTCAGCGATCCCGATCGCAGCACCGACGCGAAGACGCCCGCTTTCATCCAGACAGGCGTCCGGATACTTGATTCGCTTGAGAATGTCTTTCACGGTGATCAGGCCAACCAACTTGCCTTCTTCGTCGACGACAGGCAACTTCTCGATCCGATGACGATGGAGAATGACTTTGGCATCTTCGAGCGTCGTACCCGGAGATGCGGTAACAAGATTGCTCTTCGTCATGACCTCTTCGATCGTGACGGAATGGTCCTCGATAAAACGGAGATCCCGATTCGTCAGAATCCCAACCAGCGTTCCCTCTTTCGTAATGGGAACTCCGGAAACTCGGTAGCGAGCCATGATTTCGAGGGCTCGACCGACCGGAAGATCGGGAGGAAGAGTAACCGGATCGGTGATCATTCCGCTTTCGGAACGCTTGACCTTATCGACCTCATCTCCCTGACCCGAGATACTCAGGTTCTTGTGGATGACGCCAAGCCCTCCGGCTCGAGCCAGAGCGATAGCGAAACGCGCTTCCGTCACCGTATCCATAGCCGCGGAGAGCAGCGGCGCGTTCAATCGTAATCGGGGAGTCAGTTGGACAGAGATATCTACATCGGCCGGGACGACCTCTGAGCGACCAGGGACGAGTAGCACATCGTCAAAGGTCAACGCTTCTCGCGTGATCCGAGAAGACAAGGAGCTAGTATCCATCGATTCCTCCGTATACGCGAACGGCCGGACAAATCGTCCAGCCGTTGGCATTCGGTGCGTAGTTCCCTGTCATCCTCCGGATGACAGTCGTATCCCTTGTTTTTCCTTTCGCTCCCAGAGGATTCCCTCGTAGGGCGAGAAGTGATAGTGCGCTCCAATTCTAAAACTGAGAGCGCTGAAGTTCGAATTGAAGAGCGAGTCGAACTTGTCATCACTGGCAAAGATGTAGTGATTCTGCAGAGAACCAGTCAAAGTGACGTGGCGCGCCATCCGCTTTTCTGCTTCAAACCCGACTTGGACGCCGGGGACGAATCCGCGATAGAATTGTTGCGTCTGAGGATCACGCAAGCTCTTACCGTTGTTCTTGTGGTTCCAGCGGTACATCCCGACACCACCACCGGCTCGCCACGTCATTCCCCGGTATCCGGAAAACTCCCGGAGCGCACCGAGGGTACCAAAGCTGACCGCCAACACGGTGTCCTTGCGAGATTCGAACGAATTCCAGGCGAAACCAAACTCGCCGAGCCCGATCCAATCCTCGCTGAAACGATACTTGAAGGAAGCCTGCATGATCGGGCGGATGGTTGCGCCCTCGGTCCCGTCGCCACCATACATCTTGACCATACCAACATTGGCTCCATAGCCAGTAAAGCCAGAGAGAGGCTCGTAGGCGACCTCCCCGATATCAGTCGCTTCGTCGACGAAGATGTCGGAAGGAGCAGACTGGGCGAACGCGTTGGACGAGATCTCTGCGTCCACGGAGAGCGCGGCAACCGTCCCCAAGAGAATTGC
>Ga0315338_1001908_pt1 | contig 23117 bp, 34 predicted proteins | sample ASW8metaG_FD_204518 | JGI IMG/M metagenome (GOLD analysis project Ga0315338, IMG submission 204518) | Ammonia-oxidizing marine archaeal communities from Monterey Bay, California, United States - ASW #8 | ecosystem: Environmental > Aquatic > Marine > Coastal | place: USA: California | collected... | reverse complement strand
AGGAGTAAATAATGAGTTTAATAATGCAATATGTCACAGGGATAGGATTTGTGTTAATGGTATTAGCATCAATCCTATTTATGAAGGATGTTAGGGAAACAGGGATGGAGCCTCCATTGGAAGCGACAGAGATAGAGATTGTAGAGGAAGAGCCTGTTTTAAAGTACAGTAAAGATGGACTATTAATCGTTCCATACGAACAGTACCTAACATTCATAGAGGCTTTTACGTATGCCAAAGAAACGCTCGGAGACAGTACTTCAAGTGGCTCTAAACAATGGTATTTATGGCGCGGTGGAATGTACCATACTGAAAATGTAAAGTCGCAATAATCCGTTGAAAGAAATCGGAAAAATAATATGGAACTTTCTGAAGCACACTGAGTATAAGCAGTATGAATAAGAAAAATTTACACTTGGGGACACCTCTGTTACAGGGAGGTAGCCACGCTGTGATGCCGTCGCTCGGACATGGCACCGGACTGCCGTACAGGGAAAGAGAGACTCCTGCACGTGCCCCCATTAACTTGGCAAGTTATATCACTATCTCAGTGCTTGCTTACTCAAGTGATGTGATATAATGAGAATGAGTGTTAGTCAGATACGCCAAAAGCCGTTAAGCGGACAACTCCTCATAGAGGGTAACTGGTCTCATTCTCTGCCGAAATTTGAGCCCTTAAAACCCCGAATATCCAATGTGTATATTTGGGGTCTCGGAGAGAACCGAGGTGTCCACGGAAAGCGCGCTCTAAGGTTGCTTCGGCATAAAACAACAAACACAGGGGCTCATAAAATTAATATGGAACTTTTGTAATGCCTATGCGTTATAGAAATATGAATAAAAAAAACAAGAAAGGAAAATGAATGAAAAGATACTCACAATTTTCAAGGGCACAAATGGAGAGTGCGTTATATGTCTTTTTAACCCAACTACAAGCAAGAGGCGAGTCAGACTCTACTGTGTGTGCCGAAAGCTTCAACGCTTTTTTACATGGTATGGCGCACATCAAGTTAAACAAGAGGAGTCCGTGCTTTGAGTCTATCCAAGCGATGTTAAAAGAACAGTTGGACTTTTTTGATAAACCCGAAATCCAACAAGAGTTGAAAGCTATGGGTTGGAATCATTTTACAGGGTGATAGGATGAAAAAAGATAGCATAAGGTATCTCGAGGGACTGGTAAAACGTGGGGTGCGTGGTAAGATACCCGCACTCCGCGATTTCCGTTACCGGGACAGAGGCATAGAGCATATTGTGAAAAAGATTGTGCCAACTGACCACGATACATTAATGAAGTTATCCAAACAAGCCAGTTGGCTGATAATGAACGCCCCCGAAAAATATGTATATGGGGAAATGATTGATGTGGATAATGCAGTTGCCAGTAATTTAACAATGTACCTAACAAAATATGCAAATAGTTATTTAAATAGGATGCACCAGTGAAGTGGACATTAAAATCCATACTAGATTTCATACTGGAGTATTCTTGGACTATGGTATTCTCACTGGCAAAACGACAAAAGAAAAGCGATGGACGGAAGTAGGTCATTAGTACATTGCCCGCAGTGTGATAAGCGGATGTGGTGGTGGGCGTATGCTTCCAGTTACCGGGGGGATGGCTCTTCGGAACTTGGATTAGGATGTGAGAATGCAAAATGTGAGGGGTATGAAATACTGCCTGAAGATGTGGCTGAAGCACTTGAAACAGAAGAGGAGAGAATAGATGGCTAAAAAAGGACGTAAGAAAGTAGCAAACCCAACAAACCATACGTTGTACATACGTGGTTACAGGGCCGGTTTGAAAGCCGGTTATAAGAAAGGTTTACAAGCCCCGGGTATAGTGGAACAGGCAATGGAGGATATGTTCCAGTTATTCAAGGGCAACAAGATATAACATTTGGGGTGGCTCAGGTTTTGGGGTTCTTCATTGCCCCTCCTTTCTTCCTGAGTTCACCCCGCTTTATATACGACGAAATTAGTCGTAGATAGGAGAAAATTGTGATAGAACATGATAGAGAAATAAAGATAAAGGTGCTGATGAAAGTCGGTTTAAAGCGGAAGATTTTAGATAAGTTAAGTGATGATAAAATCAATGCCTTATTCTCCGTGTTGAATGGATTTGCAAATGAAAGTTAAAGAATTTTTTGACTGGGCTGATGAGCAACATAAAATTGAAATGGATATTATGTTAGGTAAAGGCCGGGAATACACAATGAATGATATTGACAAACTTAAAAACTTTAAGTTTATTGCTGAAAGACTTAAAGATAAACCGGAGAAAATAGCAATGGTTTATTTATTAAAGCATATGGACAGTATCACCAATTATGTTTTGGAGGGTGTTGAGGCATCGGATGAGTCCATTGAAGGGCGGTTCCACGATGTAAGGAACTACGCATTATTGTTGCACGCAATTATTAAAGAAAATAAGGAACAAAAACAAGATGAGTGAGTTAAGGAGAATAACAATGGATATATTAATTACATTAATTTACGAAGCCAAGAAGCACCGGGAGTTTATTTACGGTATGCTGATTGGAATATTAATTGGAAAACTATCTTAAACAATAAAAACATAAAGGATAACCGAGGTGTTAGTTTTAGTGGAAACAATATTAGACAAAATCAGAAAGGAAATTACCAACGTGAGAGAAGAGAATAGACTTCACTCTCGGGCAAATCGTAATACGAATTACGCGGAGAATACAATGTATATGGCAGGACTATACAAGGCTCTGAGCATTGTAGTTGACTCGATTGAAGAGGAGTATAAGGCATTGAATAAGTGGGCTGATGAAGAATCTAAGCAAATTAATGATTGAATATGTTTAGAAACGGAATTAATTTAATGGATAGCAGGAATGAGTTTTAGTTTGTTTTACTTATTCCAATACGAGGGGTGGTGTTTTTTGGTTTTCGTTCCACCCCTTTTTTTTCAAACATTAACTGGAGAGGCATAATGGTGTTAAACAAGACAGCGGTAAAAAGACTGTTCAACGATGAGGGAATACAGGTCAACATACTGGCCTTAAATAACATTGACGATTGGGCATTGTCAGTCATATATGAAATGACCCAACGCGCAAAGAAGCAAGGTATGAAACGACTGATACCTAAAAAAATATCGAACATATTGCCAACTATTGTAATCAACGAAGATGATTGACCTGTTTGAGATATATGATAATTACATCCTAGATAAAAGGGATGAGAACTACGAGAAGCGGTACGAAGGTAATGATAACTGGCTACACGCTTCCGGGGCAGGTATGTGCGTAAGGAAACATTACTACGCTTACGTGGAGAAACTACCTACACCGGACAAGGATGCTAATACGATGAGATTGTTCCGACTTGGTGACTTGGTGCATACGGATATGCAAAGTGCACTTCAGTTGTATGCTGATGAAAATAATTTAGAAGTATACATTGAAACGGAAATCACTATTCCGCGCTTGAATGTCAGGAGTTTTATTGATGCAATGATAGTAGAGGACGGCGCATTATATGACATTAAAACTTGCAACGATTACAAGTGGCAATCTATGTTTAGTAAGCACGGTAATCTGGATAACGCCAGAAACTATATGATTCAACTGGGAACCTACGGTCTGTACTTCAGGGATAATGGTATGGACATAAAAAAGATGTCCCTTTTGTTTTATAATAAGAACAATTCTAGGGTGAAAGAGGCGAAGGTTTCTCGCACATATATAGATACAGCAGAGCGGTATTGGAAAAAGGTAAAAGAATTATTTAAAGATGGGCTACCCCCCATTCAGCGGGGGCTTGCACCTGTTATAGATTGGGAGTGCAATAAAAAGTATTGCTCATACTTCGAGCCGTGTGGTGGCGGTTTGAAAGGACTTCAATAACTGAAAGGATATTGTTATGGCTAATGACAATGAACAGGTAGATTGGGATAAGGTCAACAGAGGCAAGGTCAGGTATGGCTTTGCGTTGGAACTTTACAAGACAGGTGGCGAATTGACGAACTCAAAAATGGGTCGGATAGAAGCCTTCGTGGATTATGTTATGGATGGTATGGGCGGTTTAAAAAAGACAATGACATCCACGAAACCAACTAAGAAGAAAAAGGAACCTGAACGCTCAGACGAACTACTGTCTAAAGAAGCGTGTCAGGACATTATCACTACTGCAACAGAAGGCTCTAATGCTTTTATTAAAGGAATGGTTCACATTGATGCCGAAGGTCTAAAAGAAGATGACCTTAAAAAGGTATTAAGTGCACTAGATAGTGGTAAGATTACAATGGATAATCTCCAGAGTTCTCTTGACAAGATATATGTAATCAAGCAGGGATACAAATAACCTGTATCAATGTCAGACAATGCTTATTACGTACCCGGTGAATCATCTTCAGGAAATCATATTCCCAAGGGAGACTATAATGCCCATATTGTTGGGCTCGACATTATTAAAAATGTCAAATGTGGGAATTGTATTGCTGATATATTCAAGCCGATTTACCGTCTGGAACTCAAGGATGCAGACACCCAAGTTAGAGACAATGGAATCTTCCGATACAAAGAACGTGACGGATACGAATTTAAGTCGAATCGGAATTGGGGATTTGCTAAATTCTGTGAGATACTTGGATTAAAAAAAGAGAATAATGGGATAATAAGTTTGCCGTACCTCGAAGCAAATGATATCGACAGTTTTCACGTCGTCATTGAAGTAAGCCACAAATCTTTCATCAATGAAGCGGACAACCAAATAAGCTACCCGGTTGCACGACTGAAAAGTGTCATTGCAGAAGCACCATTTTGAAACATTGGAACCAATTATTCATTCACCCGGAAAGCGATACATCAGATGATGATGTACGTGATTTTGTTGAATGGGTGTGCCGTAAGGCAGAGAGATTGGGGTTTAAAGTGGAGTTGAAAACATATCAAAAAGAAGGTTCGGGCTCATCGGAAGCTATTAGCACTCATCCACAGGTGCCCGATATTGAAACACATTAATTTAGTATTATCAGAAGGACAACTGAAAGAGATTACCAAGCAGGTAAGGAAAGCCGGTGGTGCCGATAAACGATTTGACGTTAATTTAATGGAAGGCAAACTGGCGGAGAACAAATGGACAGAGATGCTCAAGACCGTTGAATTTAAAAAGGATTATAAAGGGCATCAGACCGGAAACATAGCCGTTGAATATGCGTACAATGGAGAGCCAAGCGGTATCGCCTCAACAGAGGCAGAGTATGTAGCGTATGTACTGGTTGACGCTGACCAGAATGAAAATGCTGCTATCTTTATCAAGACCGCCATCTTAAAACATATGTGCCGAAAGTATGTCAATGACCCCAAGCGGGATATCAAAGGCGGTGACAATAATAAATCCAATCTTATCCTTCTTCCTATATCAGACCTGTTAAAACCGGAGAACATATTTGGCAAGGAACCGGATGAAGAAGACATTGTTTATAATGCTAAGATAGATGGCGAAGATGGTAAGGATATAGTAGAATACTTATATGTCTGTCCACACTGTGATGGTAAACATTACTCCGATAGCAAACAACTACATAAGACTTGTCCGAACTGCATGAAACTTGGACACAAAACAAAGATGGTATTACATTGAAGAAAAAAAGAGACAAGCTCACCAACCGTGATATTGAAAGGCAATTGAATTACCTGTTTCAAATGACTTATGAAATAAGAACAGGACTGCAAGCGGTCAGGACATTACTGGAAAACTACATCCTATTTAAAAAGGACATTAAGAAATTTACAAACCATTTACAGAATGAAGCAGAAAAAAGAGAATCAGAGGCGGGGAAGGCGGAACCGGCAGAGGGGAGCTGAACTTCAGCGCCAAGCCGTCCGCATTGCCAAAGACCACAACTTAACAGCATTCAACCGTGACCGCGGTGGGGCCCAACATGAAAAGGGCGACATAGAAATTGAAGATAAGTTCTATGGATGTAAGCGGAGAAAGGTTATTGCCAAATGGCTGAAGCCTGAAAAGGATGAAAGCGGTGTGGTGATAAGGGAAGATAGGGGCGAACCATATATTGTGGTACCCTATGAACAATATTGTTTACTGCTTGCATTAATTAAAGATACTATTTAGCGGGTGTGATGATTGGTTGGCGCCAAAGATTTAGTTAACCGTGGAAAAATTGATACGTTTAATTATGTTTGCAATCAACTCGCTAAAGATTTAACAACAAAGGAGCCAATAATGGCGTTTGAACACAAAGAGAATACCGCGACGGTATTTAACAATGATAAGAAGTCAGCTGATAATCAGCCTGACTATACCGGAAGAGGTAAAGTGGGGGATGACCTCATGGACTTTGCCATGTGGAAACGCACTTCCAAAAGTGGAACTGAGTACTTTTACATGAGTTTCAAGAAGCCACAGGAGAAATATCAGAATACAGGACAATCCAAGCCAGCTTTCTAAGTTTTTCTCTAAATCATACGAAGGCGGGGGTAAAATCCCCGCTTTCTATTTGACCCTAACCCTGTATCGAAATACTCGAGAAACCTCCGTATTCGAGCGATTAGGGGCACTTTTTTTACACCAATTACACTTTGAACTATAATATGGAGTCAATGTTCAAATATTGCCCTCAAATTGAAAATACCTGTCCATTTTGTGGTGAAGACGACTGGAACCCCATGACAGATGAACGAAATGGTGAGCCAGTTTTGTTTTGCGGAGTTGCTACCGGCTATGATACAAGGGTTTTACCACTTCCAAAGTGCTGGCTGGAAATGAGCAGGCAGGAACAGACAAAATATAGGAAGTTTAAGAAAGTGGAGTATGAGGCGCTGAATACAAATAAATTAGATTATAAAGTAATTGGTACTAAAAAATATAAGAAGAGTTATTAGGGATTCATTTCCTTTTTATATTTAGTCATTAGCCTTTCATTGATAGCATCAACATCAATATCTTCATAAGTTAAAGGTCTCTCTGGAAAAGAATTATTCCATTCCCTAACTAATCTGTTAGCCATTCTATCGTTACCATCTATAAGATAATCTAAAATCCTAGGTCTAATTTTAGTTAACCGATATTTAATATAATTTTTTCTTTGTCCTTGGGTCTCAAGCCTACTCAACAGCCTTCTACCAACACTGCCAAAAACAGGAGCTACATTCCTCGCGGCTCTTTGCCCAACAACCCAACTAGGGCCGAAGGTTTCCGTATCGGTTACAAGTCTTTGTAGGGCTGAGTAAGCCTTTCCCGCATCTTGGATTAAAACAGGTTTTGCCGCAAACTCTAATGCTCTCCATTTGCTTTCAGATGCCATAATATCTGAAACAATGCCAAAACCGCCCACTGCCGCCATAGAGTCAATAAAATCATTTAACCCATATTCTTCACCTTCAACGGCATGTTTATAGTTCTCATCGTAAATGTCCTTACCTGCAAAGAAATCACTAAGTCCGTTCCTCGCCCATTGTACAAAAGCTCCACCAGCCATCCCCGCCACGCCAAGTCTTAATACAAATGCTGCGTTTTTGTTTTCAAATACTTCTTTTCTAATTTCCTTACCTAACCACTCAGCCTGCCTATAGCCAAACCTTTTAAATAAAACAAATGGTTGAAACCTTGGGTCGTTAAAAAAAGCAGGTTCTCTAAATACGTTCTTTTGCAGTTGAGTGTCTCTTGAAAACTCATACATGGCTCTTGCCATATTTTTTTGTGTTATTTTTTTATTAACATTCTCTATTCTCATGGCTTTTAAATTAGAGATAGCCCAATCTTTTCTTGCTTTAATGTTAGTGGTCTTGGCTATCTTTTGCCATTTTAAGGCTGCTTCATATGCTGTATAAGAAGCAACGAATTTATTAATTCTATTAATACCTTGGAAACCAGAATACCTTGTTATTCTATCTGCCACCCTAGAGCTGAAACTGGCATCCGCTGGATTAAATCCGGCTAACATCGAGTGAAGCTCGAGAGAGCCCGCTCCTGAATACTCTTTGATAGCTTCGCGGTATTTTTTATCGGTAATCATTTTATAAGTACCTTTAAAAAATGGAGCATAACCTGCCTTTAAAATACTAGATATAAATGATTGTGTTAAATTTGGAATAGTAGCAAAGCCTAACCCTATTTTTGTAGCAACCTGAAAATTGACCAAATCGTTTAAAACGCTTTTTGATTTTGGGTTCCAATTAAAACGCCTGTCTATTTCGATTGTCCCAGTAAAAGAATTAATAGCTTTATATAAAAGTTCTGACTCATTTACACCTCCCATATCCCTAACGGCTTTAATTTTATTATACAGCTTTGAGCCGTCAGGGCCAGCCGTTTCGGCGAATGCGACAGATTTTGCAAGCTCCCCTATGTAGTTTGTAAGGAGTGTTCCAGCGTCTCTTTCATAAAACATATTATCTAGTTTTTCACCAGTTCTGCCCATCGTTAAAGATTTATTTGCTTTAACTATTTCGCTGAAAACATCGCCTCTTATTCTTTCAAATGATTCTGATAAAGACACATCACCGATTCTTCTTTTGGTTGACTCCGCAATTTTTGCTCTCATTTTTTCTATCTGCTCAATTGTCTCAGGTCTTAAAACTTTTGCGTTCAAAGCTTTTTGTAATGTGACTTCAAAGTTTTCTTTATTTTTTAGCTCAAGACTCATGGTACGAGGGTCAATTTCTAAATACCTATCAAAGTCTTCTCTTAAAATCCTTTTTAATTTTTGATTGTATTTTCTAGGTAAGTAATTATCTTCTATAGGGGCTAATTTTATTCCAGACCCTTCTGCTATCTTCCAAGCAGTTAAAAGTATTTTTCTATAGTCAGATGTCCTTTTAATTGCAGCATCGTCATTAGATTCCAAGTCGTTTGAAAGCTCTTCCCGTACTTCTTTAGACTTAATCTTCTTCAGGCCTTTTATTACTTTCCCATCTTTTGTGGTATAAGTTGCTTGGTTCAAAGCATACCAAAGCTGCTGGGTTATCTCAGCCTGCCTAGCAGACATTGTAAAATAATCTCCTTTTATTTCTGTAGTCAAAGGCTGGTACCTTGGGTTTTTAACTCTGATATCAACAGGTTTTAAACCAGTCAAAACATCATACACCGCAGGTGGTAACCATTTTTTAAAAAAGGATTCCCCAGAAGCTTCGTAAATAGGAATCCCTATCTTTTTATAATCTGCAATTTCATTTTTCACAGCTTGTCTTGTTTCTAATTGTCTTAAAAGCCTTTCTCGCGCTTCATAGTTATTAGAGATTTCATCATAATTTGTGCTTTTTATTTTTTTCTTCGCTTTGCTTGGAGTGGTACTTAATTTTTCAGGAAAAACTTCACCAGCAACATCATTAATCATTCCTCTATATTCAGCATCGTCTATTTTTAATTCCCCCTTAATACCGAAAGACTTGTCTCTAATTAAGGCATCTACATCTTTACCATCTTTAGTTACCTTTAGCCTATATCCGCCCTCTTGAGTTGATTTAAAAAAATCTTTTTTTGGTATATTAAAAGACTTGCCATGTGTTCCATCTTTTTTAACCTCTCTAACGCTTAGTATTGTTGCGTTTCTTTCAGAGCTTACCCAGTCGGTTAATATATTTACATTTCTTTTCCCATCCGTATATATTTCTTGTCTTAACCGTTCAGGCTGTAATCTGTTTTGCCTAGCCACAGCGTTCTCTCTGTAAACGGCTTCAAGCTCTTCACCCTCTAGTTCTCTCGCTTTAGATTTAAATAGTTTTCTTTTAGCTGCTCTGCTCAGAGATAAGCCACCTATAACTCCGGCAGCGTGTATATAAGAATCAAGAGTGGGAAGTTCTCCTTCAAGAAGGGGGCCAGCCGTTCCAAACAATGCTGTCTCCGCACCTTTCTCAACAAGCGTAGCTTTTCTTGGGCCCAATCCCCTTTTAAGCGCCGCGCTTTTAGAGATTACACCCAAAGCTCCAGTACCCGCGCCAAGACCCGCACCTATAGCCGCGTCTTTTAACGTCGTAGTAAAGCTAATATCTTCATCAGTTACTTGTTGTCCTAGCGCTGATTGCAAACCAGAGTAAAATCCCAAACCAGTTGCTCCTGTCACCGCTCTGGCTCTGGCTTGATTTAATACTTTTGCGGAGGTTTTAGCCACGCTAGCTTCGGCGGCTTCCTTCTTCAATCCAGATTTAACCAGTTGACTTACAGCTTTTTTAGAGGAAGCTTTTAAAGCTAATCCCCCAACGCCACCACCCAAGGTCATCGCCGCAAAGTCTGTAGGGGTTAAAAAACTAAGAACCGTAGCTCCTATGTCCTCTATCATGCTTGGGTTATAGTCTTGGTCTAAGGTAAATACCGGTTTACCCTTTACCACCTGTTGGGCTAGCCCTTCTATGCTTTGATTGTAGCCTTGTTTAACCCAGTTGGGAAGCCATTCTCCCGGTATGAATCCGTAGAGTGATTCGTCTCTTCCAGATTGTCCTGAGCCAAGAGATTGTAAAAAGTCTACTTCGTCTTGTGTTATATTATATTGAGGCATTGAAACTCAATAAAATAGTTAAAGAGTAGAAAGTTTAGTGGTGGTAGGAGAAAAGTAAAAAGGGTTTTTTTGTCTGAATGCTTCTCTTGAATATTTTCTTTGTTTAGAAAGCTCGTCCTTTGTTGCTTTTAATGTGGCATTAATCTGCTCTAGCTCTTTCCTTTGGACGTCAGATAATGTTTTAATCTTTGCCGTCCTATCTAGGATACGTTTTCGATTGTTTAATTTGGAAACAGAGCCTTCCAGCTTTCCAATATTAATCTTAGAGGTTGACTCAACTGTAGTTGCTAGTTTTGTAACATCTGCTTCTGTTTGTGGGCCAAAGTCTAAGGCGCCTTCTGGTGTAAAAGCATCTCCAGTTAACAAACTAGAAACCAATTCATCAGCTTGTTCGTCTATTGTTTTTCCTTTTCCAGATTTGTCGCCTTCAACGCCAGCCTCACCATATCTTTGTACTTCATACCTTTCAGCCATTGTATCTAATTGGTCAAATATTCCTTGAATATCAGCGTTTGGCATTTTTGCCCTTGATAACAAGACATCGTATTGAAGCTTATATCTTGGGTCTTTCAACATATCTTGATATTGATTTAACGATTCTTGATAAGCTTTATGTGTTCTTTCGGCAATACTTGAATAGTTCGGGTGAGACAAATCTATGTTAGCAAGAGCGCTTTTTCCTGCTATTACAACATCTTTAGGTGAAGAACCCAATGATTCAGACCAGTAACTTTCTACAATAGTATTCTGGTCTTCGACTTTATCGCCTTCTGCCTTCACTTGGGCAGCCATCTCAGGCTTACCAAATTTATTCAATATCGTCGCTTGCTGAGCAGGGGTTTTTGCAAAGCGCAACATATTATTCATTTCAGTAATTTTTGCTTGGTCTTCTCTAAACTTTTGTTGCTGCCTTTGCAATTCGACATTCTGTCGAAATGTTTTATCTCTATATTCCCTATCCTCTGCTGCTTCTTCTGCAAACCGCTCTTCTTTTCTATTATCCAATGCTAATTTAGCTTGTTCTAATAAATGCTGTTGCCCTTGTCGTTGTAATTGAGGGAGTGCTGTCATTAAATCAGTAGCCATCGGTACAAGATAATCGCCAAATTTATATCTCTCAGCCATTGCTATTCACCTTCGTTATAATTAGTATACAATATTATTTCCTATCCAATGGGGAAACCAAACTCATCATACTGTTGTTCCTGTTGTCCAGCAGGCAAGCCAGTGGTAGTCTGTTGCTGTTGTTGTTGCTGCCATGGGTTTTGCTGTTGTTGCGACTGTCCCCATGGTGTCTGTCCCCATTGTTGCTGTTGTTGCTGTTGTCCGCCCCATCCAGTAGCGCCACCCATGCCGGTTGTTCCAGTCGTAGTTCCACCCCATCCAGTTGTTCCGCCCATGCCAGTCTGTGTTGGGTCAAGAAGCCCCAAGTCTCCAGTTTCAGGAACGTCTTGCGCCTGCTCAATACCCATTAAATAATTATATTGTGTTTCTGTAATTCCCATTTTTTCCCAAGGCGTAGCCTCAGCACCAAATTCAAATTCACCTTTTTGTTCAATGTCCCTAATGGAACTTAACAAGTCTTTTTGGAAACCTTCGACCACGCCTCTGCGCTGTCTACCTACGCCTGTTCTAATGTCGCCAACCTGTTGACCGAATTGCTGTCCGCCTATACCGGCTCCTGCAAATCCTCTCCCAGCTCCTCCCGCTCTCTGGGCAGCATAAGCCCCACGTAATGATTGGCGTCCAGCAGTTTTAATATCGCCAAGTTGCTGTTGGTATCCCATGCCAAATTGTGGTAAATCTTTAAGATATTCCTGTAACTTTGGGTCACTGGCAATATCGCCCATACCCATTTGTTGTAATGCAGCCATAGGGTCTATAGCCGTACCATATGTACCGCCAATTTGCCCAGTTGCACCCGATGTTGCAGGTGTTGCGGGCACTACTGGCCCTGTACCTGTTGGTGATACTGGTGGAGGTGGCTCTCCTGTGCTACTCATACCGCCCGTAACCGGTGCTGTACCCATACCAGCTCCGGCACCTGTACCGGTTGCTGTAAGCGCACCAAGACTTGCACCTGTTCCAGTCTCCGCACCGGCTGTCACCGAGGGCAATCCTAAACCAGTAGGAGGAGGTGGGGGTGGTGGAGGTGGAGGTGGGGGTGGAGGTGGAGGTGCCAGCTCATATTCTTCAGCACCACCAATCATTGGTGAAGCAAGTGAAGAACTTAAATATCCACCGGCCTGCATCAATGGTTTTGCATAATTAATTAAACCACCGCCCCTACGAGACATCATAGGCCCTTGGTGCCTTCCATATCTTATCATATCGTCATAAGAAAAAGATAATGGGTTAAATTGCATCTCAGGGCCAACCATTGCAGGAACATCAACATCTAAGTTAATCTCATCTGGAAGTAGTTCACCCAAACCTAAGCCAACCTTTGGCCTAATCGGTGCCTCCATTGGTAAAAAGTCCATTAAGCTTTCTTCGGTTGGGGTAGTTGTGAGAAACGCTTCTCTATCTTTTAGCCAAGGATTATCTTCTATCCCTTTCTTGGTAACTTCGGCGGCAAATTTTTTCCCACCAATACCAAAATCTCTTGCCAAGTCAGTAAATGAGGGTGCATATGATTTATAGGCTGCCGATAATCCTTCTGCCAGTGCTCGCTCACCCTGACTTTCCTTAAAAATATCTATATAATCTTTAACATCACCCCTTGATGTTTGTAAATATTTACCTTCACCAACACCGGGTCTTCTATAAGTACTTTCACCAAGTGCCCTTCCAGCTGCCGCGCCCAAACCAGAACCTATCGCAGAACCTAGTGCTGTTCCTACACCGGGGATTGGAATGAAAGAACCAGCAAGAGCCCCTACTTTCCCTAACAGCTTACCCCAACCACCGGCACGCTTTTGTCTTCTTGCCGCTGTTTCGGCTTGCTCTATAAGTTTCCTCTTTTCACCTTGATGTTCACGTGCCACACGAGACCGTGCTATCGCTCCACCAAGTTGATAATTGGTAGATGGGCCACCCATGCCACCGCCGTATAAATCCATTAAACTTCTTGCCATTTTATGTTCCTGTAAAATCTATGTACCAGAGCTTTCCAAACTCTTTGCGGTACACCCTTAATGTTTTTCCGCCTGCTAAAACAATCCTCTCGTCTCCATCGCTCATTTCTCCAATGGATGGTTGCTGTCTTGAGGCAACGGTTTGGTGCCTCTTTGTTTGTTCAAGGCGCCTGAGTCTTACTTCAACCTCACTCATGTCACCCTCTTGTAAAGCGTTCTATATTCAATAGATATATCATTAATATTTATTGTACCGGCAGTAGTCGGATTAGTAACTTTTATCTGCATACTTTGACACTCAACCGGGGATGACGGATATGCATATAAAACATCCCAAACATCACTTGTATCAGCAAAGTTACCAGTAAAATTGCCACCACCAGCACTAGCAAAATTACCTATTCCATCTATTGCATAAGCTATAGGAGTGGTCTGGGCAGCACTTGATTGATATGTAACCCTTAAACTATATACTTTTTTAATTCTTCCCGGCTCTCCAAAATCCATATCCTTTGTTTTCATAATCAATTTTGTCGCTGCTATAGAATCGCCATTAGCCGATTCTGATATACTACCCTGTTCTGCGGCGCTCGAGCTTGTAAGTCCACTCATTTCATTAAAGACAACACCACCATCCCCATCATCAATGAAATTAGTAAGAAATTTATCGTCAATTGCGCCACCCTTTAGGTGCGCCGTTTTTGCCCACGCATTAGTATCAAAATTATACACCCATGCATCACTTAATCCGTATGATGCCCCGCTTGATATATTAACAGGCATAACATAGAGACTATTTGTTATCTCATGGAAAGCAACATTTGAATGGTGAGCATTAGTTGTTTCTACATTCCAACCGCTTTGTGGTATTTTACCTTTAATTAGATTAACAATCTTACTACCATCAAAAAAGAAAGCACCAAATCTATTCGCCCAATAAATACCATCTTGGCTATAATACACTGACGACTTTCCAAGAACGCCCTTGCTTCTCTCAGTTGATTCTAAAAACCAGTTACTGGGAGACGGAGACCCAATATTAATAATATATAATGTTTTTCTTTTAAATGCGAACAAGCGGTCACCAAATGTAGCTAACGCAGTATATTCATCTGAATCACCCCTGACAACATCAATAAAGAAACTGCGTGGGAATGTTTCATATTTATTAGGAGGAGTGAACATGATTCTGTCACGCATTCTTTTTATTATGTTTCCAAATGTTAGTGTTCCATTTGTGACACTACCTCCGGTAGTTGATGCAGATAATTCAAAAGTAGTTGCATTAGTTACAGATGCTACATATGCCCCAGTTGGAATCCCCGTACCGCTAACACTCATTCCATTTCTAATAGCAGCGGTACTATCCATGGTTATAGTTGGGTCATTATTGTAATCACAGGTAGCATCGGTGAATGTATCAGCGTGCTCATCAACCATTTGAACATTACAAGCAAAAACGCGCCTGTTAGCAATAATAGCATCCCTATAGCCTTCGCCAAATTCAGATAAAGAAATAGAAAACTCATCTGGCCCAAATCCATTTAATATAGTGTATGTTTCAAGATTTTCCGATGTAAGTATCAACTCATCTACTCCGGCTTCTGTAGCACCACTTCCAATTGCCCATTGTTTGTATTCATCATCCATACCTGTTCTGCAGCCATCTTTTAAGTCCATATCAATCATTAAAGACCAAGGTTCATTAGTGCCATCTGGTCTTATATATACCCTAGCGCCTGTAATTCTTTCGTCATATGCCGGGGAAGCATTTACATCTATATCTACATAATCACCAGAAGCGGCAGTAAACACATTGCTTGATGTTGGAATATAAAGTTTGGATTCTTGGTCTCCCATGTAAATAAAAGTACCGGCTATCTGATATTTCTTAGCCGCAAATTGTCCAATTATAGTGGAACTTGTAGCTGGACTATCCACATTCAAATGGAACCCTGTTCCTGCAGACGGATATGAAGAAGCGTGAATAAGTAATGCAGTTGGCGGTGATAAATCACAATCATTTGCAAACCAATTATCATAAGTGTCTTTTGCATCGCCGCCGTCTTCAAAATGAATCTGTTTTACATATCCATATTGTTTTCTTTTAAGCCCCGTATTGAAAGCGCCATCCGCTACTCTTAATGTGTCATCTGAGGCAAAGAAAACGCCTTTAGCCAGTGTGGATAATGTTACAGTACCAGCCTCTGACCCTTCTCCAGTAAATGGATTGCCGGTTACCAAGATATGATTTCCAGTAACACCCAAGCCCTGCATCCTAACAACCCTATTATTAGCGGAAGCGTCTGTACACCCAGTGATGCTAAGAACATCAGCTTCTTGAAATTTATCTTTCCAATCTAAAGTACCGCTACCTGAACGGTCTACCATAGCACCACCAGAAAATGTTATAGTATCCGCAGCAAATAAATGAGACGTAATTGTTCCCATGTCTAATACATCGCTTTTAGTGCCCGATGCATCGCTCTTTAAAGATAATAGTCCCGTTAGCGAATCTACAGCTGCCGTCCAGCTTTCTCCGATATCTTTTGCCCCGGCGGCGCCTTCTTTATCGGTCTCAAAATAAAACAGTCCTCCACCGGGATAGCCATATACATCAACGGGGCCAAAATTACTATCAGTAGAAGATAAAGCGTTTGCAGTACTGATACTTCCAGCAACTTTAAGACTAATGTTATCAGCCTGAGTAAGCTCATTAGGAGCTATGTCCCGGGCATCTCTTATCAGATTAAGGCCACCAGAAAAATCATTTAATTTATAAAACTGTTTTGGCATTAAAACTTCCAGAAAATCTTTACCCCTGCTGATGCGATGTCGAGCATTTCTTTTACAATCTTATCTCGCTCTTCATCAGTAATGGTACCGTCCTTTGCAGCTTCGTGGTAAGTATTCAGTGCTTCCTGTATTTCTTTTAACACTTTTTTATACTTAGTTGCGGCAAATGTCAAGGCGCCACCAACAATGATAGCCACTATGTAAGCAGCATTACTCCAAGATAACCATTCCATATCTAACTCCTTATTTTAAATAGCCAGCCAATGAAACCTGAGAATACAACAGCCAGTACAGAACCTACAGCTTTCATCGCTGAGTTCTGCTGTTCTAACCATCGCACCCTGCCATTTTGTTCCTTGACTATAGTTTTAATTTCGTCTACAGATTCCTTAATGTGTGCCAATTCACTATTCTGTTTGGCACCCATTACTGTCAATTCTTCCAAACGTGATTCTACGCCAACTCGCCAAGTATCAACTTCAATTCTATTCATTGATTACCTTTTCTTCTTTGAGCGGCGTTTTTTTGCTTGGCGCTTTCTTGCTTTCGCAGCTGCGGCTTTACCCTTCTTAGTGTAAGGGTATTTTTTTCCACCAACTTTAGGCATGATTATCCTTTCCCATTTGCTTTGCCCTTTAAAAAGTTCAAATCATCTGTTATATCGTTTATCTCCTGCAAGAGCTGTTCATAACGTCGGTCTCTAACTTCATCACTTCTATTCCAGCGGTCAATCAGTTTAATGCAGATATTTTCCACTTCTTTCAATTTCCCCATAAGAGTACTCCGTAAAAACTGTATCATGGTAATGAAAAGCATAACAATAACTCCCATTGCACCATATTCCGCATAAGCTTCAACCATTCCACACCCTCTTAGTAATTTTTAATCCCAGTAATATCATAGCTCCTATCATTACCGGGACGTACCATTCGTCTTTTATCGAAAAAGAAATAAGGATAGACTCAACACACATAACCGAGTATATAGCCTTATCAATTGCATTAGCTCTCTGAGCTGTCGTCTTTGCTTTCACTTAAAGAGGCTCTTATTGCATCAATAAAAGCTTGCCTTCCGAATCTTAATTGTATCAAGTTGAACTCACTTGCAGAAACCTTTCTATCGAGGTCGCTTATGTGATTTACCATTGCTTTCTGCGCGTCAGACATTGATTCAATGTCGTATTCGGAGTCATCAATTTTAAGTACCGGCTTTTCTTTTTCTTTTTTAGCCATTCTATTCTCCTGTTTTGTTGATTAACCATTATTAATTCTTTGTGCTTTTAAATACATATCCATATCTCTACCATTTAACTGTCCAAGAACGCCAACGATAACTATAAGGACAAGTAAGAAAACAACCCAAGATAATCCTCTAAAGAAATCTTTCATTCTGGTTTCTTGAGTCCAAGTTTCTGCATTAAGCTTTTATTCTCTTCTTCCAATTCTTTTGCGTGGTGCTCTAATTCGGCAACGTGCTCTTTTTCGATTGCACTCATCTTTTGATTCAATACGGTTACTTCCGTATGCAATTCTGCTACCGTTCTTTCCAAGTCAGAAATTCTCATCTGGATACTGTAGAATCCACCGGCGAACAGTCCAACTGCAAGAATGATTTTGACAAGAAAACTAATACTGATTGTAAGATTAAGTGAATCATTTATCGCCTTCGCCATCTCTTAATCTTTCCACTTCTTTTTCAAGGGTATCAATTTTAAATACATTTGCCTGTATATCAGCCTGCAAAGCATACCACATTCCTATTAATGATATAATCCCAGTTATAGCTGCTACCATTGTTTGAATTGATAGCGTAAACTTTTTTTTTAGTATTTCATCCTCACTCACAGATGATTTAGCAGGGGTTGGTACTGTCTTAGATACAACTGGCTTTGGAGTAATCTTCTTTTGTAAAATTTGTTTCTGTAATAATCTATCCCTCTTTGACTTTTCCCTTTCAGACTGTGCTTCATGGGCTTCACCTAGCATAACCTCTGTTAAGTCTTCAACAGTAATATATCCCATTTCAGTCAGAACTTGTCCAAGCTCTTTGTCATCACCATTAGACTGTTTAGCAATAGCTTCAGAAAGCTGTCGCTTTGTGATAATATCAGCATCCATTAATAGGCTACCTAGTTTAGTCTTACGAGCCATCAGTAAACTTTACCTCAAATACATCATGGTCATCAGTTCCTTTATACTCTATCTGAGTAACGTCTGCTGTACCGCCAAAATGCTGTGCAATACCCTTTAATGTTCCTATAGCCAAAGGAGCTAATCCTTCTCTTGGTGATTCATAGTGAATCTCATAATGGTTCTCTCCAAGAGTTTCTATACTAAATGAAGGCGGAGTTAAGTCAGGTAGCATCTCTGCAATCCTAACATGCATCTCATCTAGTCCACTAACAAAAGTTTCAAAGTCATTACCAAAGGCATTGAAATAATCTCCGTATCCTTTTGGTGCTACTTCTAATGCCCAATAAACACCGAACATTTCTAATACGTCTGACGCTGGAACTCCTAATGTTTCTGATGCAGCTCCAACAAGTGAATAAGTAACAGAATCATCATAGCCTTCCATACCTTCAAATACATCTTCACCTACTCCAGAAGATTCAAGGACTTGATTCCATACTTCTTCACCAGCCTCCCTTGTTACCAAGGTTCTGATAGCTTCGTTAATCATTCCGTACATTTCATTACCAACCTATCCTAAGTGTAAATGCGATTGCCGTCCATATTCCAAAGACGACTAAAGACTTTCCAAAGAAGTCTCCAAACTTCTGATTCATTACAGAGCTTTTAAGTCTGTCTCAAGCTGTTCCCATTCGGCTTGTTCGGCTTGTATTTTTGTAACCTGTGATTTACAATGGTCTATTTCACGTTTCACTTCTGAAAGTGAATAAGCCCTCACAGAGTCATCTTGAGCTTCTCCAGTATCAGAACTGTACATCTTCTTCACTACTTGTAGTTCTTCGTGAGACTGTTCTTTTATACCTGCGTCTTCATCAGCAGCTTGGTCAACTACTTTGATTTTCTGCACCGATACTTTACTTGCCGATTTTAATGCTTTATAATTATGCATTTTATCTCCTGTTAATTAATTATTGTGCGTCTTCTAACGCTTTTACTTTTGCTTCAAGTGCATCATTTTTTGCTGATAATTCCTGAAATGCTTTTATGAGTGGAGTAATAAGTTTACTTTCTCCCAATCTTTCCATACCATCTCTATCTTTATTCCAACCAGCAACGGAATCGGGAGCATCATACTTATCTAAAACTTCTTTTACCTCTTGAGCAATAAAGCCATGATGGACTTTTTCTATATCCCAACTATTTGTTTCACTATAATGCTGCCATTCTTTAGGAACTTCATTTTGAGGTTTCCATTGAAAAGTTACTGGACGCAGTTCATTTATAAATTCAAGACCAAGAGTAGTATCCTTAATATTTCTTTTCTTTCTAACATCAGATGTTCCTGTCCAAGCTATTGTTCCAGAGCTATCCCAATCAGCAGATTTTACACTATTACCAGCATCTCCGAACTTAACTGTACGAGTAGTACCATTATTAGTATTATTACCAATACATATAGAATCAGTTGCCGATGCTATTGCGAAAGGCCCAATCGCTATTGCTCTCTGAATATCGGCAGCACAATCAGAATCATATCCTATGGAAACACATTCGTCACCAGCAGTTATTAACTCACCAGCTCCAGTTCCCACCATAACATTTCTCCCACCAAGGGTTATAGCCGCTCCAGCTTGTTGCCCAACCGCAACATTATTTTGTGCACCATCCATAACTGCATCCAGCGTATAGTTACCAACAGCTACATTAGCATTACAATCATTATTTTCCCAAGCTCCACCACCAGATTGATATCCAATGAAAATATTATCATTTGAAGCTAGAACATCGGCATGGTCGTTAGTATCCAACATAGCTTGAAAACCGATAGCTATATTCCTATTTCCAGTTGTATGAACACTCATAGCTTGGTATCCAATAGCTAAATTCCCAATACCACTTGTGAGGGCATTGAGAGCAGTATATCCCACGGCTACTGTGCCGTTTTGTGTAGCGGCTCCTTGTAGAGCAGTCCCACCAACAGCTACACAATAAGCAGCTGAAGAAGCCCCACCAAATGCGCTTCTACCTATAGCTACATTATGGTCTTCTGCATCAAAATTGCCACCAGCATTCATACCAATTAATACATTAGAGCCACCAGTAGATAACGCATCGCCAGCAGTAGCACCGATGATAGTATTGTCGGTACCACCCGCAACTGATAATCCAGCGTGCCATCCTACCGCAGTATTTGAACCATTACCATCACTATTAACGGCAACAAGACAATTATCTCCAACAGCCGTATTATAATCTGAAGTAGCATTAGCATACATAGCTTGATAGCCGAGGGCAGTATTCCCAATACCACTTGTAAGGGAGCCTCCCGAATCCTTACCCACTAATACAGAACCGACTGCGGCTGTTGTTAAATCGGCAATACCAGCGTTTCGACCAATAATAGTCATTTGATTACCAGCGGTAGATGCACCACCAGCGGCTTGACCTACAAATACATTATCTTCTCCACTCGTCAACGCATCGCCCGCAAGATGGCCAATAATTACATTTTGGTCACCTGCATTTAAATCATTACCCGCGCTATGACCAATAAGTACATTGTTATCGGTAGAACTCGCAATCGCCGCTCCAGCTAAATAACCAAGTACTGTATTCGCAGAACCACTATCATTATTCGATAGGCTGATGCGGGAGGCGTTATCAATACGCATCATTTCCGTTTGAGCAGCATTCCCATCAGTTGTATAAAAAGATAAATATGCTCCATTCTCACTGGCTGACCAAGTAGCATCTGTGATTGCCTCAATCCTCGCACCTACTGTTATAGTACTACTAGTGTCTTCTGCACCACCAAACTCAATAACACCAAGTCTATGACCTGAAGCCATTACAGCTCCATCGTTAGAAGCTAGTCTTAGAAAACCGCCTTCAGTTGCACTACTTGTTGTAGTATCGGTCACAGTAACAGCAGGTGTATCTACTGTAACTGCTGTAGAGGCATTCAAATCAATCGTTGGCGCTGTACAATCAAGAGTCGTACCAGAGTTTACCTCTAAGTGTCCGTTTGCTGATGCGTAAATTTCTTCACCACCACCAATATCATAAAACTTTAACTTGGTTGTAAGTAAAAGTCCAAGTTCATCTTCTGATGCATCATATAGTAACCCTTCATTGGTCGTAGCGCTATAAACCCTTACGTCAGCTCCAGTATCATCAACACCAACAGTTACCGCAGGTGTATCCGCTGCTACCCCAAATATTAATGCACCGCCAGTTGTATGTACTGCAAATGCAGCTGCATTGCTAGTATCTATACCTTTAATTAATACGTGCTCATCTGATATTTGAAGAGCAGATTTTCCCGCCTCGGTTGAAACTATTTTTAACGTCGCCTCTGTCATCCCTGAAGCGGCATCTAAAAATAGTAACTGGTCAAACGAGCTTGCTATTGTGCTTCCAGTTAATACCGCACTTGGTGCTGTTAACGCCATTATATTTTCCTCATATTAAAATTTTTCATCCTGTATGTTCTTCCCATTTAACATTGCTTTCTTCCCAGTCAAGTTGAGATATGTTCCAAATAACATCATAAACTGACCTTAAAAAGTTTCTCGCTGTTCTAAACCATGCTATAGGCATATTAAGCTTTCATTGCTATCATATTAGTTGCGGTAGTTCCTGATTGCTTTACATGAGTAATCTGAATAGGCAACATTTGCCCACTTGCAACATTTACAAATGTAAAATCAGAAGCGCTTGTAGCTAAAGTAACCTTAACGTTACCGCCAACACCTACATATAATGATTCATATGTAGCCCCTAATGTTTGGTCTCCACCACCACCGTCAAGAGCAGTAATAACAAGACCAGTTCCATAGAGCATTTTATTTAAAGCATTTTTTGTATCATTAGTATCTGAGTCTATAGTACCTGTATCTGTTTTAATTGTATCAAGAACTGCGTCTATTGCATCCAATACAGCATTGTCTGTAGTTCCAAGGTCAACTTTTCCTATTGTATTTGAACCAGCTGGTAAAGCAGCGACAACATCAACTTGCATTTGAGTAGAAACAGCACCTGCGATTGTAGCTAAATGAGCGACTCCATCATCATCCGTAGCAATCGTAACTCTTTGAGTCGTTGCAGAAATTGTACCTTCAGCAGCTTGATTAACTGCTTCTACAGCCGTCTCAATAGCTTCAGTATCAATCTTAATTGTATCTAATACAGCATCTATTGCATCTAATACCGCATTGTCAGTTGTTCCAAGATTAGCCGTTACAGTACCATCTACAGTAAGAGCACCACCACCGTCATCAACACTTACCACTCCAGTTGAATCATTGGCGATTGTTACTCTTAAAGCAGCAGCCTCTGTACCGCCACCTATTTGTACCCTATCCCATGTACTAGTATCCCAACCCATAAGCATGGACATAGCTGATGTAGTTGTTGGATTAGCGAAATTATCTGAAATTGCAGAAGCTGCGGGAAATTCGCTGTCTACAGTTACAGTTACGGAATCAGCAAGGTCAACATTAAGTCCGTCTTCCCCTGCATTTAAAACCCTGTTTAATACTTCATGTGCCTGATATTTATGTGCATCTGCCATAATTTTGTCCTAAATTTTGTTACCTAAAGTTCGGCGGTACTATACGCCTGTCA
>Ga0315338_1001907_pt1 | contig 23126 bp, 19 predicted proteins | sample ASW8metaG_FD_204518 | JGI IMG/M metagenome (GOLD analysis project Ga0315338, IMG submission 204518) | Ammonia-oxidizing marine archaeal communities from Monterey Bay, California, United States - ASW #8 | ecosystem: Environmental > Aquatic > Marine > Coastal | place: USA: California | collected... | reverse complement strand
ATCCTCTCATCCTCCTCATCCACGGGGGACCGCAGAGTGCCTTCGGAGACGATTTTCACTACCGCTGGAACGCACAACATTTTGCTTCCCAGGGTGCCGTCGTCGCGATGGTCAACCCTCGCGGTTCGATTGGCTACGGACAGAAGTTCACCGATCAAATCTCTGGCGACTGGGGCGGTCGTTGTTACGAAGACATCATGAAGTGGCTTGACCAGTTATTGAAGGCACACTCGTTCCTGGATTCGAAACGAGTCGCCGCTGCCGGGGCCAGTTTTGGTGGCTTCATGGTCAATTGGATCTGCGGACACACCGACCGCTTTCGGGCTCTGGTTTCCCACGATGGAATCTTCAATGCGGAAACCATGGCCTACACGACCGAAGAACTCTGGTTCGACGAACACGAACACGGCGGCCTTCCCCACGAGAACCGAAAGCCATTCCTGAAGCACAGTCCGCATCTTTCGGTGGCAAATTTCAAGACACCGACTCTCGTCGTACAGGGCGGGCAGGACTTCCGCTGCCCGGAATCAGAGGGATTGGGAATGTACACGGCTCTTCAGGTCATGGACGTGCCCTCGCGATTCCTCTATTTCCCCGACGAAGGGCACTGGGTCATGAAACCCGCCAATTCCAAAGTCTGGTACGAAGAAGTTCTGGGTTGGATGATGAAGCACCTGGAGACCAGATCGTGAAGCAGCGCTGTCCCTGGTGCGGAGATGACCCTCTCTATGTCGACTACCACGATCGAGTCTGGGGAGTACCCGTTCACGATGACCACGAGCTCTTCGAATTCCTCACCCTGGAAGGCGCGCAAGCAGGACTGAGCTGGATCACGATCTTGAGGAAACGAGAGAACTATAGAAAGGCTTACGGCGGATTCGACCCGGCTAAAGTCGCCCGCTTTACGACCAAACGCGTCGAAAAGCTGCTCGGCAACGCCGGAATCGTTCGCAACCGGCTCAAGATCGAATCCAGCATCGGAAACGCCCAGGCTTTCCTCGCGGTCCAGGATGAATTTGGCAGCTTCGATTCGTATATCTGGGCTTTTGTCGACGGACGACCGATTCAGAATCTATGGAAGCAAATGTCCGATTGCCCGGCCAAAACGCCTCTTGCCGAGAAAATCTCGAAGGACCTGAAGTCTCGTGGCTTCCGGTTCGTCGGACCCACGATCGTCTATGCCCACATGCAAGCGACCGGAATGGTCAACGATCACCTCGCAACTTGTTTTCGGGGCAAGGAAGTAGCAAGACTCAGATAGAACGACTGGACCAAGGTCCAGAGTCCGCGACGGTAGATCCTATTGCCCGGACTCGGGTACACTTCGCCCGATTGTGGACTAGGCTGAATTCATCGCTCCGGAGGCTCGCAACGTGAACGTGCTCATGCTCTCTCCCGGCTTTCCCGCCGAGATGCCCTTCTTCACTCGCGGACTTTCGCGGGTCGGCGCTAACGTGATCGGTATTGGCGACCAGCCTCTGAACGCACTCGACCCGATGGCAAGCGACGCCCTCTCGGCTTACGTCCGGGTCGGCTCATTGTGGGACGAAGATCACGTCATCGACGAAGTTCGGAAGATCCACCACCAGCGCCCCATTCATCTCGTGGAATGTCTCTGGGAGCCGGGGATGATCCTCGCCGCTCGAATTCGGGAGGATCTGGGCCTGCCCGGATTGACCGTAGAACAGACCATTCCCTTCCGGGACAAAGAGAAGATGAAGCAGGTCCTCGACGCCGCCGGAATTCGGACTCCGAAGCATGCCAGCAGCAAGACCGGTGACGGGATTCGATTCGCGGCCACCGAAGTCGTCGGCTATCCCCTCGTAGTCAAGCCGATCGATGGCGCAGGCGCAAAGGACACCTACCGCGTCAACACTCCCGAAGAACTCGAAGAGACGATTCCTCTCATGCGGAACGTGGAAGAGGTCAGCATCGAGGAGTTCATCGAAGGCGACGATATGACCTTCGATACGATTTGCGTCGGTGGAGTGCCTGTGTTCCAGAACGTTTTTTTCTACCGCCCCAGAGCCCTGGAGATCCAAACCGTCGAGTGGATCTCCCCTCAAACGGTTGCGCTCCGGAACCTCGAGGACGAAGCGATCTCGGACGGGGTCAAGATGGGCCACGAAGTTCTACAGGCTCTGGGCTTCCGCACTGGATTCACCCACATGGAGTGGTATCGCAAGCCGGACGGTGAGGCAGTCTTCGGTGAGATCGGAGCTCGCCCCCCCGGTGGCCGAACCGTCGACCTGATGAACTACTCCGTCGACATCGACCTCTTCCGCGGCTGGGCCGAGGCGGTCTGTCACGGCAGCTTCAGCCAGAACTACGAACGTCGCAACAACGCGGCCATCATCTTCAAACGAGCGATCGGTGAGGGGCGGATCAAGAAAATCGAAGGACTCGAGCGCCTCATGCACGAATTTGGGCCCCATATCGCAGCGGTCCAGCTGAGCCCGGTCGGAGCATCGAAAAAGAGCTTTCGTCGATCTCTAACCAGCGACGGGTATCTCGTGGTCCGGCACCCTGACTTCCAAACCTGCTTGGCGATCGCGGATCGGGTCGGCACCGACCTTACTCTCTACGCTGGATGATCCAGCCGTAAATCAAAAGTGACCGGCCAATCGAGTCGGCGGCCCGGTGGGGAGGCAGAAAAGGCGCCTTTCCGGGCTGGATTCCCCAAAAATCCACCCAAAACCGAACATATGTTCGCGCAACTATTCCTAGTCACTCTCGCACTCACTCATTAGTATTGCCTACTGTTGCAACAGCGGTTCGCAACGCAAGCCGTATCGGCGCCGCCTCGGACGGGGATCGGCGCTTTTAAAATGACGAAAGGAACTGGCAAATGCCGATTCTCAAGAAGCTCACGCTTCTGAGCGGTCTGGCTCTGATTGCTGTGATGGGTCTGACGACCTTCGCACAAGCCGAGCACTACGATTCGCTCGAACAAGCTCGCGCCGCGGCCGAGAAAGCCAACAAGCCTCTGCTCATCGATTTCTACACCGAGTGGTGAGGCGCTTGTAAGACATTCGCCCGTGCGGTGAAAGAAGACAAAGACGTCCAGAAGACCCTTGCCGATGTGATCCTGCACAAGGTCGACGCGGAAAAGGGAGAAGGTCCCGAGCTCGCGAAGGCCCACGGTGTTCGTGGCTACCCGACCTTCATCATGACCAATGCCAAGGTCGAGCCGATGGATCGTTGGATCGGCTACACCAAGGACATGCTTGCCGATAACCTAGCAGGCGCACTCGCCGATATGACTACGATCGATGAGAAGAAGGCCCGCTTCGCCAAGACCCCCACGACCAAAGACGCCGTCAAGCTTGCCGGCTTCGCTGGATCTATGGGCGAGTATGGAGAGGCGATCGATCTCTACAAGCAGGCCTCGACGATGGACAAGGGCAATCACTACGCAGAAGAGATCTTCGAGTCGACATACTCAGGGCTCCGTCGCGAAACCGACGGTTTCGACTTCGCTCGTACGCAAAGCGCAGCGAAGCACGCTCTCGAGCATGCCAGCAGTGACAATGCGATCTTGAACGTCTGTAACATGATGGCGATGGCTTCGAAGAAGGCCGAAAACGAGACCGCCATGGTTTCGTACATCAAGACAGCGATCGAGAAGACCAACGACACCAAAGACGAGAAGGCTCTCCAAACGCGCAGCAAGATGATGCCGAGCTACGCACTTCACGTCGAGAAGAACGAGAAGAAGGCCGTTGAGCTGAAGAAGGCCAACATGGCCGAGGGCTGGATGAATGACGCCGGCCAGATCAACAACTACGCCTGGTGGGCATTTGAGAACGGTGTCGATACGAAGAACGCTCTCAAGATGGCCATGAAGGGTGTCGAGCTGGCTCCTCCTGGCAAGGAAAAGGCAATGATTCTCGATACGGCTGCCGAGCTCTGCAACTCGCTGGAGGACTGCGCTCGTTCGGTCGAGTTGACCCAAATGGCTATGGCTGAGGATCCTGAGTCCGAGTTCTACAAGGAGCAACTCGTTCGTTTCCAAGAGGCACTCGCCAAGCAGTAGATCTGTAGGTCCACCGCGACATACAGCTCGTTCAAGCAGAGCCGGGAAGCACAGTGTGTTTCCCGGCTCTCTTTTTTTCTCGGGCGGGGTCGTCGGGCTGAACCAGGCTCGAGGTAAGCCGGCGCGCCGTCGGCAAGGCTCAACCCCAGGGCCAACGAATTGATCCTTTTCTCTTTTCGGATGTTTGCAGAGTGGCACAAGGACTGCGAAAGTGAGCCCAGCAGGCCCGGACTACGCACCGACTGCTCATGAAGACCTGGAAACGGAGGCCCATCGATGAATCGTCGGTATGTACTGGCCATGGCCATTTTCTCTTTCGCTGTTCTCGCCGGCTGGCCGGTCTCCACCCTGGCGCAACAGACAGCTCCAGCCGCTGACAACTCGCGACTCCGGGTTGCGACTTGGAACCTGCTCAATCTATTCGACAACATCGACAGCCCCGGGCGACCTGACGAGGGGACAGACCCGAAGTCAATCTGGGATCTCGAACTCATGGCCGCGGCAATCGACGCCCTCGACGCGGACATTCTCGGTGTCCAGGAAGTCGAGAATCGCGAAATCCTGTCTCGACTGAACGAGCACCTGACTCATCCCTTTGCTTTCGTCGAGTTGATCGAAGGAAACGACGGCCGCGGCATCGACGTCGGACTCATGTCGCGCGTGCCGCTGGACCGAACGGTCAGTCATCGTAACGTGGATCTCGGCAATGAACATCGATTTGCTCGGGACTTTCCCATCTTCAGAGTGTGGCCGACGGAACACGATCCGATCGAGATCGGAGTCGTTCACCTCAAGTCACGACGCGGTGAAAAGACACAGAGCGATGGTTGGCGCCGCGCCGAGGCACAGGGCATTCGAAGAATTATTGAAGAGCGGCGTGAGGTAGCCCCTCATGTCCCACTTATCGTCATGGGTGACTTCAACGATCATCGCGACGCCGAGACCCTCGAACCTGTCTTTTCCTTGTTGGATGACTGTACGGTTCTCTGTCCCCTCGATAGCCGTACCAGTTTCGGCCTTCCCGGGAGGCGCGAACAGATCGACTTCGTCCTGACAACGCCCGACCTGAAAGCGGTGGCCGCTCGAATTGTCCATCGCGATGATCGCGTCTCCGACCACGACGCGGTCTGGGTCGAATTCGATCAGCCTGGTGAGATCCAAAGACGGACGGTTCCCGGTGGCCAGGACTGGACGATTCCGACACGGGCACAGATCGCTGCAACCGACCTTGTCGGTCTGCAGGCCCACCTTCTTGAAGAGGTCGAGACCACAGGCCTGGTGACGAAAATTCACAGAACCCGCTCGGGATCGGCTGCGGTCCTCAACTTCCACGACGACTACAGAAACGCCGTCACCGCACGTGTCTACAGCGAAGCGGAGAAACTGTTCCCCGACCTCGATTCTCTGGTTGGAAAGACTGTGACAGTTCGTGGCCCGGTCTGCTTCGACCGTGGGGTCTTCCGAATCCAACTGACGTGTTCGGAACAGCTCTCCGTCACTGGTTAGGAATCCGAGGATTTCCCAGTTGCTGGGGTTGCCGGGATGATCTTATGTTCGATGGTCACGAATTGAGTACCTTTCGCCCACAGGGTGGTCGCAGAAATGAGCGAACCTCCAAAGTCTCAGGAAACTGAACAGCGGTTTCTTCAAATGGCCGAGCACTGGCCCGAGATGCCCTACCGCATGTCTCTGCCAGACGGGAGCTATGAATTTGTCGGTCGTGCGTCGATCGAAATTTTTGGCTACACGCCTGAGCAATTCCTTGAGTCTCCTCTTCTCATTCGTAGTGTGATCCATCCCGACTGGCTCGAGTACTTCCAGGAGCAGTGGCAGGCTCTCGTGACCGGGAAGGCGCCTCCCTTCTACGAGTATCAAATAGTTCACGGACGCTCCGGGGAAACCCGTTGGATTCACCAGCGCAACCTACTCGTTTGCGACGACCGGGGACATCCGGTCGCGATCGAGGGAATCGTCGCGGACGCCACCGACCGCATTCAGGCAGAGGAGGCGCACCGAAGGGAGAGAGAGCTTACCGACGCGGCATTCGATGCCCAGAGGGACACCTTCTTTCTCTTCGAACCGAATACCGGAAAGGCGATCCGCTGGAATCGGTCGTTTCGTGAGATTTCGGGATACTCCGACGAGGAGATCTCGGAGATGCCGGCACCAGCCTCATACTATCGCCCCGAGGACCTCGAGCGAACTCACGACTTCGTGCAACAACTCTCGGAGGCAGATACGGGCACGATTGAGCTTGATCTGATCTGCAAAGACGGCCGCGCCGTCCCCACGGAGTACAGCGTCTCGGTCGTCTTGGACACCGCCGGCGCACCCAGGTACCTCATCTCCGTTGGTCGCGATGTCTCGGAACGCAAGAAAGCGGAGAAGGAAGTCCGAACCCAACGGCAGCGATTGATGCGTTTCATGGACTCGGCGACGGACAGCTTCCACCTCGTGGACTCGGATCTGAGGATCATCGAGATCAGCGAAAGCGCCATGGGGACTCTTCGAGGAGTGGTACCGGGAGTAGCCAGCAAAGACGATGTGATTGGAAAAACTCTGCTCGATATCTACCCGTTCATGCGAGGCGAGGGTGGAGAGTTGCGGTTCAGAAAGGTGATCAAGAGCGGCGAACCCATCCAGTTCGACGATAGCCCCGAGCATCCAGTGCACGGGACGGTCCACTTGACCGTTCAGGCCTTCAAGGTAGGCGACGATCTGGGAATCACCGCCACCGATATCAGTGCTCGAAAACGGGCCGAGGAAGAGCGGCTGCGCCTGGAGCGGCAAGTGCAGCACGATCAGAAACTCGAGAGTTTGGGCTTGCTCGCAGGTGGTATTGCTCACGATTTCAACAATCTGCTCGTGGGCGTGCTCGGCGGCACCGATCTGGCGCTAGGACAGATCCCTCGCTCTTCGCCGGTTCGGCCCCTCCTGGAAGACGTTGCGAAGGCTGCCCGCCGGGCGGCCGAACTAGCAAACCAGATGCTGGCCTATTCGGGAAAGGGACGATTCATCGTCGAGCCCAGAGACATCTCCGAGCTGGTTCACGACATGTTCAAACTGATCGAAGCTTCGGTTCCGAAGAAGATTCGCCTCGCCTACGAGCTGGACGAGACTCTCCCAGCTGCAGAAGTCGATGTGACCCAGATTCGCCAGATCGTGCTCAATCTGGTCATAAATGCGGCCGAGGCTATCGGAAAGGAAACCGGAACGATCTCCCTCACGTCGGGCTCTTTGCATTGTACTCGGGAGTACCTCACTCAAGTATACCTGGGTGATGAGGCCGCAGAGGGAGTGTACGTCTACTTACAAGTGGAGGACACCGGTTCGGGCATGGAAGATGGGGCCGTACAGAAAATCTTCGATCCCTTCTTCACCACAAAGTCCACCGGACGGGGGCTCGGATTGGCTGCGGTACTGGGCATCGTGCGTGGCCATCAGGGTGGGATCAACGTGGAGAGCAGAACCGGGGAAGGTACGAAGATAACCGTTCTCTTTCCCGCCTGCGAAAAGACGGCACTGAGCCGAACAAAAGACTCGGCAGAGCAGGACCAATGGATCGGCCACGGGACGATCCTCCTCGTCGATGACGAGGAGGCCGTACGCACCGTCACGTCCTCGATGCTCCGCAAGCTGGGCTTTGACGTACTCTTGGCTGAGAATGGGCGTGAGGGTGTCGACGTATTCCGCCAGCACGCGACTGAGATCGCTCTGGTCCTTCTCGATCTTTCCATGCCGAAGATGAATGGCGACGAGGCTTTCCGAGAGATTCGACTGATCAAGAACGACGCCAGGGTCATACTCTCGAGCGGCTTCACGGAACAGGACGTCAAGAGCCAGTTGGCCGCCGCCGGCGTCGCCGGATTCATTCAGAAGCCGTATCGACTCCGGGAATTGACGCAGAAACTCCGCCACGTCATCGACTCTTGAGGCCCACTTGGATCGATCTGCCTAGCGACCGACGACGAACATCTTTCCCGCGGAACGGGTGACCGTCGATTCGAACGCCACGAAATATCCACCAACGGGTAAGAGATCTCCATCGTCATTCCTCCCGTCGAAGGGAATCTCGTGGAAGCCGCTCTCGAAAACTTCGTCCGCAACATGGCGCACCCGCCGCCCCGCAACCGTGTAGACATCGATTCGTCCTTCGACCGACTGATTGAGCGCAAGCGTGATCCGAGTGTTCGGCCCAACCGGATTGGGCGTGGCACGAACGACCGCGAGCGGTCGGGGATGACTCGAGACAGGTAACTCCGGGACGTTGGCGGGAGAACCCGCCTCCACGATCGTGCGGGTGTGAAGAGTAAAGGAACTTCCCTGGGCGGCCAGGCTGGACGCTGCCGATGCCGTCTGGTTCCAATCGAGCGGCTCGGGCAGCGTCGCGCCGGGAGCACCGTCGAGATTCACGATTCCACTCAAGATGAACTCGAAAGGGGCCCCGGCAACGGACATCTCGACGGTGCCGGTCACGAGGACCTGGCCGTCCCCCCCACTCGTCCAGTTGGCCTGAGTCGTCCATTCGTCGTCGAAGTCGATCCCGCCGAGTCCGACCGAACTCGAAGCAGTAAACCCGAGCGCGATCTGGCTGTTCCCCGTCTTCGCGAGTGCAAATGTCCCAGCGATGTTGTCTCCGTCGTGAATCAAGTCGAGCGAACCAGAAACAGACTCTCCTCCAACTCCAAATACACCCTCTTCTTCTGCCGGTGTCGCCAGTAACGCAAGAACGGCGGAAGCGAGGGCGCCCTCAGCCTCGCTTTCCAACATGGGAGCGGGACTGATGGTGAATTCTGTTTCGTTTGGAACGAACCAGACGTCTCCACTTCCGGTGTAGGCCTCTGCCGGGTCGCTTTCTCCATCGACGAGAAGCGTGAAGTGGTCGTCGACTCGAGCAAAAACCACGTCGGGGCCACCCAATCGTGCGTCGGACCAGACACAGAAGAGGGACCGATCGTCCGAAGTAATCTCCGTGTAGTCGCCAAAGTTCGGCGCAGCATTTGACGGGACGCCGCACCAACCGACCGAGAGGTCGGAGACCCGCCGATTGGGACCCCAGGTAAGTCCGCCATCCACCGACTGGGTACAATAGTAGTCGCAGAGTAGATTGGAGTCGGAGTTTCGCCGATCGTACCAGCCGACTGAGATCCTCCCATCAGGGCCCAGAGTGATCTGCGACCAGAACTGCTCGGTCAGATTTGTGTTGTCGTTCAGTTGGATCGGAGTGGAAAACGATTGCCCCTTGTCGTCGCTGTAGGCGAAGAAACAATCGAATTCTCCTCCCGCCCCGTCCGTCCACGTGAGATAGAAGCGACCACGATTGGGTCCGTCGCTCCGGTCCACGGCCGCGCTCGGGTTGAGCGGGTTGAACCCTCGATTGAAACAAACGGGTGCAGTGTTCGAATTCGGACCCAGTTGTGTCACATCGACGGCGGGTCCCGCCCAGCTGCTCCCGCCGTCTGACGAGTACCGACAGTGAACTGTCGAACTGGGCATGCCGAGAGGGTCGAGCCAGGTTACATAAACTTCTCCATCGACTCCCGCCGTTGGATAAAAGCCGTTTGGATTGATTCCTCCAGCGACAAAGACCGGAGTCGACCAAGTGTCTCCCCCGTCATCAGAGCGAGTGAGCCGTCCGGTATCGGCCCGATAGGTCAGATACAGTCGATCGAGGGCGGCGTCGTAGTCGAAGTACTCCTTGTCGAGAAACCCGCCGTCCGAATACTGCTCGGTCGTCAAAGCCAAATCGCTGCCGGAGAAGTGACCTCGACTGATCGCGAGTCCAACTGGCGAATCCCCCGCATCGAGGGAAGCCAGAATCCACTGCCCGTCACTCGTTACCGCAAGTGTCGGGTCTCCGAATGGAAGTGCAGTTGAGCCCCAGGGAACCGAACCGCCGTCAGTCCACGTGTCGCCACGATCGACCGAGTAGCCGTAACCCGTCCCGGTGTTCGTTTCGCTCTCGAAGGCGGCTCCGTCGTTCCAACCAATCACGATGGTGTCGCCGCAAACGGCTATCGACACTTCCGATTGAAGAACATCGACTCCCTCACCGCTGGGATCGTTGACCACCCGATTGATCGGCGGCAGGCTGCGCCCGGCCGGCACCGGCGCGACAAAGACTTCATCGAAGTCTGGCCCCGAAGTTCGTGGCTCCATGCGCTCCATGCGCTCCATTTGCGACTTCTCATCAGCGCCCCTGTGACTTCCGACGTAGAGAGCGACTCCTGAAGAGATCGTGAGTAGGGCGAGAATCAATCCCAAAATGCGCTGCACTGTTGTCTCCGATCGATGATTGGGGATGGACGACAGAGGACTGCCCTTTGCAACTCCGAACCGGGCTACTTGGACACAAGGACCGTCCGCGTAGCGGACCTCTCGTCGGCGTCGAGTTGGGTCGTGCGTGCGATCACTCGAACATAGTACATCCCGGTGGCAAGCTCGCGACCATCACCATCCTTCGGATGCCACGTCCAGATATGCCTGCCGGACTCGAGCCGGAGAGCGTCTTCGGCGATGGCTCTGCCGTTCACGTCCAAGGTTAGAAAGCGAACCGCACTGGGTTCGACGAGTTCCAAAGAGAACCGTACCGGCCCAGCTGTCGGGTTTGGGACAGGATAGGAAAAGTGGAGTCCCGTCATCGCCAAGTCCTCGGCCGGACTGCGTCCATCTTCGTTCGAAGACGTCGGATCACATGGCATAGTGGCGCAACTGGTGCCGTGCCCCTGGTACTCTCCGTCACCAAAGAAACAATTGTCGAAATTCGACATCGCACAGAGGTTCCCGACCAGGCAACACGCACCAATCGGTTCGACGCATGGAGTAGGATCGCAGGGAATTCCGTCCCCAGCAAAAATCCCCCAGGCCGCAGCGCACTCATCGATCTCCAGAATCAAACAGGTGAAGTCGGGAAAGCAGCACGCCCCCGTCAGAGCTTCACATGGATTCGGATCGCAGGTCGTACCATCTCCCTGATAGTCTCTGCCGCCATCTTCGCAAATCTCCTGCGTCGTCACGAGGCACGCACCGGTTGGACTACAACACGCTCCGGTTGGGTCTCCCGCCCGGGCGAAATCGGAGATCGACGAGAAGGCGGCGAAGATCAAGAAGAGGGACAGGGTGGGCAGAAGTTGCTTCCTTCGGCTCGCGTGATTGCCGTCGAGATTCATGCTACCGATCCCTTCCCGTAAAACTTCCAGCGGCTCGCCTCAGGAAACAACGGTATCACGTCGTTCCCTCCCGGGGTAGTTGACATGGTTGCCGGAAGAAGCGTAGGACGACTCGCGGGCTACTCCGAACTCGGTCTGAAGTGATAGACTCGGAATGGCAAATCAGAACGGAGGTTCCCGCTCCGCACCTTCAGAAACGAGGTCGAACAGTGCAGTTTCGTGTCCATTCTCAGCGCCGCCCCGGGATCCCAAGTTGGAATCTTACTCTCGTCGTTTTCCTCATTCTGTCCGGGGTCACTCTAACCGGTGGCGCTCGAACGCCCATTGCGGCCGCGGCCGACGACTATCAGGTTTCCCCCGAACCTTCCGTCACCGAGCGAACGATCGATTCGCTGAGCGACCTGGCGAAGCCTGCGGAGCAAAAGGTCTGGGTATTTCTCACGGACAAGGGTATCTACGACGAAGCAACCTATGTTGCGGCACTCGAACAGGTCGCCCGGGATCTCGATGCCCATGCGGTTGCCCGCCGTGCGAAGGTCCTCGCTCCTCCATTCGTGGACTACCTCGACATCCCGGTTGCGCGGAGCTATGCCGAGCAGCTGGAGCACCTAGGCGTGGCGATCGACGTCGAGAGTCGCTGGTTCAACGCGGTCAGCGCCCGAGCTTCGCTCGAGGTCTGGCGGGAAGTTGCGTCGCTCCCGTTCGTGCAGAAGCTGACTCTCGTTAGAGGCGGGAGTACGAATAACCCGATGCCCTCCCAAGAAGTGAATCTGACCACCGGCGCTCGCGGCGCACTTGATTACGGGCCCTCATTCGATCAACTCGATGAAATCAACATCGTTCCGGTTCACGATCTTGGATTCACCGGTGCGGGTGTTCGTGTCGCCATGCTCGATACGGGTTACTACCAGGACCACGCGGCTTTCGTACAACCGATCGCGAACGGACAGCTCATCGCGCAATGGGATTTCATCAATGACGACGGAGAGACTCAGGATGAAACTGGAGACTCCTTTGGTCAACACCTCCACGGAACCCTCACCTGGTCGATCGTGGGTGGTTTCGAAGAGAGCGAGTTGATCGGAGCCGCCTATGGCGCGGACTTTCTTCTGGCCAAGACCGAAGACACGTCGATGGAGGACCCGAGCGAAGAGGACTACTGGGTAGCCGGTATGGAGTGGGCCGATCTCAATGGTGCGGACGTCATCTCGTCGTCTCTCGGCTACAAGGACTGGTACGCCTACCAAGACCTCGACGGACAGACTGCCGTCACGACCATTGCAGCCGATATTGCGGTCAGTCGTGGGATCGTCGTCTGTACCGCGATGGGTAATGAAGGGACTACGGACTGGTACTACCTGATCGCACCTGCCGATGCGAATACAACTCTCTCGGTCGGTGGTAGCACAGCTTCCGGGGATCTCTGGGATCAGTCGAGCCACGGTCCGACTTTCGATGGCCGCACGAAGCCGGAAGTCCTCGCTCGAGGATCGCTGACCCGCGGCGCAGCCTCTCCAGAGGATCATCTCGGAGAAGGGTACCGAGACTTTGATGGTACTTCGGTGGCCACTCCCCTGGTTGCTGGCGCCGCGGCATTGCTGCTCGAAGCTCATCCCGGTTGGACTCCGGAGAACGTCAGGGAGGCCCTCATGATGACGGCCGACAACTCGACCTCGCCAGATAACGACCGAGGATGGGGTCGAATCGATGTCCTCGCAGCCCTCGACTACGTCCCGACGGCGGTGCCTGGCCCTGAAGGAGTGCGGAGTGGACAGCGAATCACTGCTTCACCGAATCCATTCTCCGGTCGCACCACGATCGCCCTGGGGAGCGATTTCACGGACGACCCCGTGTTGCTCGAATGCTTTTCCCCGGATGGAAGAGTGGCCTACTCTCATTGGCTGGAGTCGGGTCACGGCTCGCTGCCTCTCGAATTCCGACACGAGGACGGACAATCTCTCGCTCCGGGGATCTATTTGGTTCGGGTCCGGCAAGGGAAACGGGAATCGACGACGAAAATCGTGATCAGCCCATAGAGCGGGACGGAACCCTCTCGAAACCCATCGGTACCATCATCGTGAAGTAAGCAAGGCGCCAGGTCATCCAAGGAGGAGTGGAGAATGCGAATTGGGATACTTGTTCTTGCCCTGTTTCTGAGTGGCTGTACCAGTGTGGCCACCCGGCACGCCCCCCCCTCGGCACTTGATTCGGCCCCACCGGTTTCCCTGCTGGAGGCGGGCGAAACGCCGCTCACCGACCTCGAAATCGCGCGGATACTCACGGCCAGCACCCAGCTTCCAGATCGGATGCGGATCGCGCTTCTCTATCTTGACCACAGGTCCACCGCAACCTCGAGTGGTTCGTGGATGACCCAGTCCAGAGGCCAGTCCCGGAAACTGATCCTCGTCGACGAGTCTCTCGATCTTCTTCTCCGGGATCCGCGGGTCGTCGACGTCTCCTACCTCCCGACTTTTCTTCTCCCGGAAGAGAAGTCCATCGGTTTGATTCGAGAGGCCGCGGCCCGCTACCAGGCAGATTGTGTCCTCGTGTTTCGCACAGAGACTCGTCCAGCCGCCAAGCTGAAATTACTCGGCCCGGAAGAGGCCCATGCGAACTGCGTCGCGGAGTGCGCGCTGATCGACGTTCGAACCGGGATTATCCCTTTTACCTCGACCGCTCATCGGACGGTGACGATCGTGGAAGAGGAAGGAGACTGGTCCCTGGAAGAAACGATGGCTCGGGCGGAGGTAGAGGCTATCGAAGCCTCGATGTCCGAAAACTTCGCCAACTTGATCACTTTCTTCGCCCGGCCGGCAAACTAGTTCTATTGAAACACGCGGCAACGCAGTGAAAGCACGAGAGCGCAATCGAAGCTTAGCTTCCAGACGGCGGTGACACGTTAGTAACTCCAACACACGAGGCGCCCTCTTTGCGTTGGCCGGGTTCGCCCTTTTTTCGATTCTCGACGCGATAGTCAAGGCGCTCGGCGACACCTACTCGTCATTTCAGATTGTCTTCTTCAGCGCGCTCCTGGGCTTTCCCTTGACCGCAATCGTACTGATCCGCGATCGCGCGGACAGTACTCTCCTCCCCGTCCATCCCTGGTGGATGGCGCTGCGGACGGGCGCCGTCACCCTGACCGGCGTGTCGGCCTTCTATGCCTTCACCGTGCTACCCTTGGCCCAGACCTATGCCATTATCTTCGCAACTCCACTTTTGATCACGATTCTGTCCATTCCAGTTCTTGGCGAAGTCGTTCACCGCCGACGCTGGCTGGCCGTAACAGCGGGACTCGTTGGCGTGTTGGTGGTGTTGCGGCCGGGAGGCACGGAACTCGGGCTGGGACATCTGGCGGCCCTGGGTACCGCGGTGGGGGGCGCGCTCAACTCGATCATCATTCGAAAAATCGGCCACGAAGAAAAGAGCGGGGTTCTTCTGCTCTACCCGATGGTCGCCACCGTCATCCTGATGGGATGCATTCTCCCCTTTGTCTATCGGCCCATGCCCGCAAGTGACCTCGGGGGATTCACCCTCATTGCCGTGCTCGGCTTTCTCGCCACACTCAGCCTGATCGTGGCTTATCGAAAGGGAGAAGCGGTCGTGATGGCTCCGATGCAGTACTCACAAATTCTTTGGGCAACGGCTTTCGGGGCAATGTTCTTTGATGAACTACCGGACCGCTACACCATAGTTGGCGCGACGATTATCATCGCGAGCGGTCTCTATCTCCTCTTTCGGGAGAGTCGGGCCGGCGCCTCTCAGCATACTCCGGTTCTGAACACCCGAAGTCGTTCGATACCGACTTCCGGTTTGCGCATCAGTACGATCCTGCGGCGATCCAGTAATCGATGACTTGGGACTGGTCAGTCCACGCCCGACCTACCGGTTTTCGCCCTAGTTGTGCACAATGACCGTGGTAAGCCGATGAAACTCCGGCTGAGGTAGGGATGACGAAAACGAAGTGCGGGAACTGCGAGCGTTTCCTGACCCCTTCCGGCGTGCGGAGGGGCTGGAACCTCTGTGACCCCTGCCGGGCCGAGGCGCGCCGTCAGAAGCGCGAGGAGGCCAGGAAGAAGCCCCTCCGCCCGACCGAGCCCCCCGCGAGTTAGATCGACCGGCGACAGGCTCGGCCCAGGCAATCCACGTCCTAAAAAGGGTGGTAGACCGACCGAGCAGGGCGATACCCTGCAGCAAGGATGGGCCACGACGGATCCAACCGGCGCCACTGACACGGAACGTCTCACCGAGGAGGACAACAGCCTATGAATCGCACGAAAAGGACGGCCCTTTTTCTCTCCGGCTCGGTTTTGATTTTCAGCAGTCTCGGAACGATGGGCTGCTCTGATGACGACGAAAAGACAACCGAACCCGACCCTGTGTTCCCAGCTTCGACGCCCTCCCCCACGAGCATGCAGATCGATCTAAGTGAACTGAGCAGTGGGAACCCCCTCCTTGCCGGACCTTGTCACCTCGGTTCGGCCATTCTCGTGGGGATCGCCAACTTCCTCGTCGTCGGTGCCCTGGCTATCCCGGTCGCAGTCCTCGGTGAAACGCTCGACAGTGACCCAGTCTACGTTGGTGACGAAACCTGGCGTTGGTCTGGGTCGGGCGGTAGTGGAGGTGGAGCGTGGACCTCTCAGTTCGACGGACACGTTCTGAGCAGCGACACGGTCGAGTGGACGATGCGAATGAGTGGGACGATCTTCAACCTCGAGGACTTCGTCTGGTACGTCGGCCAGTCGAATGTTGACGCCAATACGGGAACCTGGATGTTCTACGATCCGGCCGACCTCGCCGAATTGGATGAGTCGATGTTCTCAAGCTACGCGAACCTCGGACCGGGAACCGGCCTCTTGACCTTCGAGAATCGAAATGACGATGGCGCGGGAACCGGCGACATCCTTACCTATACTGCCCAGGGCGATGATCTTTCCGTCTCTTTCTTCAATGCCGCGGATAACACGAATCTATCCATAGAATGGGACCAGGCCACCGGGCAAGGTTCGCGGACGGATGCGCAGGGGGGAAGGTGTTGTTGGGGCGACCGTCCAGACTATCCTGACGTGGATCCATGCCCCTAGTTCCGCAGGCTCGACGCTAACGAGCTGTCCTCATGACCGGACCGCGAAATGGATCCCCAGCGTTCGGACATCGATCCCGACGAAAAGCGATTCACTCGGGATTTAGAACTCGCTGCCGAATTGGTTTGGAGCGCGAGCCCATTGACTTTAGGCCGACCGCGCCAGTTCAGCCGCCTCTGCACTCGTCAGCCGCTTACCCAGAGCCTTGGCATCTTCGAATTCGATGTCCCCCAGTGAAGAGCGGAGCTTCGTGTACTCGTCCTCGACCTGCTGGCGGCCACCGGGTGAAAGCTGAGCACGCACTTCGACCCAAAGACGATCGGCCGCGGAGAGAATCGTGACGGCGCGTTTCAATGCGCCTACAGCGGCCTCGAGAAGCCCAAGAGAGGAGAGTGTAAAGGCCATGCCGCGCCGGTCCCCGATCGCCTCGTAGATGTGCAGACTCTCGAGGAGGAATCTGCGGGCCGGAACCGAGTCTCCCTGCCCCATATGGACATTACCGAGATTGCTGCAGGTCGATGCAGTTTGGATCTGATCCCCAATCTCTCGGCTGATCTCGAGGCTCTCTTCGAGGCACGAGATGGCTTCGCCAGCCGATCCTTTCGCGTTGTACAAGATCGAAAGATTGCAGAGCGAGGCAGACACTGCACGCTTCTCCCCGATTTGGCGTCGGATTTCCAGGCTCTCTTTGACCCAGGACTGCGCCTCCTCCAGCGAGCCTTCATGTAGTGCGACAGCGCTGAGATTCGAAAGCGAAACGGCGGTACCTCGATGGAGACCAAGTCGTTGACCAATCTCGAGTGATTCCAATCCACAGGATCGCGCCTTCGCGTAGTCACCACGGGCCATGGCAATCGATCCCAGCGCATTGAGACTGCTGGCCAGATCGTTTTCTGTGCCGGTACGGCGATAGACTTCAGCCGCCTCCCCGAGAGCTGCTTCGGCCCGCGGATAGTCACCCAAATGCCACTTGAGGGTACCAATTCGTTGGCAGAGCCGGGCTCGCGGAGCTGGCTCCGTTTCGTCAGGGAGACTTTCGAGCAGGCCTTCGTACAAAGCCAGCCCCTCTGTCCAATGTCCGCGTATCGATCAGTTTCGCGCTCAAGTCCGGTCCGGAGATCAGCTCCAGGGTGAGGAACTTTGTCCCTCCGTCTTCTTCGAGGCTATAGATCGTGGCAATGTTGGGATGATTGATCGAGGCAAGAAGCTGCGCTTCCTTCTCGAATCGTTCCATCCATTCGCGATGCGCGGCAAGTTCGTCCGGAAGGACTTTGATCGCAATCGATCGTCTTAGCTTGGGATCTTCGGCCAGATAGACCGCGCCCATTCCTCCCTGTCCTAGTTTTTGCAGTACGGAGTAGGGTCCAACCGTGGCGGGAACCCCTGCGGGTCTCGCCACGACCGGCGCCGAAACGATGGTCTCGTCGATTGGATCGGAGGGGTGGCCGTTTGAATCGGTGCCCGCGCTCTTATCTTTCAAGAGAACCTCAAGCGCTGGGACGCCGCAACAGCATCAGCGTGCAATCGTCGTCAAAACTCTCAGCGCCGAGATAGGCCTGGACATCAGCGAAGGCAAGATCAATGACGTCATCGAGTGGGCGATCACCGTGCTGCGCCAGAGAATGCTGGAGGCCGTCCTCGCCAAAAAACTCTTCACCGGATCGAGCCTCTACCAAACCGTCCGTGTAGACACAGAGGAGGGAACCAGGCTCGAGTTCGACTTCATCGGTTCGAAACTCTCCAAACTCGAGCATTCCTATCGGCAGGGCTGTGTTCGGCAGTGTCGTCCACGAACCAACGGCATCGCGGAGGAGGGGAGGATTGTGTCCGGCATTCAGATAGGTCAGGCGGTGGGTTCGCGGGTCGAGGTGACCCATCCAGAGCGTGATGTAATGAGTGGGATCGGAGGACTCAAAAAGGTGCTCGTTGAGTTTTTCGCCCAAGGCAGCGACAGAAATCCCTTCGCCGACCAGGACACGAAACGCCGCCAGAAAGTGCGACATGAGGAGCGCGGCTCCCGAACCTTTTCCCGACACATCCCCGACGATCAAAAAGACGGTCTCGTCGTCCAGGATTCGCATGTCGTAGAAGTCCCCAGCCATTTGCAGGCAGGGCCGAAGTTCCGCGAGACGCTCATACCCCGGAATCTCCGGGAGCTCCGCAGGGAGGATTCCCTGCTGGATTTTTCCAGCCGCTGCCATCTCTTGTTCGAGTCGCTGCATCTCGCGGTGCTCTTCGAGGAGACGGGCGTTCGTCAGCTTGATCGCGATCAGGTTGGCCAGCATGGTAAAGGCCCGCAGTTGAGTGTCGCCAAGCTGTTGGCTCAGCCTCCGGGTGTCGGCATAGATCAGCCCGATGACCCGCTCGTTGTCGAACAGTGGGGCGGCCATGGCCGACTTGAGACCGAGATCGGCCATGCTCTGAGCCGCAGCAAAGTCAGGATCGTTCGGAACGTCCTCGACGAGAACCGACTCTCGCTGCCCGATCACAGCATCGACGAGCGTCTTACTGAGGGGCAGGTCTTCCGCCGAATCGACTTCGGGTCGACTCGCGACCAGGTCGAGATGGTCGTCTTCCTCATCGCGAAGCAGTAGGAGGATTCGATCTGCCGGAACCACAGACTCGACGAGGTCAAACATGGTCGGCAATAGTTCCGAAGCTGGCTGCGGAAGGACCATGAGTTGGGCTGCCTCGATGATCGCCTGCCAAAACTCGCCCCTTGGCGTATCGATCGATTGGACACTCGACCGGAGGTCTTCCCAGGGGAGTCTGGTCGCAGACTCGATCAGGACGGGACCCGTCGCTGTATCGTTATCGGATTCCCGACGAAACTGGAAGACGACATCTCCGACCTGAATCTGATCCCCGGGACGGAGAGGCATGGTCTCGTCGATCGGAATGCCGTTCAGCCAAGATCCATTCCGGCTCCCCACGTCTCGAATCTGCGCCCCATCCGACCCAATTTGCACCAGGGCGTGCTCTCGAGAGACGGAGCTGTCCTTGAGCACCACCTCGCTCTCGGCATCGCGGCCAATACGATTATCTCCGACACTCAAAGGCCAGGTCGAGTGCCCTCCCGGGCCGCTTCGAATGAGAATAAAGCGATCGTTCATGCGACCATAGTTAGGCACGGCGGCCCTGGCTGTCCACTGCAACTCGACTTTCGAGTCGGGTAGATGCTCGGGTTCCGCTTTTCTGAGAGGGCCGTTTCTTGGCAAACTAGACACGGTCGAACAACGATCGTTGCAAGTTGTGCTTAAAGGGGGCGGACATCACGACGTCAGGAACCGAAATCGCTCCAGCTGACGGAGGAGACGACCGTACCCTTGGTTCCGCGTTCCTCGAGATGGCGAAACAAGGCCCCCGGCAGACCGCTGTTGCCGATCTTACGAACCAGTTATCTCGTCTGAAGTTAGCCGCTGCGGCCCTCGCTCTGATTCCTCACCTCCAGATCCAAAGTGACGAAGAACGCGTCGGGATTCTACTTCCACCGGGGTGCGCCGGAACCATGGTCAATCTGGCCGTCGCGCTCTCCGGACGCACAGCCGTCAATCTGAACCACACGGTTGGGGAGGTCGGTCTGGTTCGCATGTGCGAACTGGCGAGCCTCCGTACAGTCATCACGGCTGAGAAGTACACTGAGCGAATCGGGTGGTACGCGAGCCTGCCGGTTCGGCGGATTGATCTCGAAACCATCCGTCCGAAGATGTCGCGATTCTCGATCCTCAGAGCAATGGCCAGGGTCCTCATCCAGCCAGCCCGGAAGCTCAGCCAGGGACGCCCGGATGACGTGGCCGCTCTCGTCTTCAGCTCCGGCTCGACGGGAGACCCAAAAGGCGTCCAGCTCACGCACCGACAGTTGCTCGCCAACATCCACGGAGTCCGTGGCCACCTCCGACTCGAACCGAAACGTGATGTCGTCCTCTCACCCCTCCCTCTGTTTCACTCATTCGGCATCTCGACGGGAATGTGGATGCCACTCATCATCGGTTTGCCAGCGATCTGCCATCCTGACCCGCGTGACGCCAGAGCTCTCGGCGAGCTCTCCGAACGCCACGGCCCAACCCTTTTTGTCAGTACCCCGACGTTTACCCGCGGATACCTGAGACGCATTCCGAAACATCAATTCTCGAGCCTGCGCTTTGGTGTAGTGGGAGCAGAGAAGTGTCCTCCGGACCTCCGCCGGGCCTTTCGGGAGAAGTACGATGCGGAACTTCTCGAAGGCTATGGTTGTACAGAACTTGCCCCCGTCGTGGCGGTGAACGTTCTCGATGAGGATCGTCGAGGGACGACTGAACCCGGGTCGAAAGCAGGAACGGTGGGGCGTGCTCTCCCCGGAATCGAGGTCCTGGCGATGGACGCGGAAACGCACGAAGTCCTGCCTCGCGGTGAAACCGGCCTTTTGATCGTCCGCTCACCAGCCCGCATGCTGGGGTACCTCGATCGGCTCGACCTCACTGAATCAAGCTTCGTGCACGGTGGCTACAACACGGGAGACCTCGGCTTCGTCGACCAGGCAGGTTTTATCACGATCACGGGACGACTGGCCCGGTTCGCCAAGATCGGCGGTGAGATGGTCCCCATGGATCTGATCGAAGAGAAGCTCCGGGAACGACTCCTCGAGCTGTCGGACGAGGGAGACGAGCACGATATCGCCATCACTGCGATTTCCGATCAGAGCAAGGGCGAGCGGCTCCTCCTCCTCCACACTGATATGCCCCATTCGGTAGCGGAACTCCTGGAGGGGCTCGACGATCTGCCTCCGATCTTTCGGCCCAAGGAGCGCGATGCCCATCGCGTTGACGAGATTCCCACCATCGGTACGGGGAAGAGGGACTTGAAGGGGCTCAAAGCCCTCGGTGAAAAGCTGGTCGGAGCGGGGAGCCGAGCTGTGTAGCTACGGCGATCCCTGATCTGACACTGGACAGGTCTTGGCGTTACAATATCCAGGGCCCGCTCCGCGACCAGGCGGCGCCCGAAGCCCACGAAACCAGAGCAAAATCCGACTCCTTAGATGAACGTAGACTCGAAGCAAAGAAGGATACGCATGATACTGAAATCCAACACCTCGATGACCACCCGAGCCCTTGCTCTGATCCTTGCGGTCGCGGGGATCGCGGCCCTGGGAGCGACTGGGTCTCTTGCTGAACCGCTCGTCTATCTGGATGATCTCGAGGAGGCGAAGATAGCGGCGGGAAAGTCCGATCAACTCATCCTGGTCGAGTTTCGTGCGGAAGGCGACGCGATGTGCGAGGCGATCGAAGCGGACCTCGAAGCAAACGAAGTGATCCGTGAGCTCCTCGCCCCGTTGGTCCTTGTCCAACAGGACGCGCTCGTGGGCAAGAGCAAAGCCATGGCCCGCTATCACGAGGTTCAGGCAGTCCCGACGTTTACCCTCTACCACCCAACCGACGGCCCGCTTCATCAATGGAAAGGGGCCGGAATCAAGGGTTTCGTCCGGAATCTCCAGCTCGCGCTGGAGGAGCCCACACCGATTCTCACTCGGGTGGAAGACTTCAAGACCACTCCGACGGCCCGGGATGCCGAACTCCTCGGATTCTTCAAGGTCTCGACCGGGAAATTTGGACAGGCAATCCCATACTTCGAGGAAGCGGAGCGGCTCGACACCCAGCGTCAGTGTCACGCCGAGATCTTCGATGCGAGTTACAACGGATTCGCGCAGAAACAGATCACGGTCGATCAACTCTGTGATGCGGCCGATCGAGTGCTCGCCGTGGAACATGAGGGACGCGAACTTCTCAGCCTGGGCGCGATCATGGTCTATCTGACGGAGGAGGGACGTGAACCGGCCCGATGCACCCCCTACGTACGCGAGGCGCTGGACACGACCAAGGACACAAAAAAAGAGGAGGAACTCACGGTCCGCCGTCGACTGCAACCGGCCTACACCCTCTACGTGTCCGAAGATCAGGACCTGGCCCTGGAACAGAAGATCGCCGGTCTGCCCGTGGCCTGGGAATCGAGCGCCTCGGAGCTGAACAACCTGGCTTGGTGGTGTGCCGTCCACGGAATCCATCTCGAAAAAGCCGAGGAGTGGGTCAGCCAGGCCGTCGATCTGATCCCGGTTACGGAAGGGCCCCGGCGCGCTTCGATTATCGACACCTGGGCGGAAGTTGCCTGGAACCGCGGTAATCGGAGCCAGGCTGTCGAGTTACTGGAACAAGCCCTGGAGCTGGACCCGGACAACACGACTCTGTCCGACCGTCTCACTAGCTACCAGAGCCAGATGGGCGACGGATAGTCAGGGCCCAAGCAGGGACTGCTGCACAGCGAAGACGTAGCGAGGACCGAGCCCGGGGTGCTACCGTGTGATCCGGCAAGAACGAATTGAGACCCGAACGAAGAAGAGGAAGTCATGATCGACAAGATTCGCGAGCACCTGGGAGAAAACGGCGAGTTACTAACTTACAAAGCCAAAGGGATCGCCAAAGAATCTCTCCACCTTCCTGGCCCCGACTTCGTTGACCGAGTCATGATCGATTCCGATCGCCCCATCTCGGTGCTGAGAAACCTGGACGCGCTGTTTGGAACGGGTCGTCTCGCTGGTACTGGTTATGTTTCCATTCTTCCCGTCGACCAGGGAATCGAGCACTCCGGCGCGGCATCGTTTGCCCCCAATCCGATCTACTTCGACCCTGAGAACATCGTGAAGTTGGCCCTGGACGGAGGTTGTAACGCGGTCGCATCGACCCTCGGCGTGCTCGGCTCCGTCGCTCGCCGTTACGCCCATCGCATCCCGTTCATCGTCAAACTCAATCACAACGAACTCCTGACTTTCCCGGCCAAGTTCGAACAAACGCCCTTTGCTTCCGTGCAACA
>Ga0315338_1001906_pt1 | contig 23128 bp, 24 predicted proteins | sample ASW8metaG_FD_204518 | JGI IMG/M metagenome (GOLD analysis project Ga0315338, IMG submission 204518) | Ammonia-oxidizing marine archaeal communities from Monterey Bay, California, United States - ASW #8 | ecosystem: Environmental > Aquatic > Marine > Coastal | place: USA: California | collected... | reverse complement strand
GCCGGGACCGGCGACGACGGCGCCGGCGGCGACGAAGGCGGTACTCGATGCCCGGGGAGCCGGCGGTGGGGTGTTGATGTCGCGGGGAACCGCCCTGGGGAGCGGCCATTCGATGGACCCGCAGCCGCCCAGCATCGACAAAGCGGCCAACACAATGAGCAGCCCGGAAAATGGGCGCGGTCGGATCAACGGCGGCATGAACGGATTATCGCTTATGCCCGCCCGCCCTATCAACGGCGCACCGGAAAGCCCATGCCCAAGCCGCCCCCAGCCTTCAGTCCTCGACCCCGGCCTCGATCAGTGGCACGAATCGGGTGGCCCCCAAATCCTCGGTCTCGGCACCGGTTTCGGTGCGTCGGACGCGGATCAGGTGCTGATCCCTCTCGTCGAGGCCGACGGGCAGCACCATGATGCCGCCCTCGGTCAACTGGCCGAGCAGGATTTCCGGCACGTCGGCGGCCGCCGCGGTGACCACGATGCGCTCGAAAGGCGCCTGTTCCGGCCACCCGAGGGTGCCGTCGCCGGTCAAGGCGGTGATGTTGACCAGGCCCAGCCGCTTCAGCCTGTCCTCGGCCTGCTCGAGCAACGGCGGATGGCGTTCTATGGTATAGAGCCGCCGGCACAGCCGCGCCAACACCGCCGCCTGATAGCCCGACCCGGTGCCGATCTCCAGCACCTTCATGCGGTCGGTGACCTCAAGCGCCTGTGTCATCAGCCCGACGACGGAAGGCTGGCTTACCGTCTGGTGGTGGCCGATGGGCAGGGCGACGTTCTCAAAAGCCCGGTCCTTGAACTGCTCGGGCAGGAACATCTCGCGCGGGGTTACCTCAAGGGCCTCCAGCACGCCGACCTCGGTGATCCCGGCCTGGCGCAGTTCCAGCATTAGTTTCGCCATTTGCGACGCCGGGTTCATTTGAACCTGGCTTTTAATTTTATACACGTCGGCCCGTGGGTCAGGTCCATGGTCAGCGGCGTTATCGAGATGGCGCCGCGGCTGATCGCCTCCAGGTCGATGCCCGGGCTGTATTTTTCCTCGCGCCGCTGGGCGCCGATCCAGTAATAGGGCTCGCCCCGGGGGTCGGTGCCCCGGACCAGTTCGCTGCCGATCTTGCGCCGGCCCTGGCGGGTGACCTCGATGCCGGTGACGCGGTCCGCCGTGACGTCGGGAAAATTGACGTTGATCAGCACGCCCGGGGGCCAGGACTCGGCGGTGAGTTTTTTTAAAACCTTGGCCGTCCACTTCTCCGCCGTTGCCCATTTGACCGGATGGCCGTCGGCATAGACCTGGCTCAAGGCTACCGACGGCACGCCCAAAAGCGTCCCTTCCATGGCCGCGGCGACGGTGCCCGAATAGGTGACGTCCTCGCCGAGATTCCCGCCCCTATTGACGCCCGAGACCACCAGGTCTGGCGGCGTCGACTTCATGATCTCGTTGATACCCATGAGAACACAGTCCGTGGGCGTGCCGTCGAGGGCGAAGTGGCGCGCAGACAGCTTGCGGATGCGCAACGGGCGGCGCAGGGTCAGCGAATGGCTGACGGCGCTCTGCTCGGTTTCCGGCGCCGCCACCCAGACTTCGCGAGCCAGCGAGGTCAGCACTTTTTCCAGGAGTTTCAGCCCCGGCGCGTTGATGCCGTCGTCGTTACAGACCAGCACCTGCGCTTTTTTGAGATCGACGGAATTACGCGCCATCGGCGGAGATCTCTTCGAGCCCGCCCATGGAGGGACGAAGGGCGTCGGGGACGACGACGGAGCCGTCGGCCTGCTGGTAGTTCTCCAGGATCGCGATTAGCGTCCGTCCGATCGCCAGTCCCGAACCGTTGAGGGTATGGACGAATTGGGTCTTCTTGTCAGCCTTCTTGTCGCCTTGGGGCCGGAAGCGGGCGTTCATCCGCCGGGCCTGGAAATCGCCGCAGTTGGAGCAGCTTGAAATCTCGCGGTAGCGGTCCTGGCCCGGCAGCCAGACCTCGATGTCGTAGGTCTTTCGTGCCCCGAAACCCAGGTCGCCGGTGGAAAGCACCACGGTACGATAGGGAAGGTTGAGCCGCTTCAGGACCTCCTCGGCACAATCGGTCATTCGTTCGAGCTCTTCCGATGAGGTTTCGGGCGTCGAGATGGTGACCATTTCGACCTTGGTGAACTGGTGTTGGCGGATCATGCCGCGGGTGTCCTTGCCCGCCGCGCCGGCCTCGGAGCGGAAGCACCAAGTCATCGCCGCATAGCGCCTCGGCAGGGTGTCGGCCTCGACGATGGTGCCGGCGACGATGTTGGTCAGCGGCACCTCGGCGGTCGGGATCAGCCACAGGCCGTCCTCGGTCTTGAACAAGTCGCCGCCGAACTTCGGCAATTGCCCGGTGCCGAAGAGGGCAGAGTCGTTGACCAGGGCCGGTGGGTTGACCTCTAACAAACCGTGCTCGGTGGTATGCAGGTCGAGCATGAAGTTGGCCAGCGCGCGCTCCATATGCGCGAGCGCGCCCGACAGCAGCACGAAGCGCGCTCCGGACATCTTGGCCGCGGTCTCAAAATCCATCAGGCCCAGCGCCTCGCCAATGTCGAAGTGCTCACGGGCCTCGAAATCGAATGTCGGCTTGTCGCCCCAGGTGCGGATTTCCTCGTTTGCCGCCTCATCGGCGCCCTCGGGGACGTCGTCGGCGGGCCGGTTGGGAAGCTTTGCCATCGCCTCGCCCAGCTCCGTTTCGGCCTCGGCAGCCGCCATTTCTGCTTCGGCCTCGGCGGCCTTGGTCCGCGACACCTTGGCGATCAGGTCTTCGGCGTCCTCGCCCTTGGCCTTGAGCGCGCCGACCTCTTTCGACAGCTTGTTGCGCTCAGCCTGGATTTCCTGGGCCTCGAACTGTAACTGGCGGCGCTTTTCGTCAAGTTCGATCAGGCCCACCGATTGTGGGTCTAGCCCTCGGCGCACCATAGCGTTGTCGAATTCTTGCGCGTTATCGCGGATCCACTTGATGTCGAACATCGGCGTTAGCGTCCTCAGCCCCTAGGGCGATTCGACGGTATCGGGATCATGTGGATCTTCGGGGGAATCGTCTTCCCCTTGGCCGCTCTCTTCTTCCTCGTCGTCGTCTTCGTCCTCGTCATCTTCCTCTTCGACGTCGCCGCGCCCTTTCTCCACTATTTTGACGCAGACGATGGAAATCTCATAGAGCACCATGGTCGGCAGCGCCAGACCGATCTGGCTGATGACGTCGGGCGGCGTCAGGATGGCGGCGGCGACGAAGGCCATGACGATAGCGTACTTGCGTTTTTCCGCCAGGCCCTTGGACGAGACCATGCCGACCCGGGCTAACAGCGTCAACACGACCGGCAGTTCGAAGCATAACCCGAAGGCGAAGATCAGCCGCATCACCAGCGACAGGTATTGATCGACCTTGGCCTCCAATTGGATCGGCAGGGCGCCTGCGCCGCCCACAGATTCGAAGCTGAGGAAGAACTTCCACGCCAGTGGGAAGATGAAGTAGTAGACCAGCGCGCCGCCAGCGAAGAACAGGATCGGCGTGGCGATCAGAAACGGCGCGAAGGAGCGTTTTTCCTTCTTGTAAAGGCCCGGGGCGATGAACATCCACACCTGGATGGCGATGAATGGGAAGGACAAGAACAGGGCGGCGAAAAAGGCGACCTTGATATAGGTGAAGAAGGCCTCGTGAAGGGCGGTGAAGATCAGCCGGCGCTGGCCCCCCATTTCCTCCAACACATCGGCCAGGGGCGCGACCAGGAAGTCGTAAAGCTCCGGGGCGAAGTAATAACTGACGAAAAACAGCACCACGATGGCGATGAAAGAATGCAAAAGGCGCGAGCGAAGCTCAATCAGATGATCTAGCAGCGGCATCGCTTTTTCGGTGAGTCCGGCGTCGGCCACGGCCGCCTACCCGCTTGCCTTCCGGGATATTTTTTGGCCCCCCCCCTCCGCCGAGTCATCGTCCTTGTGGGCATCCTTGGCAGCGGAATCGGGGTTGGTGATTTTCTTCAAATCGTCCACGGCGCCGCTCATTTCGTCGTACAAGTCCTTGTCCAGGTCCATGTTTTTGGTAATCTCGTTGGTCGGATCGACGGCATCCTCTATCTTCTTGGCGATATCCAGGCCGCCGGGGGTGTCCAGTTCCTTTTTAATATCATCCAGGTCGGCCTCGCGGACGACCTCGTCGAGGCCGTCCTGAAAGTCGCGCGCCATAGACCTCGCCTTGCGGATCCACTTGGTAATGGTCCTGATGGCGCGGGGCAGGTCCTTGGGACCGATGACGATGATGGCGAGAACGGCAAGGATGAAAAGTTCTTGCCAGCCGATGTCGAACATGGCGGATCTGAGCTCCCTGCAAAGGGCGGGGTTGGCGGGGCGCAGGGGCGCGGTTTCAAGGGCGACGGCCCAGGACGGCCCCAAAAGGACGGCTCAGTCAGCCTTGCTGAGCCTCGTTCTTTTTTGACTCGGGTTTAGAAACTTCCTCCGCTTGCTCCGATTTAAGGGCCTTTTTCCCTTCTTCCGGCACCGCTTCGGCCTCCTCCTCCTTCATGCCCTTCTTAAAGGATTTCAAGCCCTTGCCGAAATCCCCCATCAGCCGGGAAATCTTGCCGCCGCCGCCGAACAGAACCAGGACAACGACCAAGACGACCAGCCAATGCCATATGCTAAACGTTCCCATAGTGGTTTACTCACTTGTTTTTATACGGATTCGGTGGCGGATAATGGCAGAAAGCCTAGGCCGTAGCAATGCACGGGATGGCGAAGCCCGATTGACTAAATCCAGGGCCGATTTCGGCCAACCAGACGCCCGAATACTCCGACGTCCGGAACGCCGGCCACGACGGCGGCGATTGCCTGTTCGTAAAAAAGAAATAGCCTTTCGTTTCATTTATTGATTGCGCCCGGGGAAAACGAATGAACCCGGAGGGTAAACCGCGGCCCGGGTTCAGGCGCGCTCTTGCTCGCCGCCGTCTGTGTCGAGGGGTTCCGGACCGTCGAGGGAGGTTGACGGGGAATTTAACCGCTCGGCCGGTTCCCGGCCGTCGTCTTCAGGGGACTCGATCAATTCCAACTGGGCGCCGCCCCCCTCGGAGCCTTCATCCCCGTCGCCGCCATTCCTGTTCGAATCCCGGGACTGATAGATGCTGATCGCCGGTCCCGAATCCAAAAGCCCGGCGGCCTTTAATTCGTCCATGCCGGGCAGGTCGTGGATATCCTCGATGCCGAAATGGTCCAGGAACCCATCGTTGGTTCCCCATGTCGTCGGCCGGCCGGGCGTCCGCCGGCGGCCCTTTGGCCTGATCCAACCGGCTTCCAAGAGTACGTCCAGGGTTCCCCGGCTCAGGCTCACGCCCCGGATCTCTTCGACCTCAGCCCGGGTCACCGGCTGGTGATAGGCGATGATGGCCAACGTCTCGACCGCCGCCCGGCTGAGCTTGCGCGGCACGTCGATTTCCATGTTCAACTGTTGGGCCAAGTCAGGCGCGGTGCGAAAGGCCCAGGAACCGCCGCCGCGCACCAGGTTGACTCCGCGATCGGCGTATATCCCCTGCAACTCCCCCAGCAAGGCCTCCAGGTTGACGCCCTCGGGCAGCCTGTGGGACAAGGCGCGCTCAGACAATGGCTCGGCGGAAGCGAACAGGATCGCCTCGAGAAGCTTCAGGTGCCGGGGGTCGTTTTCGTTTTCAGGCGCATTCATTCCTCAATCGGCTCCAAATTATCCCCTGCCGCGACTCCGTCGCGATGGGTGAATTTTAAGTAAATGGGCCCGAAGGCATCATGCTGGCGCAGCTTGACCTTGCCTTCGCGGGCCAGTTCCAGGCTGGCGGCGAAGGTAGAGGCAATCGCCGAGCGCGCCACCAGACCTTCTAGCGCCCCTTCCGGCAGGAACTGCCAAAGGCTTTCCCAGTCCGGAGTCGAGCCGAGAAGCTTGTGCAGGCGCTTTAAGGCATCCTCGACGGTATAAATGTCAAACGGCTCGATATGAAGCGGCCCCCCCGGGCCCCGGCGCTTTTGATCGCCATAGGCCTTCAACAGGTCGTACAGGGTTACCTCGAGGATCGGGTTGACCAGGGCCCGGAAGGTTTCCGGGGCGCCGCGGGGAAAGAAATCGTGCCTCAGCCGGGACCGCGCCATCAATCGCTGACCGGCGTTCTGCATGGCCTCCAGCCTTTGCAGTTGAAACGCCAGCACCGCCGCCATTTCCTCGCCCGTCGGTTCGTCCTCGCCGCCGAAATCGGGAAGCAGCAACCGGGATTTCAGATAAGCCAACCACGCCGCCATGACCAGATAATCGGCGGCCAATTCCAGGTTCGTCCGCCGGACTTTGGTGACGAATTCGAGGTATTGATCGGCCAGCGCCAGGATCGAGATCCGCGTCAGGTCGAGTTTATGTTCGCGGGCCAACGACAACAAAACATCGATGGGACCTTCGAAACCGTCCAGGTCGACGACAAAGGACTCGCCAATGGGAAGGCCGCCGGGGCCGATACCGTCTTCGAATGAGTCGAAGTCATCCATGAGGTTTCTTTTTTCTTGCCTTCCCTGCTCCCGGCCTAAATCCCGGCCGACTTTACCCATGTCCGGTGATCACGAAGACGGCCTCCAAGAGATACTCCGTCGGTATTCCGACAAGCCACCAGAACAGGTTCAAATCTACCCCTATTTTGCCACCGATCCAGGGCAGGATAAACATGGCTGCGAGAATTATCGCGATTCCCGCCCTCTCAAGCCTTGCAAGCCGCCGTGACAATGGATTTGGGAGAAGCCCCACGGCCACCCGGCCGCCGTCCAAAGGCGGCATGGGAAGCATGTTAAAAACGCAAAGCAGAAGGTTGATTCGCATCGAATTGATCAGGTTATGGCCGGCCCATTGGTAAACGTCGCCAGAAAGCATTGGCAACAGGTGGATCAAGGCGGCCGAAATCACCGCCAACAAAAAGTTCGACCCCGGCCCGGCGAGAGCCACCAGCACCATGTCGCGGCGGGGATGCCCGAGACCGGCGAAATTGACCGGCACCGGCTTGGCGAAACCGAACATCATCCGCCCCCCGGACCCGAACAACATCAGCGCCGGCAACAGAATGGTGCCGAACAGGTCGATGTGGCTGAGGGGGTTGAAGGTCACCCGGCCGAGCCGATAAGCGGTATCGTCGCCTAGCCGCCAGGCGACCCATCCATGCGCCGCCTCGTGGAAGGTGACGGCGATCAGCACCGGTAGAACCCATACCGAGACGGTGAAGGCCAGGTTTTCCATGCCCATCATGCGCCGCCCTCCGCATTCATGATTTCGTCCAGCCGCGCCTGGGCCGCCGCATCGATATCCCCGCCAATATCCCCGGGTGTGTTTAGCATCGCCGCGCCGTTTTGGAGCCGCGCCAGCCCTTTGTCGGTGATAGGCCCGGCCCCAGCCGCCACCGCCTCCATCTCGGCCGTGTCCCCCGAACAATGCAGCACCAGGTCGCAGCCCGCGGCCAATACCGCCGCCGCCCTTTCCTCGAACGGGCCGCCGAGCGCCTTCATGCCAATGTCGTCGGAAACCAGCACGCCCTGGAAGCCGATGTCGCGACGGATGGTCCGGGAAATTACCTCACTCGACGTGGTCGCCGGGTTATCGCCGTCAAGGGCCGTATAGACCACATGTGCCGTCATCGCCCAAGGCAGGCGGTTGAGGGCCCTGAACGGTGAAAAATCGGTTTCCGTCAACTCTTTCGCTCCGGCGTCGACCACCGGCAACTCCTCGTGGCTGTCGGCCTTGGCCCGTCCGTGGCCAGGAATATGCTTGATCACCGGAATTACCCCACCTTGAAAGTGCCCCACCGCGGCCGCCTTGCCAAGTGCCGCCACAATTTCCGGGTCGTTGCCGAAGGCGCGGTCGCCGATGATCGCGTGGGCGTCCGGTCCGGGGATATCCAGGACCGGGGCGCAGTTGACGGTAATCCCGAGACCGGAAAGCTCGGCCGCGATCAGTTGCCCGTTCAGGCAAACCGCTTCTTCCGCCCGGCTTAAGCTCCGTCCAGCCAAGGCGGCGAAGGCACCGGGCGGTGGGGCATTGCGCCAATGGGGCGGCTTCAAGCGCTGTACCCGGCCACCTTCCTGGTCAATCAGCACTGGCGCGTCGGGACGATTGACGGTTTCCCTGAGCCCCCCGACCAGGCCGCGCACCTGGTCGGGGTCCTGGCAGTTGCGTTCAAACAGGATAAAACCCGCAGGAAGGGACTCTTCAAAGAAACGCCTTTCGTCATCCGTCAAGGCGGGGCCGGAGCAGCCGAAAATCACCGCCTTCGAAGGTTCGGCATTTCCCACGTCGAGCCCCGCCTATCTGACAGGCTTGATGATCAGGCAGCCGACTTGGCGCCTGGTCAGTTGCTGGCACAACTGCCGGGCCGCTTTTTCGTCGACCAAGGGGCCGACGCGAAGCCGGTAAAAGACACCCTTCCTCGCCCCCAGGTTGGCCTTGGTCACCTTCAGCCCGAGGTCGCCTAAAAGATCCAGGTGTTTTTTTCTCAGCCGTTCCCACTCGCTTCGCGCGCCTTGCGGCGAACGGGCGGCGGCAAGCTGCACCAAGTAGGTGCGGCCGCTGGAAATGGGGGCGGAAGCAGACGTTTCCGGTTTAGGGGCCGGCTTCGCCGCGGTGGCCTGCTTCGGTTCGAGTGTGGGGGCTGGTTTGGGTACCGGTTTGGGCGCCGGTTTCAGGGTTTTGACCGGCGGAGTTAATTTTTCCGCTTTCGGTTCCGATTCCCGTTTGGCCTTGATCGGCGCCAGGGCGGGGGTTTTTGTTTCCTCGGCCGTGGACAAAATGGGCGCCTGGGGCGGCGGCGGGGCCGGACGTATTGCCGCCGCTACGTCCTTGACCGTCGGCACTTCGGGCACCGGCTTCGTTTGCGGAGCCTCCTTGGCTCCTTCTTTTTTGGGCCTCGGCTTGGGAAGCGGCTGTTCGGGCGGCGGCAACAACCGCTCCGCCCTGCCACTTTCGCCTCCGGCTTCTCCCGGGCCAGCAGATTTGCCATGCATGCGGTCATAGACCAGCTTGTCCCGGTTCGGCACCCGAAGCCCGCCCGGATTCACGGGCCGTACCTTTACCGGACCGGGGTCGGTCTTGATCAAAGGGATGCCACCCTGGCCGCCCCACCAAAGCTGTATCAGTTGATCGCCGTAATAGGACCATGCCCCGGCGGCGGCCACGACTAGGAACATGAACGCCTTCAGGCCCAAATGCCGTTTCGGCGGCTTGGGCACAACTGGTTCGAATTCCAGCGCATCCGATGCCGTCACCTTGAGGCCTTTATTGCCGGGCAGGGCCATCAGGAATTCTCCGTCCTAGTGGATAGAATCTAACTTATGGTGCCCATTATATTAGATCATGGCGAAAGGCGTCATGGGGTTCTTGCGTCCCCATCACAATGGCGGCGGTGTTCTTCGATGGCGAAGCGGTCGGTCATCCCGGCGATGTAGTCGGCCACTACCTGGGCCGTCGGTTCCGGGCCGGCGCCTTCGAGCTTCCGGCACCAGTCAGAAGGCAGGTATTCCGGCTGTTTGCGGAAAAAGCCGAACAGGTCCCGGACGGTATTCCGGGCCTTGTCGGTCATGACGTTGACCTTCTCATGGCGGTACATGTTCCCGAAAAGAAACTTCTTCACTACCTTTTCCTGCGATTCCATTGCCTCGGAAAATCCTACCACCGGGCGGCCGAGGGCTCGGACCGCCTCCGCCGTGACCACCTTGGCGTCGCCAATTCGCCGCCGGCTTTCGGCGAGAACGTCCTCGACCATGGCGCCGATGAGGCGGCGCACCGCTTCATGTATTTTCCGGGAATCGTCCAGATCCGGGTAATCCTTGTCCACGGATTCGAAAACAGACCCGGCCAAGGGAACGTCGGCCAAGTCCCTGACCGTGAAAAGGCCGGCCCTGAGACCGTCGTCGATGTCATGGTTGTTATAGGCGATGTCATCGGACAACGCCGCCACCTGGGCTTCGGCGCTGGCGAAGGTATCGAGCTCCAAATCTTGTTCCTGGGCGTACCCGGCGATGACGCGAGGCAAGGGCTTATCCTTTTCGCCGCCGACAAGCGGTCCGTTGTGCTTGACTATGCCTTCCAGGGTTTCCCAGGTCAAATTCAAGCCGTCAAAATTTGCATAGCGCTGTTCCAACTTGGTGATGATGCTCAGCGATTGGGCGTTGTGGTCGAAGCCGCCGAAGGGCTCCATCATCTCCTGAAGGGCTTCCTCACCAGTGTGCCCGAAAGGCGGATGGCCAAGGTCATGGGCCAGCGCCAACGCCTCGCCCAGGTCTTCGTTGAGCTCCAAGGACCGGCACAAAGAGCGGGTGATTTGCGACACCTCCAACGTATGGGTCAGCCGTGTGCGGTAGTTGTCGCCCTCGTGGTTGACGAATACCTGGGTCTTGTATTCGAGCCGGCGGAAGGCGGCGGAATGGATGATGCGGTCGCGGTCGCGTTGGAAACAACGCCGGGTGGCGCTTTCCGCCTCGTCGTGCAGGCGCCCACGGCTGGCCTCTTCGTGACAGGCATAAGGGGCCAGGCCGGGGGTCGATTTCGGCGCTTCGGTCATGGCCCGAAATTACGCCACGCCCGGGGGCGGGGCAACGGTCCTATGGGCGCTTCCGGTGGGCCCCGCTATCCCCCCATACCCACTTGGGAAAAATGCTGTTATATCAAGGTGGAACTCGGGAACGCCTGGAGGAAACCCAGCTTGCTCAACATCAAACGCCTCAGCCTCGCCGACGCCCAGAAGCTGATTAAAGGGGCAAAACGCAAGGCCAAAAGAATCGACGTGCCCACGTGCATCGCCGTCGCCGACGAATCGGGAAACCTGATCGCCTTCGAACGCATGGACGGGGCCAAGATCCTCAGCATCGGGCTGTCGGCCGACAAGGCTTTCACCGCCGCCATCTCCAAGCGCCCGACCCACGAATACAACTAGATTTGCCAGCCCGGGAATCTTTCCTACGGCATTCATACGTCGTCGGGAGGACGGTTTTCGATCGTCGGCGGCGGCTTTCCCGTCGTTATCCGGAATACCGTCGTCGGCGCCATCGGGCTTTCGGGCAGCGCCGTGGAACAGGATATGGAATGCGCCGAGGCGGCGGTCAGGGGTTTTCTGGGGGCTAAGACGTTTGACAAACGGTATTGTCGCATTACATAAGGAACACGCGAAGGCTTTGAAGCAAAAGGTTTTTAAGCATGCCCGATGGAACGGCCACCGGCGAAGGCCATAAGATCACCATCTCCGACTCGTGTGCCAAGCGCATCAAGGAGTTACGCGAGATGGAAGGCAACGCCGATCTGATGTTGCGGGTCGCCATTTCCGGCGGTGGCTGCTCGGGTTTTCAGTACGGGTTCAGCCTCGACGACACCATCACCGATGATGATCTGATGTTTGAGAACGGAGACGTGAAAGTCGTCGTCGACGAAACGTCCTTGGGGTTTTTGCAGGGCTCGGAAGTGGATTTCCGCGAAGACCTGGGCGGCGCCTATTTCCAGATCAACAACCCCAACGCGACGTCTTCGTGCGGCTGCGGATCATCGTTCTCGGTCTAAGCCGCCCGTCCTGTCAGTGGCTTTTGATCCACGACGAAATGGCGTCGACGACCTTTTGCTCGATTTCCAGAAAACCGTGATGGGACGTGGCGCCGCATTCCTTGCCGCTGCCGCTGCCGCCGGTGAATTCCATCAACTCGGCCGCTTTCGAGCCGGTCAACGCGGCCTTGATGTCCCGCGCACCCGTTACCGGTGTTACCACGCAGCCGTCCTCGACGTGATGGACGACCAGCGCCGGAATCTTGATGCTGGCTAAATTAAAATCGAAGATGTTACCGCCATGCCGGGACGAGACGCCGACGGAAGACGTCATGACAATACCGTCGACGCCGCCTTCATTGATGTTGGCCCCGGCGTTGGCCACGGACGTGGAACCGCGGTTCGTTCCTACCAACCATAGGGGCAGCCCTGGAAAATTTTCCCTAAGTTTGGCCACCGCCTGGTTGAAATCACCGGCATGTTCCTCGGTCATGCGGTAGTCGAAACTCAGGCCCTGTAAATCCCTGCGGTCGGACGGTGCATCGAACAGTACGGTAACCAGACCATGGGTGGCGAATTTCTTGCGCGAACGAGTGAGGAAGTTTCCCTTTGTGCCTTTGAAGGTACCGTCATTCCTGACAATGACCTTGCCATTGCCGCCGGGAAACAAGAGAACGACCGCCTTGGCCGTCGCCGGCGCGTCGACCAGCATCTTGAGGAAGACGCCGGATCGGGGTTTGATCTTGAGTACTTCTTCCCCCGAGGCGGAAGCGGCGGCGAGGACGGCGAAACAGAGTGAAAAAAAACAGGACCCTAAAAAAAGTCATCCCCACGACGCCCCTTTTCAAAGCTCAGCATAAAATTTCAAAGGTCAAGAGAGACACTGCCGACAGTCCATGGTTGTGTTACAAAGGCCTTCTGTCAACAAGCGAGGATAGCCCGTGAAGATCGCCACCTGGAACGTCAACTCCATCAAGGCGCGGCTGCCTCGGGTATTGGAATGGCTCAACGAATTTCAGCCCGACGTGGCGCTGTTGCAGGAAACGAAATCCCAGGACGATACCTTCCCGGCGCTGGAGATCGGCGAGCTGGGCTATAACGTCAAAGTGGTGGGCCAAAAGACCTATAACGGCGTCGCCATCCTGTCGAAAAGCCCCCTCGAGGTGGAACTGACGGCGCTTCCCAGCGACAACAAGGACGATCAGGCCCGCTATATCGAGGCCCTGGTGACGGGCAAGAAAGGAAATGTACGCGTCGCCTCCATCTACCTTCCCAACGGCAACCCGACCCGCGACGAAAACGGTAAAGATTCGGAAAAATTTCGCTACAAGCTGAAGTGGATGGAGCGCCTGATCACCCACGCCGGAACGCTTCTGAAAACAGAGGACGCCATCGTGCTTGGCGGCGATTACAACATCTGTCCCACCGACGACGATGTCTACAACCCGGCCGGGTTCGCCGACGACGCGCTGTGCCGGCCGGAAAGCCGGGGCCGTTTTCGCCGGCTCATGTATCTAGGCCTCACCGACGCGTTTAGGGCCTTAAACACGGCGCCCCATCTCTATAGCTACTGGGATTATCAGCGCGGCGCTTGGCCAAAGGACGAAGGGCTCAGGATCGACCATTTGCTGCTCAGCCCCCAGGCCGCCGACCGCCTGAAGGCTTGCGGCGTCGACAAGACGCCCCGGGGCAAGGAAAAGCCTTCGGACCACACGCCGGTTTGGTGCGAGTTGGCGGACTGATGTCGTCAATCGCGTTCCTCGGCACCGGTAACATGGGCGCCAGCATGGCGGGATGCCTGATCAAGGCCGGGCATGATTTGACGGTCTATAACCGCACCATGGAAAAGACTCGCCCGTTAGCCGAACTGGGGGCCACCGCCGCCGACACCCCCCAGGAAGCGGCGAAAGGGGCGGATGCGGTCATCGCCATGGTCGGCGACGACGAGGCTTCAAAAGCCGTTTGGCTAGGCGACGCCGGCGCGTTGGCCGCCGAGACGGCGGAAAACGCCATGACCGTCGAATGTTCGACCCTGTCCCATGACTGGGTTCTCGAACTGGCCGCAACGGCTGGGCAAAAAGGTTTACGCTATATCGATTGTCCGGTCACCGGCATTCCGGTGAAGGCCGCGGCCGGGGATTTGACGTTGCTGGTCGGCGCCGAGGCCGGGGATATGGAAACGGCCCGGCCACTGCTTCAACCTTTTTCGAGTGAGATCATCCATTTCGGCCCCGTCGGCGCAGGAACCGCCTACAAACTGATGGTCAACCTGATGGGCGCGGTGCAGATTGCCGGTGCCGCGGAAGGCATGTTGATCGCCGAAAAAGCGGGCCTGGATCCCGGCCAGGTGGCCGATGCCCTGGCCAAGGGGGCCGCGGCCAGCCCGCAGGTGATCCGCAACGCGCGGCGCATGGCCGCCGCCGACCACAAACAAAACATCACTTTTTCGGGCCAACTCAGGCTCAAGGACACGCTCTATGGGCTGAGACTCGCCGACAAGTTGGGCCAGCAGACGCCCTTCGGCGACGCTGCCCGGGACGCCTTTCAAATGCTCCTGGATGAGGGCTTCGACGAGCTCAACGAAAGCAAGGTCATCGACGTGTTGCGGTCGTGAACAGGATTAGTCTCCGTCTTCCCCTTCCCGCTCCTTTTTGTCCAGGAACATCAGCAGTTTCGGCCAATCGCCGCGCGGCGAATCGAAATTCAGCGCCACGTCGACGTCGGGCTGGATGCGGACCACGATGCCGGTGATTTCCACGGACTGGACCTTGTCCATCAGCGGCGTGCGAAGGGTAAAGGCGCCGGTAGTGCCAAGGGGCGGCGGGTTCTCCCAGCCGGCGATCAGGATACCGTTGGCGGAAACGTTTTTGACCCGGCACACAGTGCCGGCCACCACCGCATCCACGGAAGTGAGGTCGTAACGCCGGTTTACGCGCTTGTATTCGCTCATGCTCGCTTCCCCATTCCTACTCCGCCCTTCATTGATATCAGGGCATTGATACCACGGCCGCTTAACAAGGACTACGGGCGCCGGAAGCGCCAGACGGCTCAAAAAACCGGAAAAAACGCTTTCCCAGGCTTAATACCAGGGTCCACCATCATCCATCGCCAGAGACGTAAGGAACCGTCCGCAAGGATCGTCCCGCGTTCACCCTTGCACCCGCCTCGCCTTCTGCGTAAACCATAATGAAACGATAAACGAAGCGACCCAACACGGAGGATATCCCATGGACGCCCCCAAGGACACCAAGGTGTTCGACAAATCTCGGCTGCCCAGCCGTCACGTGACCGAGGGGCCGGAGCGTGCGCCGCATCGGTCGTTCCTTTACGCTATGGGGCTCTCGGAAACCGAGATTCACCGACCGCTTATCGGCGTCGTCACCAGTTGGAATGAGACCGCGCCGTGCAACATCACCCTCCATCGCCAGGCCAAGGCGACCAAGGAAGGCGTCGATGCCGCCGGCGGCACGCCCAGGGAATTCACCACCATCACCGTCACCGACGGCATCGCCATGGGCCACCAGGGCATGAAATCGTCGCTGGTCAGTCGCGAAATAATCGCCGATTCCACGGAATTGACCATGCGTGGCCATTGTTACGACGCCATGGTCGGGATCGCCGGCTGCGACAAGTCGCTGCCGGGCCTGATGATGGCCATGGTGCGGCTGAACGTGCCCAGTGTCTTCATGTACGGCGGTTCCATTCTTCCCGGCCGCTTCAAAGACCGTGACGTGACCGTGGGTGACGTCTACGAAGCGGTGGGCGAGCACACCGCCGGCAAAATAAGCGACGAGGAACTGCACGAATTGGAGTGCGTAGCCTGTCCCGGGGGCGGTTCCTGCGGCGGGCAGTTCACCGCCAACACCATGGCCTGCGTGTCCGAAGCCATAGGCTTGGCGTTGCCCGGGTCCGCTGGCACGCCCGCGGTCTATGAATCCCGGGACCAATACGCCAAGGCCTCGGGCGAGGCGGTGATGGCGCTGCTGGCCCGGAACATCCGTCCCCGCGACATCGTCACCAGAAAGGCGTTGGAAAACGCCGCCGTCGTCATCGCCGCCACCGGCGGGTCGACAAACGGCGGCCTGCACCTGCCGGCGATCGCCAACGAAGCGGGAATCGACTTCGACCTTTTGGAAGTATGCGAAATTTTCAAGAAAACGCCCTACATCGCCGACCTCAAGCCGGGCGGCAAATACGTGGCCAAGGACATGCACGAAGCCGGCGGCATGCCGGTATTGATGAAAACGCTGCTGGAAGGCGGCTACCTTCATGGAGACTGCATGACCGTCACCGGCAAGACCATCGCCGAGAACCTAGCCGACGTGGAATTCCGCAAAGACCAGGACGTGATCCGGCCGGTGACCAATCCTTTGTCGCCGACCGGCGGCGTCGTCGGCCTGACCGGCAACCTGGCGCCGGACGGGGCCATCGTCAAAGTCGCCGGTATGAAGAGCCTTCAACACACCGGACCGGCTCGGGTGTTCGAAAGTGAAGAAGAATGTTTCGAGGCCGTGCTCAAGAAGGATTACGCTGAAGGCGACGTGCTGATCATCCGCAACGAAGGCCCCCGCGGCGGCCCCGGCATGCGGGAGATGCTGTCGACGACGGCGACCATATACGGACAAGGCATGGGCGATAAGGTGGCGTTGATCACCGATGGGCGTTTTTCCGGCGCCACCCGTGGCTTTTGTATCGGCCACGTCAGCCCCGAGGCCGCCACCGGCGGGCCCATCGGCCTGTTGAAGGACAACGACATCATCACCATCGACGCCGAGGCCGGTACAATAGAAGTCGACATCTCTGACGACGAATTGGCCGAGCGAAAGAAGACTTGGAAACCGCACCAGAACGATTATCAGTCCGGCGCTCTTTGGCGTTACGCGCAAACGGTCGGCGAAGCCCGCCACGGCGCCGTCACCCATCCCGGCGCCAAAGGCGAATCGCACGTCTACGCGGATATCTAGGCTAAACAAAGAGCCTGGGGAGAGGACTTCCATGAGCGAACCGACCAACCCCACCGACGACCGGAAATTCGACCGCAAAGACGTTCTTTTCGCCGCCAGCCTTCAGGTCGGGGACAAGGCCCACGACTGCAAGATCATCAATATTTCGTTCGGCGGCGCCCAGTTGCATCTTGGCCGGGCGTTGAAGTCGGGCAAAAGGGCGGTCCTCGAAATCGATCCCTTCGGGTCGTTCGACACGGAAATCCGCTGGAGCGCCGACGGCGAAGTCGGCATCAAATTCAACGACGACCCGGCCAAGGTGGCGGAACTCTTCATGGCCATCGCCACCTACGCCTGAACGGCCCGGGTCCCGTTTCCTTGCCCTCCCCTTTGGATCTGGATTTCATCCGCGGGCTTTATCCCTCCCGTTGCTGGGACTGGGCCTTTTTCGAGAACGCCGGCGGTTCCTTCGTGCCCGAAAGCGTCGTCAACCGCGTCACCCAATACATGCGCGAAACCCAGGTCCAGCCCGGCGCCGGTTACGAAGCCTCGGCCAAGGCGGGTGAGCGCATGGCCACCGGCCAGCGCCTGATGGCCGAGATGGTGGGCGCCCGTGTGGAAGAGGTCCTCATCGGCCCGTCGACGACCATGAACGTCTATGTCCTGGCCAATGCCTTTGCTGGGGTGCTCAAACCCGGCGATGAGATCATCGTCACCAACCTCGACCATGAGGCCAACATAGGCGCCTGGTGGCGGCTGGCGGACAGGGGATTTGCCATCCGCGAATGGTCGCTGAACCCGGAAACGGAGGCGTTGGAGATCGACACCCTCAAGGGGTTGTTAAGCGATAAAACCCGGTTGGTGTGTTGCAGCCACTGTTCCAACGTATTGGGCGCCATCAACGACATCGCCGCCATTACCCAGGCGGTCCACGACGCCGGCGCCATGGTCTGCATCGACGGCGTCGCCTATGCGCCTCACCGGGCGCTGGACGTGAAGGCGCTCGATGTCGATTTCTACCTTCTCAGCCTTTATAAGCTCTATGGGCCGCACGTGTCGCTGTTGTACGCCAAGAAGGAGCACCTCGAGGGCCTGCCCGGCCAGAACCATTTCTTCCTCGATGACCAAATACCGCTGAAAATGAACCCCGGCGGCCCCAACCACGAATTCACAGCGGCCTTGGTTGGAGTCGCCGATTATTTCGAGGCCCTCGCTACCCATCACCTGGACGAACCGCCGAACACCTTTCAAGGCCGTATCGAGGCGGTCTTCGGGCTTATTGCCGACCACGAACAGGCCCTGGCCATGCGGTTCGCCGATTTCCTGGCTTCGAAACCGAATGTGCGTTGGCTGGGGCCGAAAACCGGCGCCGCAGCCGAGCGCACGCCGACGTTTTCCTTTGCCGTTAAGGGCCGCCCGGCGGCCGAAATCCCGGCGCTGCTGGAACCCGCCAAGATTGCCATCGGCCAGGGGCATTTCTACGCCCCGAGACTGCTCGACGCCTTGGGGCTACCCTCAACCGAAGGCGTCGTCCGCGCCTCGATGGTGCATTACAATACGATGGAAGAGGTCGAGCTGCTGATCGAAGGGTTGGACCAGGCGATTTAAGGTCAGCCCCCGGCCGCCATTTTAGCTACCTTGGCGGCTTCCTTGATCTTTTTCATGAGCTTCTTTTCTTCTTTTTCGAGGTCGTGCTCGAGGCGCTTGATGCGGCGGTTCAGGCTCTCGACCCGGGCTAGGGATTTACGCCGCTTGTTGGCCTGGCGGTTGAGCCGCCATTTGCGGAACCGCCACTCCCCAGCCAACCCCATCAGGAACAGCCCGGCCAACCCGACGACGATGGCACCGGGCAGAAAGGCGACCTTGTGCAGGCTTACGGCGGTGCCCCAGAATCCGATCGTCACCAGTGAGGCGGCGAAGGTAAACAACAGCCTTTTGGTAACCACGTCGTCCTTTTGCTGATCCAACTCGGCCTCGGCAATGGCAATGGCGATTTCCGTCTTCGCCATCGCCTGCCAGATTTTGAACGACATGCCCTCGTCGAAGGTGCGGCCCTCACGGATGAACTGCTCCAGGCGCAGGATGACGTATTCGGCGCGCTCTTCCGCGCTGGGATTGTCGGTCAATTCAGGGACTTCGAATTCTTCGCTCATAGGCTAATACCTTCCGCCCGGCCATGATAGCAAGGAACGGCGGCTTGCCCTAGCGGCCGAGCTGTAAGAGCCTTTCGGCGTTCTTGTGGGCGATTTTTTCGGCCACCTCGGGCGGCAGCTTCGCCAGCCACCGCCGATGTTCGCCGATCAAGCCCCGATATTCGTGCCAGCGGTCGACGGCCCAGGTGTCGGTGCCGATCATCAATCTGTCGGCGTGGCGAACCAGGACCTTTCGCCAACCGGGATCGATCTCGTCGCCGGGCATGATGTCTTGGGCCCGGTACGACAGTTCGGCCCACAGGTTCGGGTATCGATTAAGCATCTTGCCGACCACGGAGGCGGGTTCGGAAAAGCCGGCATGGGCCCAGAGGATTGTCAAATCGGGCTTTTTGGCGAACAGCGCCCTGACGACCCAGGCCTCCGTGTGCGGCTGCAAGATAAGGCCATGTTCTTTCATCATGGCAAAAAAACGTACCATTTGAGGTGTTTGCAGGTTTTCCGGGCCATAGAGATGGACCTCGCCGAATACCCGGTGACTACCGGATCTTAAGCGTTTTTCGCTATAGGGGACCAACTCGGCTTTTTCATACCAACGGCCCAGGTCGTTGGATTCCCGGTAGGGGCGGAACCCGCCAATCACTCGATCCGGGGCTGCCTTGATGAGTTTTTGCGTACCCTCGTCGGGGGTGGACGAAACCAAGGCCCCGATGATGTCCAATTTTTTCATCATTTTCACCACGTCTTCGGGCGAAAGGACCTCCCAGGTGCTTTGGGAATAATGCATGTGGGCGTCGAAGATCGGCAGTTCCCCAGCCGCGGCCGGCCCGGGGGCGGATGCCAGAAACAATAAAACCCAAAGAAAGGCGAACGCTTTCATCGCCGTTAAGAATACTATCCAGGCAAGTCGCCGGAAACGATGTGGATGTCGCGCTGCGGGAACGGAATCGAGTATCCCGACACTTCGAACTCGACCTTGATGGCCTTTTTGAGGTCCCAAACCGCGGCCCAGAAATCCTCGGCCCGGGTCCAGGCCCTGAGATTAATGATCACGGCGCTGTCGCCCAGTTCCTCTACCACGGCCAGGGGTTCCGGGTCGGCCAATATGCGCTCGTCGCCGGTCAACAGCCCCATCAATAGATCCGTTGCGCCGTTGACGTCGTCGCCGTAACTGATGCCGACGGTGATATCGAACCGCCGCGTCGGGTTGCGGGAAAAGTTGGTGATCGGCTTTTCCCAGATAATCTTGTTGGGAACGATCAGGCAAAGACCCTTGCTGGTCTTGATTTCGGTATTGAACAGGCCGATTTCGACCACTGTGCCGGCGATGCCGCCAGCGTCAACGTAATCGCCGATGTTGAACGGCCTGAGGAACAACAGCATCACCCCGGAAGCGACGTTGGCCAGCGTGCCCTGCAGCGCCAAACCGATAGCCAGGCCGGCGGCGCCGAGGACGGCGATAACCGATGTCGTCTGCACCCCGAACTGGCTGAGAACCGCGACCAAGACGAAGGCCATGATCACGTACCAGACCAGCTTGGCCAGGAATGGCTTCAGGGTTTCGTCCATCCGGGGCACGCGTTCCAGCGCGTGCCGGATGCCGCGGCGAGCCCAGCCGGCGACGGTCCAGCCGATGACCAGCAGAACGATGGCGCCGACGATGTCGACCCCGTATTCGATGGTGATGGCGACGACCCCTTCTATGATTTCCTGAGTCTGCTTATCCATGGTTCCTGGGTCCCCGGGTTATCCTAACTCGCCGCCGTTAGCCTTCCTAGGGCCTCATCTATTTTGGCACGCTGGTTGATCGCGTCTTTGAGCTTCTCGCGCTCGGTTTCGACAACCGCTTGCGGCGCGTTGGCAATGAATTTTTCGTTGGCCAGCTTCTCCTTGAAGCGTTCCACCTCGGCGTTCATCTTGGCGAACTCTTTTTCCAACCGCGCCTTTTCGCTGTCCAGGTCGATGACGTCGGCGATCGGCAGAATGATGGTCGCCTCGTCGAGTAAGTCCTGGATCGCCCCCTTCGGCACCTCGCCATCCAATTCCTCGAGCGACGACAGCCGGGCCAGGCGTTGAATCAGGCCTTGGTGACGGCCCATGCGGGCGTGGGCCATATCGCTAGCGTCCTTTAATATAAGCGGGATTTTTGCCTTCGGCGGCACGTTCATTTCGGCGCGAACGGCGCGGACCTGTGAAATCAGCCGCACCACCCAGTCCATTTCGGCGTTGGCGTCCACATCGACCAAGTCCTCGCCGAGTTTTGGCCACTGAGACGTGATCAGCGGTCCGTCGCGGCCGCCGTTGGCCAGTTGCTTCCACAGTTCCTCGGTGACGAAGGGCATGATCGGATGCAACAAATGAAGCAGTTGATCCAGCGTCCACGCCGCCGTCGCCCGGGTTTCGGCTTTCGCCGCTTCGTCATCGCCTTCGAGGATCGACTTAAGAAATTCCAGATACCAGTCGCAAAACGTGCCCCAGGTGAAATGATAAAGGGCCGATGCCGTGTCGTTAAATCGATAAGCTTGGAGGGCACCGGTCATCGCCGCCTCGGCGTCGCGGACCTTGCCGATGATCCAGCGGTTTACGGTCAGCTTAGCCTCTACAGGATCGAAATTGGCCACCGGCCGGCATTCGTTCATCTCGCAGAACCGCGCCGCATTCCAGAGCTTGGTGACGAAATTGCGGTAGCCTTCGACCCGGCTTTCCGAAAGCCGGACGTCGCGGCCCTGCGCGGCAAGGGCGGTGAGCGTGAAGCGGAGCGCATCGGCGCCGAATTTATCGATCAGTTCCAGCGGGTCGATGATGTTGCCCTTGGATTTCGACATCTTCTGGCCCCTTTCGTCGCGCACCAGGGCATGGATGTAGACGGTATGGAACGGCACCTTGTCGATGAAATGCAGGCCCATCATCATCATCCGGGCGACCCAGAAAAAGATGATGTCGAAACCGGTAATCAGCACGTCAGTCGGGTAATAGCGCTTGAGCTCGGGCGTTTCGTCAGGCCAGCCGAGGGTGGAGAACGGCCATAGAGCGGACGAGAACCAGGTGTCGAGAACGTCTTCCTCGCGCTCTAGTTCTACCGGCTTGCCATAGACCTTCTCGGCCTCGGCCAAGGCTTCTTCCTCCGTCTCCTCGACGAAAATCTCACCGTCGGGGCCGAACCAGGCCGGGATTTGATGGCCCCACCAGATCTGGCGCGAGATGCACCACGGCTGAATGTTACGCACCCATTCGTAATAGGTATTTTCCCACTGTTTGGGCACGAAGGTGGTGCGGCCCTGCTCGACAGCCGTGATCGCCGGCCCGGCGAGTCTCTCGGCATCGACGAACCACTGATCCATCAGCCACGGCTCGATGACGACTCCGGAGCGGTCGCCATAGGGAATGGTCATCGGGTTTTCCTCGACCTTGTCGAAAAGCCCAAGGGATTCCATTTCGGCCAAGACCTTATCGCGGGCCTCATATCGGTCCATGCCCCGGTAGGCTTCGGGCACGTTGTCGTTGAGACGCGCGTCCTGGTCGAAAACGTTGACCATCTTAAGGTTATGGCGCTTGCCGACCTCGAAATCATTGAAGTCGTGGGCCGGCGTCATCTTGACCGCGCCCGAGCCCTTTTCCGGGTCGGCGTATTCGTCGGCGACAACAATGAGCTTGCGCCCGACGATGGGCAGAATGCAGTTCCTGCCCACCAGGTCATTGTAGCGTTCGTCGTCGGGATGAACGGCGACGGCGACGTCGCCGAGCATGGTTTCGGGCCGGGTGGTGGCGATGGTGATGAATTCGCCCTCGCGGTCTTCGATGGGATACTTGAAGTACCACAATTTACCGGTCACCTGGCGCTGCTCAACCTCTAGGTCGGAAATGGCGGTGTGAAGCTCGGGGTCCCAGTTGACTAGCCTTTTGTCCCGGTAAATCAGGTTTTGCTTGTAAAGCTCGACGAACACCTTGCGCACGGCGCTGGAAAGGCCGTCATCCATGGTGAAGCACTCGCGCCGCCAATCGCACGACGCGCCGAGCCGGCGGAGCTGGCCGGTGATGGTGCTGCCCGATTCCGCCTTCCATTCCCAGACCCGTTCGATGAACTTCCTGCGCCCCAGGTCATGGCGGGTTTTGCCTTGTTCCGCCAACTGGCGTTCGACGACCAATTGGGTGGCGATACCGGCATGGTCGGTGCCCGGCTGCCAAAGGGCGTCCCGCCCCCGCATTCGCTGATACCGGATTAAGATGTCCTGCAAAGTGCTGTTGAGGGCATGGCCCATGTGAAGGCTGCCGGTGATGTTGGGCGGCGGGATGACGATGGTGTACGGATCGGCGTCCGGATGCTGGCCGCAGGCGAACGCGCCCTCGGACTCCCAGGAAGCATAGTGTTTTTCTTCGACCTCACCGGGCCGATAGGTCTTGTCCAGCATGGCTGGTGGGCCTTCTTTATGTCATGGATCGGGAGAGTTAACGCCGCCCTCGCGGCGCAATTTAACCGGGCGGCGCGGGAGTTTCTAGAGCCAAATTAAGGTCTAATCGGAAAGTC
>Ga0315338_1001905_pt1 | contig 23132 bp, 24 predicted proteins | sample ASW8metaG_FD_204518 | JGI IMG/M metagenome (GOLD analysis project Ga0315338, IMG submission 204518) | Ammonia-oxidizing marine archaeal communities from Monterey Bay, California, United States - ASW #8 | ecosystem: Environmental > Aquatic > Marine > Coastal | place: USA: California | collected... | reverse complement strand
GGACGACCGTAAGTTCCGCCGTTGAAGGAGATCATTGGATATTCCATACCGCCCTGACGACCGGCAATGGATTGCGCGGTTGGGTAGGGATAGGGGAAGGAAAAATGAGAATAGACGTCCAGCGTGTGCTCTACGGCCCGGGTTGACCATGTCGACCACAGAGGCTCGGACTCATTGGGATAAAACGACATCGCCATAACGGTGTCGGGCCCAATGCCCTCCCCGTCCTGCTCAACACCAATAGAATCCCAGATAAATTTACGTGAGCCCGCCCAGGCAAAATCGCGGACATTTTCGGCATGAAATTCCCAAGTCGCCTGCTCACGTGTGCCACGGGCCTCATTGGCGCGCGCCTCAGCCGGCGTGACGATGAAGACGGGCTCATCAGCGGTGCGCGATGTTTCGAAACGCTCCATCTGTGTGTCGGTCAAAACCGCTTCGGCGTTTGTCAGCTCACCAGTCGAGGCGACAATGAAATCCGCCGGCACTGTGATCGAGACGTCGTAATCGCCGAATTCCAGGCCAAATTCACCGCGGCCGAGAAAGGCCTTATTGTGCCATCCCTCATAGTCTGAGAAGACAGCCGCCCGTGGGAACCACTGGGCGATTTGGTAGATACAATCACCACCAGTGTCGTCGGTTTCCTCAAAACATTCCCAACCGGCACGACCACCAATCGCACCCGTTTCAACGAGCAAATAATTGAACTCTATTGTGAAGGTAATTGACTGGCCCTGGGTCAACTCATCATCCATATCGATCCGCATTAGCGTGTCGACAATCGTGAAATCCATCTCATTGCCGTCGGCATCTGTGACGGCCGTTATGTTGAAGCCATAACCGTTCTCGGCAAGCATGTGCTGACGACGGACGGCACCCGCGGAAATCCCCTCGGGCAAGGAGCCACCTGTACGACCTGAAGCACGCCCACCGCCGCCGACTGTCGCTGTCATATTGCCCATGGAATCAGCGCGGAACCGGTTCTGGTCCAGCAGGAACCAGAGGAAGCCAAGATCATCCGGCGCGTTGTTCGTGTACGTAACGGTCTCGGTTGCAGACAGAACATTGGTCCGCTCATTGAGCGTCACATCGATATCGTAATCGACTTGCTGCTGCCAGTAATCCGGGCCCGGAGCCCCCGTCGCACGACGTTCACGGTTTGGCGACGGCCAATCCTCGTCCTCAAGCTGACGGAAGGCATCCACCCAATCATTGGTGGTTTGCTGGACCGGCTGCGCGGCCGCGACACCAAAAGTCGCAGCCGCACTGGCCATTACAAAAGTTCTAAACAAACGCATGATTTCCCCACTTGCCCCAAAGGCTATGTATACTAGGAAAGCTTAGCGTGTGCTCATACTTGCGTCACCCCTACCTGTCCGATTTGTCATCTTCAGGAGAGGTGTCATCGTCATTGACTGACGCATCTTCCTCCGAAGCCGGCTCGCCCACCGGATCAGCTTCAACAACTGGACTGGCCGCTGCGGCAGGAGCGGCCGCAGCCAGTGGCGCGGCCACGGTTGATCCCTTGTCGAAGATCGACAACGTCCAAGCACCCAATCCGACCCACAAGGTCAGGAAGCCAATTAACACACCGAGCAATGGCACGAAGGCCAGCGCTGACAAGACAACTGCAGCTACCAGCAGCGAAATAATCCGCATACCCATGCCTAGCCGGCCTTCGCTGCCACCGCGATTTAGAAGCAGGTCACCGAAGGCGATGACGCCCAGTGTAAATGCGACGTAATGCATCGGCAGATACAAGATCCACATCAGAGCAACCAGCGGGATACCAACAATCGTTGCCGCCAAAATACCACTCAGCACACCCATGATGACCGGCAACATGGCCAGCATAATCAAACCCACAAGACCCGAAACGGCTGGACGACGACGAAATGATTGAGAAACACTCGTGATCCAATTGGGTAGGATCGCAATCAAGAGCATACCAAACAGAACCGACCCGGCGAAAATTGCCATACCGATGACACCAAGCACGATAATCAGCGCGCCTACCGGATTGTCGATATCGAGATCGATATCCATCTCATGCATCAGGTGCTTGAAGCTAAAGTCGAAATCTTCGTAGGTGTAATCAACCGGGCTCGTCAGTGTCGCCCCCGGCTCGATGATCGCCTCGCGGGGCCCCTCAAGCGAGATTGTCCCTTCAATGACAGCGCTGCTCTCAATTCGCAGGTGAGCGGCAAGCACTTCAACATCGCCCCGGACGGTTCCCGCGATTACAACCTCATCGCCGGCCAGGTTAACGTCTTCCTCGACAATCGACGACGCGGTAAGTTCCACATGGCCGCCCGCCATTTCGAGTCCGCTCAGTCCATGTCCGGAAAAGCGAACATCGCCCCCGAAGGCTGAAATTTGGCCACCAACCCGGGCTTCGATATCAATATCGCCACCCGCCGTTTCGATATAACCTTCAACATCGCCGGCAATATTCACGTCACCGCCGACAACTTCGATATCGCCCTCTACCGTGGCATCGATATCGATATCGCCTGCGATACCTTCAATATCACCTTCGATCAGGCCCGTGGCACGAAACTCACCGGCAATAACCTCGATGGATTGGCTGCTACCCTGGGTGTGATAATCACCCCCCAGGACCTGCGCGCCGGAGACACCGGCAAACCCTAAAGCAGCCAGCCCCGCGGCCACAATCATGTTTTTGATGGACATAATAATCCTCCCTGCGCCCCCCGGCGATCAGGTTAGTTGTCAAATTGAAATGACCGCTAGCGGTCGAGAATATCGTCGCAATCGCGGCCGTCTCGGGCCTCAAAAACGAGATTGCCAGAATCGGCACCGGCGTCGATTGACGGAGTTTCCTCAGCCCACACTCGAAGCGTGCCCGACACATTTGCCGTCGACGTTAATCGTAATGTGCGCGTACAAACCTCCCCGCCATCCACGATTTCGCCAGATAATTCGATCCGGCCATGGGACGCTTCATCTCGACGACGATTGCGAATTTTGTTCGCCGCCACCAGCGTCAGCTCTCCGCGAACCCGACCCGCCATATAAATTTCATCGGCAGCAGCGGACAGCCCATCATCAAAGGTCGCTGCGAGCGTCATTTCACCGGCGGCCAGCGAGGCCTCACCGACGATATGCCCTGCAACATTAAGCTCACCGGCGGCGATGCTTAATTCGTCACCGACATCAGCGGACCAATCTACATCACCAGCCGCCACAGAGGCTTCACCACCAACAGATCCCGTGAAATCAACATCGCCAGCGGCCAGCGAAACATCTCCGCCCACTTCAAGAGCGTCTGCCGTCACATCACCGCTGATCAGACTGAGATCACCGCCGACTCGGCCCCGCAAATCAATATCACCACCGATTCGGCTATAACTTCCGTCACGGTCGAGCACGCGGAAGCCGTCAGAATTTTTGAATTCGTTGAAATCCTTGTCACCGTCTCCGGATACAACAAGAACGCAGCCCGAAGTCGTCAGGGCGGCCAGCATTGCAGCGGTCGCCATCCATGCCTTGCGCATGTAATTCTCCTATCAATATCGCTCATCAACCGATCTCGACCGACTCGCAATAAACACTCCCCAGCGTTTGACGTCAGCATACATTATCGAAAAACGATATCAAGCGATTTTTTGTTTATCGATAATTATTTCTTGATTTACGAGATATCCAACGTGAATATTCGTACTTCAAGCGGCATCCGCCCTTCCCTCTTCGGTTTAGACGAGTAATATCCAACGCAATGGAAAGCATGCGCAAAAGACGCGTGCACGGGAGGACTACATGGCTGAAACCACGGCCGCTGCACCTCAGGAGGCCCCGGCCGAACCTGTTGCAGCTGAACACCTGTACAAAGGCGCTGATTTCGATTTGCGTCGAATTCGCAAGACAGTTTTCGCTGGATTATTGCAATCGCGGAATCGCTATGGCGGCAAAAAAGTTGCCATCATCGACGCTGACGGTCGGGAAATGACCTATGACGAGCTCATTCAGGGCGTCTTTGCCTTAGGGCATGCGCTCAAGGCCGGGACGGAACCGGGTGAAGCAGTGGCGATATTGATGCCGACCGGGATCGGCGCAGTCATCTCTTTCTATGCGGTATCCGCCTACGGGCGTGTACCCGCTATGCTGAACTTCACCGCCGGTGACAGTGCCCTTAAGGCTGCCTGCAAGGCTTGCCAGTGCACCAAAATTATAACCGCGCACAGATTCATCGAGCTCGGCGAGTTAGAAAAACTAGAAGCGGAACTCGCGGCAGATCACACCATGATCTACCTTGAAGACGTGCGTGCCAATATGACGAAAATGGACAAGGCAGCGGCAGTCCTTGGGACCATCGCGCCTTGGGCGGTGCGGACTTGGCAATCCCCTGATTCTCCAGCGGTCTACCTGTTCACGTCCGGCACTGAAGGTGAGCCGAAGGGGGTTGTGTTGAGTCACGCCAACCTGCTGGCCAATGTGGAGCAAGTCCGCGACCACATCACCTTGCTTCCGACGGATATTTTGTTCAATCCAATGCCAACATTCCACTGCTTTGGACTGACGGGCGGCGTCTTATTGCCCTTGGGATTCGGAATTCCCGCAGTTTGTCACCCGACACCGCTGCAAGCCAAAACCATTGTTAAACGCGTGGCAGAGACGAAATCCACGATCCTGTTCGCGACAGACACATTCATGAATCAATATTCCAGGGCGGCCAATGACGAAGATCTCAAATCGCTTCGATTCGCCGTATGTGGGGCAGAACGCGTAAAAGATGAAACACGGTCAACCGTTCGACGTCGATTCAATCTTGATATAATCGAGGGTTATGGACTGACCGAAGCGGCCCCGGTGCTCTCGGTCAACCAACCTGGAAATAACAAGCCTGGTACCGTCGGGCAGCTCATGGCCGGATGTGAAGCCAAGCTCATCCCGGTTCCCGGTATTGAAGATGGGGGGCAATTACACTTTCGGGGCCCCAATCTAATGCAGGGTTACATCCGAGCCTCCAACCCCGGTGTGCTTGAACCGCCGGCAGAGGGTTGGCACGATACGGGTGATATTGTCTCAATCGACGATCAGGGCTTTCTTAGAATCCGTGGGCGCATCAAACGGTTCGCTAAAATCGGCGGAGAAATGGTGTCGCTGGCAGTCGTCGAAAATTGCGCCAATTCTCTCTGGCCTGAAAACAGCCACGCCGCCGCCACCCTACCCGACAAACGCAAGGGCGAGCAGGTAATTTTGATCACTGATTATGCCAAGGCAGACCGGGCGGATCTTGTCGCATTCGCGAAAAATCACGGTGTCACAGATTTGGCCATTCCAAAAAAGATCATCCAGGTCGCCGAGGTGCCTGTTCTGGGAACCGGAAAGACCGATTACGGGCGTGTCACTGCGATCGTCAAGGAAGCCATGGAAAAACCAAAGACAACCAAACCGTCCGCCGAGCCGGTCTCATAATTATTCAAATTGTGAACAAAAAAGAGCCCGGCGACCATGAGGTCGTCGGGCTTTCTTCTGAGTGCTGTTGAACTATTCGTTTTATAGATTCAAATCGTCACAATCACGCCCGTCCAGCGAACGAAACTCGTACGAACCGCCATAATTTTCCGGCCGGTCATCCGAAATCAGGATCAACTCACCGTCAACACGTGCCTCATCTCGAAACTCAATCTCGGTGGCGCAGATCGTACCACCCTGGGCAAGATATCCGGAAATAATGGCATGCCCACTTTGATCATTACCCTCGCCAATCAGTAAAACGGGGCCATCAAACTCACCGCGCAGATGAATGCGCGCCGTATTGGCTTCAAGCCGGCCACCAACCCGACCGTCGATGGTAATACGCGCCGCCGCGACATTGAGGTCGCCCTGAAAATCAGCATCTAGATTGCCTGATGCGGTCGCAACGTCAGAATTTCCGGCGACGCTGCCACGGAAATTCACGCGGGCCCCCGCCACTGAAAGGTCACCGCCAACTTCCATATTTGAACGCACCGTCGCGCCCGCTAATTCAAGATCTCGCCCAACTTTGCCATCGGCGCGTACGATCATTCCTGCAAATTCCGCATCGCCTGTCACATCGATATTGCGAGACGCAATCATGCCAGCACTTTCCACCGAACGGTCATCTTCAGGACCATGGGATGAATATGTGCAGGCTGTCATTGCCAGTGCAGACGTAGCGACCAGGGCCAATTTGAACATCGAATCTCTCCATACCGGTTGACGCAGGTGTGCGCCGGCTTTGGGAGTATGATGCATCTATCCTGACGAATGGATGCAGGGATTGTGCGTAAAGGAGTCCCCTCTTACGCGAACCCCTACATGTGCAGGGTTTTCCCATAGGCATCGAGAACGCTCTCATGCATCATTTCCGACAAAGTCGGGTGCGGGAAGACTGTGTGCATCAGTTCTTCTTCGGTCGTCTCTAGCTGACGGGCGACAACATAGCCCTGTATGAGCTCCGTGACCTCGGCACCAATCATGTGCGCACCCAGTAATTCACCGGTCTTTTCGTCGAAAACGGTTTTGACCAACCCCTGATCATCCCCGAGGGCAATGGCCTTGCCATTCCCCACAAACGGGAATTTTCCGACCTTAACTTTGTGCCCGGCAGCCTTCGCGGCCGCTTCGGTCATCCCGACTGATGCGACCTGCGGATGGCAATAGGTACAACCCGGTATATTACCGGTTTCAAAGGCATGAACTTTTTGGCCAGCGATTTTCTCAACGCAGATGACACCCTCATGGCTGGCCTTGTGAGCGAGCCACGGGGGCCCGGCTACATCACCGATAGCGTAGAGCCCTTTGATGTTTGTGCGTCCAAAGCCATCATTGACCACATGGCCGCGATCGACCTTCACGCCCAATGCCTCAAGACCAAGCTTTTCGACATTGCCAACAATACCGATCGCGAGAATGACTTTCTCCACTTCGACGATCTCGGCCTTGCCCTTCGCGTCCCTCAAATGGACCTTCACCGTCTTGGCCAGCTTTTCCAGCTTCTCGACCTGTGTTGAGACCTTCAGCTTCATGCCCTGCTTCTTGAAGGACTTCGCCGCGAGTTTGGAAATCTCTTCATCTTCGACCGGCAATACGCGGTCCATCATTTCGACGACCGTGGTATCGGCACCCATCGTATTAAAGAAGCTGGCAAACTCGATGCCGATCGCCCCGGACCCGATGACCAGAAGAGACTTTGGCATTTCCTTGGGAACCATCGCCTCGCGATAGGTCCAAATTTTGTCCCCATCCGGCTCAAGCCCGGCCGCGGGCACAGTGCGCGCGCGGGCACCGGTCGCGAGAATAACGTGTTTGGCGGAGTACTTGTCCTTGCCAACCATCACCACGGGCGCCGCCACGCCCTTGAGCAGGCTGGCCACCCCCTTGATCACCGTGACCTTGTTCTTCTTCAGCAGCATGCCGACGCCGCCCGACAGACGCGACGCAACCCCGCGGGAGCGCTTGACGATCGCATCAATATCAAAGCTTATCCCGTCCGCCTTCAAACCAAAGTCCGAGGCGTTGTGCATTAAATGATAGACCTCAGATGTGCGCAATAGCGCCTTGGTCGGAATACAGCCCCAATTGAGACAGATGCCGCCAAGACTATGGCGCTCAACAACCGCTGTTTTCAGTCCCAGCTGAGACGCGCGAATAGCCGCAACATAGCCACCAGGGCCGCCACCAATAACAATCACATCGAAAGTAGTCTCAGCCATGGACGCGCCCTGTATTTCGCAAACGAATTAATTCTCGCTTCTACTCCAGCCAGATAGCAGTGCTTGCAGGCAAATTCAATGCTGGCCAAGCGGGTTGAAGGTTGTTTAGCTTACTCAAACCACACAAATACACCCGACAGGAGAAACTCATGGCCATTGAATCTGTGCGCACGCCGGAAGACCGCTTCCAGGGTCTCGATGGCTGGGACTACGCCCCAAACTATATCGATGACTTGCCCGGCTATGAGGGCCTGCGCGTGCACTATGTCGATGAGGGTCCAAAGACCGATGCTCCCGTTTTCCTGTGCCTGCATGGCGAACCCAGCTGGGCCTATCTTTACCGCAAGATGATCCCCGTCTTCCTGGCCTCAGGAGCCCGTGTGATCGCACCAGATTTTCTCGGCTTCGGGCGTTCTGACAAGCCGGTCAGTGATAGCGACTACACCTTCGATTTCCACCGCAATATGCTCAAGGCCTTCATCACGCGCATGGAGCTTTCCGATACCTGCCTCGTCTGTCAGGACTGGGGCGGAATACTCGGATTGACAATACCGATGGATTTTCCTGCGATCTTCACGCGCCTTTTGGTGATGAACACCAGCATTGGCATAGGAAAGCCTGCAGGAGACGGCTTCAATGCCTGGCGCGACTATGTCGCCAACACGCCCGATTTTCCGGTCGGCGGTCTGATGAAACGCGCCACGCCAATCCTGACCGACACGGAAGTGGAGGCGTATGACGCCCCCTTCCCTGATGACCGCTACAAGGCCGGCGTCCGCCGTTTTCCGGCCCTGGTACAGACATCCCCTGACATGCAGGGCGTCGACACCGGACTCGCTGCATTGAAATTCTGGCAGGAAGACTGGACCGGCGATAGCTTCATGGCGATCGGTATGCAAGATCCCGTTTTGGGACCTCCTGCCATGCAATGGCTGAAGAAACAGATCAAAAACTGCCCCGAACCCATGGAAGTCGCCGACGGCGGTCATTTCGTGCAGGAATGGGGCGAGGAAATTGCTCGGGAAGCCTTGAACCGCTTCGAAGAGAATTAAAATATTCTTGCATCACGCGACTGTTTATTAAATCTTCCCCTCTCGGGCGATTTTGCCTGATGCCTTTAATTGGGGATAAAGACATGAAATTAAAATTGATATTGGCCGCTTCCGCGATGGTGACCAGCCTGGCTGTGGCACCTGTCGCGCAGGCACAGGAACCAACTTTGGGGGAAATTCGGTTGTTTGGAACCAATTTTTGCCCACGAGGCTGGAGCGAGGCCGCAGGTCAAATGCTGCCAATCAATCAAAACCAGTCACTCTACTCCCTATACGGCACGATGTATGGCGGTGATGGACGAACGTCATTCGCGCTGCCGGACTTGCGGGGACGGACGCCAGTAGACGCGTTGGGGCAGGCTGCTCCACGGACGTCGAATTCACGTTATTCAACCATGCGTTATTGCGTCGCCGTACAGGGACTCTACCCGTCCCGAAATTAGGCCTAAAGGTCTTCAACAGTTTGGGTTAGATCGCTGTCAGTATTATCGCCGGTATTGACCACGCCGGACTTTTCAAACAGCAGGATGTGGACGTCACTGGTTCTGGCCACGGGCCGGTGACGGACACCCTTTGGAATCACACACAGCTCACCTGGCCCCAGCTTCACCGTGTCCTGCCCCTCAATTTCGATATGCAGCAAGCCCTGGGAGACGAAGAATAACTCGTCCTCCTCATCATGCTTGTGCCAGTCAAAACTGCCGATTGCCTTGGCAAGCTTCACATCATAGCCATCAACAACAGCGATCCGTTTGGGCGACCACGGCTCTTCGAACTTGGAATGTTTTTCGGCGAGTGAAATGGCTTTGACCGTCATGGCACGCTCCTGATCGGGACCTGTCACCATAAATTGGTGATCCGCGACCAAAGACAAGCGGGTTTACGTCAGCGCCTTGGCTCGCGTTGGCTTGCCGGCCTCATCAATCGCCACCATCACATAATCAGCTTCACCAACCAGACGCCGGTCGCCCGACATCAAGTCTTCGGCCTCAGCGCGTACTTTCACCTGCAGCGATGTTTTGCCGACTGAGACGACCTGCGCCGAAACGTCCATCAACTCACCCACATTCGTCGGCGCGATGAAATCAATCTTTTCCGACGCCGCCATGCCGACATCGGTGCGCGTATGACGGGCCGCAGCGATATAGGCCGCCTTGCCCATTAGGGACATCGCATTGCCACCAAACAATTGGCCCAGATGATTGGTGTCACCGGGAAAGACCAGCTGCAAAGTCCGCGCAGACCCGGCCGATGACGGCGCGAAATCAGGCTTGCTGTCTGGCGACGGTGGCAGGCGTTCTGGATTATCCTTGCGATCTGCCGCCACCATGGTGAAGGCCCCGCGCGTACAGATCAGCCGTTCGCCCGTGCGCATATCCTCAACGGCCAGCTCGACGTCAACGACCATCGAATGACGGCCAACCATACGAACCTGCCCGGTCAGCTCGATCATATTGCCGACATAGGCCGGATTGCGAAAATCCACGCGGTCACAGGACGCAGTAACAAACGGCCGCCGCGCATGACGGGCCGCAATCAAAAACGCCACCTTGTCCATTTCAGCCAGCGCCGCACCACCAAAGTAGGAACCCTGATGATTGGTCTGCTCGGGAAAGACGAGATCGGTATGGCGGATCTCAGCCAGTTGCGCGGAATTGGCCATTACATCAACATCGTCGCGGGATCTTCAACAAAGCCCTTGAACGCCGCCAGCCATTGCGCGCCATTGGCCCCGTCCACCACGCGGTGATCACAGGTCAGCGTCACGGTCATCACGGTCGCGATCGACAGCTCGCCATTGGTGACAACCGGGCGCTGCTCGCCAGCGCCCACAGACATGATCATGCCCTGCGGCGGATTGATGATCGAGGCGAAGGATTTAATGCCCATCATACCCAAATTGGACAGCGAGAACGTCCCGCCCTGAAACTCGGCCGGAGACAGCTTGCGATCACGGGCACGGGCGGCGAGATCCTTGGTTTCAATCGAGATATCCGCCAGCCCCTTAATGTCGGCGTCCTTGATGATCGGTGTAATCAGCCCGCCCTCAATCGCCACCGCCATCGAGACATCGGCATGCTTGTGCATCGCAATCCGGCCATCCTCAATCCAGGAAGCATTGGCACGCGGCACGCGCTTCAACGCCACGCCGCAGGCCTTGATCAGGATATCATTGACCGAGACCTTCACCCCGTCTGGCGCTGCCGCATTCAGACGCCCGCGGAATTCCAGCAGTCGATCTAGCCGACAATCCACATTCAGCGGGAAGTGCGGGATATCGCGGAAACTGTCAGTCAGACGCTTGGCGGAAATCTTGGTGATGCCATCCGCCTTGATCACGTCATAGCGTTCACCGGAAATACCGTGCGCGGCGAGTGGGTTGTCGTGCTCGACGGGTGCCGCTGGAGCCGCCGCAAGACCAGCCGGCGCAGCGACAGCATTTTCCACATCACGCTTGACGATGCGGCCATGCGGGCCGGTGCCCAATATGGTCGACAGGTCGAGGTTTTTATCGCCGGCAATGCGCTTGGCCAGCGGGGACGCCTTGATGCGGTCACCGGAAATCACGGTTGGTGCCGCCTGAACGGCGGGAGCGTTGGCGGCTGGCGCCTCCACGGCAGCCGTTGCAGTGGCCGGAGCAGGTGTCTTCGCAGCCGGTGCCGGGCCAGAACTCATCGCAGCCATCGCACTCGCATCCTCACCCTCTTCCAGCAGCACAGCAATCAGCGCATTGACCTTCACGCCCTCACTGCCCTCATCAACCAGGATTTTCCCGATCACGCCCTCATCAATGGACTCAATTTCCATCGTGGCCTTATCGGTCTCGATCTCGGCAATCACATCACCGCTCTCAACACTGTCGCCTTCCTTGACGTTCCACTTGGCAAGCGTGCCCTCTTCCATGGTCGGAGACAGGGCGGGCATGAGGATTTCGATAGGCATGGTCTTATCCTTCTTCCGCTTTGGAAGCCGCAGCACTCGCACTGGCAGACCAGGCCGCAATCTCCGGCGCCTCAATCTTCAAGCGCGCAGGATCAAACTCTTCGTATTCTTCCGCACCGGGCCATAGCAGCAGGTCAAAGCCCAACGCCTTCAGCGCGATCACGCTCTGGCGAAACTCTGGCCAGTCCAGGCACTCATCGCCGAGCTGGTTCTCGGCGGCATCACCTTCCCAGCAGCCGCAAAAGCCGATTTCGGTGCGGCCAGCGAAGGTGCTCAGATAGGTGCGCGCGGCAACGAGGCGGTCATTGGGGAAAACGAAGACGTAGTCGAGATAGTGATAGCCCTGCTCTTCGCCCGGCTCGTGCTCCACCTTGTGGGTGATCTCCAACTCCATGCCGTCTGGCAGGGCTCCTGAATCAAATTCGATCATGTCGCTCATCCTGCTTGTCCCTTCGACCCGGCAATGGCCTCAATATTGTTTTCCCAATTGGCGCCGTCGAAATCGACAATGCGGCCGCCAACACCGGAATCCGGGTCGATGGCGCGCAAATTGACAGACCAGCCATCGGGATGCGAACGCGGTACATAAAAGCTCTTCACGCCACATGACGAACAGAATTTATGTTTCGCTTCACCGGTATTGAACGTGTATTCGGTGAGCGTGTCCTCGCCCGAGGTAACGCGAAATTCCTCATCGGTGACAATCACATGAATAAAACCGACGGCCGCACAAATCGAGCAATTACACGACAGCGCCACAACCTCATCCGGAATATTCACCTCAAAACGTACCGCCTTGCAGTGACACCCGCCGGAACGCCATTTTTTGGGAGGGGATTGGGTCATTGGATGGCCTCAATAAGTTTCAGACAGCTGGCGGCATCAGACCAGTCAGAAGCCGGGTAACCGGCAACTTCCGGGTTTGACTTCCAGGTCAAATGAACAAGCGCAAACCGGTCGTCAGCTGTTTTGACCAGGATCTCGTCGCAATCAATCCGTTTCGCGACGACCGAACAATCTAGTCCAAAAAGATCATGCCCATCTGAAATTTCCAGACGCAGCTCCGCGAGCAAACCGGTAGACCCTTTTACAGAGGGCACTTCCCACATTTCGAACTGATTCAGCATCCGCCCCCTACTCCGCGTAACAGACAGATTTCGCCGCCTGCACGATATCTTCCACACCCGGCAGCGACAGCGCTTCCAGATTGCCTGCATAGGGCAGCGGTACGTCTTTTTGGTGCACGCGGGCCGGTGGGGCGTCGAGATAATCGAAGGCTTCCGAGGTCACCACGGCAGCGACTTCAGCGCCAACACCGCAGCGTCCCCAGCCTTCTTCGGCGCAGACGATGCGATTGGTCTTTTTGACTGAATTGACGACAGTCTCGGTATCGAGCGGGCGGATGGTACGAAGGTCGATGATCTCGGCCGAGATACCTTCATCGGCCAAAATGTCAGCGGCCTCCAGCGCATAGCCCACCATGCGGGAATGTGTGGCGATGGTGACGTCTGTGCCCTCGCGGCGGATCTTCGCCTTGCCGATCGGCAAGACGTGATCATCCAGATCGGGCACATCAAAGCCGGTGCCATAGATAAGTTCATGCTCGAGGAAAACCACCGGATTAGGATCGCGGATCGCTGCCTTGAGTAGGGCCTTGGCATCGGCAGCGTCATAGGGCGCAACCACCTTCAGGCCGGGCACATTGGCATACCAGGATGCGTAATCATGACTGTGCTGGGCGCCCACGCGCGAGGCCGCGCCATTAGGACCACGGAACACAATCGGACAGCCCATCTGGCCGCCGGACATATACAGCGTCTTGGCGGCGGAATTGATGATGTGGTCAATCGCCTGCATGGCAAAATTGAAGGTCATGAATTCCACGACCGGGCGCAGCCCGTTAAACGCGGCACCGACAGCCAGACCAGCAAAACCGTGCTCGGTGATCGGCGTGTCGACAACGCGCTTGGCGCCAAATTCCTGCAGCAATTCCCGGGTTACCTTGTAGGCGCCCTGATATTCCGCGACTTCCTCACCGATGACAAACACTGTCTCGTCGCGGCGCATCTCTTCGGCCATCGCATCCCGCAGCGCATCACGTACCGTGGTGGCTGTGAAGGTGGTGCCCTCCGGCACATCCGGCTCAGCCAGAGCCGCCACATTCGCCGCCATCATGGCCGGGCGCTCATCGATTGCCGGTGTCGGGTCAGCGGCGGCAGCCGGAGCCGGTGCCGCACTGGCTGGCGCCACGTCTACGTCAGCGACATTCTCCCCATCCTCGGCCAGCAGCGCGATCACCGCATTGACCTGAACGTTTTCAGCGCCCTCTTCGACCAGGAGTTTGGCAACCACGCCCTCCTCCACAGCTTCAACTTCCATCGTCGCCTTGTCGGTCTCGATCTCGGCAATCACATCGCCGCTCTCGACGCTGTCACCTTCCTTGATCAACCATTTGGCAAGCGTGCCCTCTTCCATCGTTGGAGAAAGCGCCGGCATCAGGATTTCAATCGACATATTAGATACCTTTTAAGCGGAAAAACGGTCCATCAATAAAAAACTGACGAAGAAAATACTGGCGAAAAGCGCGAGTTGCATCAAAAGCCGACCAAACTCGGTCCGCCATTTTTGTCGAATCGTCGCATCGAAACTTTTGCCACTCAAAAGATTTGCTGTGCCCACAGCGCTGTGCCACCACAAACGCACGCCGGACACAACAAATGCCATAAGCCCAAGAGCGAAGGCCGAAGTAAAAATCGACCCCAATGGCAGCTGCCCCCAGGTGAATGAACTCAGGATCTCCATGCCAACTACCCATTCGCCGCTTCAGGTGCATAACGCAGAGCGTGCTCGCGCATCTTTGTCGCGAACTCGATCATTGTATTGAGCGGGCGGATCAGCACTTCGATGCGGATCATCTGGCCCTCATCATTCAGTGTGATCTTGTCGATCCCCAGAAGGCCCTTGCCTTCCACCGTGCCGGTGAATTCGAGAATGATCTCGTTGCCGTCAATCCATTCCTTGCGGTAATCAAAGCCTTCAACAAGGTCGATGACGCCGGAAAGGATATGCAGCAGATAGGCCTTGTCAGCACTCGGCTTCCAGACGACCGGCGAATGCAATTCGCAGCCTTCGGCAATGATGGAAGACAAAGCTTCGGCATCGCGGTTTTTGACAGCGCGATGCCAGATATCGAGAAAGTGTTTGACCTGGGGTGTCATGTTCAGACCTCTACCAGCACATCCGTCCAAAGCTCGGACGGGTCCGGCTCCGGAGATGTTTTTGCAAATTCAGCACTGTCATTGACGACGGCTTTGGTTTTCTTGTCGATGGCCTTGAGGTCATCCTCGGTCGCATAGCCGCGATCCAGCAGCAGGGCCTTGATGTGATCGATCGGATCATGGTGCGAGCGCATTTCGTCGACCTCTTCACGCGGTCGGTATTTCGCCGGGTCAGACATGGAATGCCCGCGATAGCGATAGGTCTTCATCTCGAGGATATAGGGGCCCTTGCCGCTGCGCGTATATTCGGCCGCCTTGTCCGCCGCTTTGCGAACCGCCTCCACATCCATCCCGTCTACAGCTTCGCCGGGTATGCCAAAGGAGATGCCGCGCTTGTGCAACTCGGTCTCGGACGAAGCGCGCTTGACGGCCGTGCCCATGGCATACTGGTTGTTCTCAATCACATAGATGATCGGCAGATCCCAGAGCTTGGCCATATTGAAGCTCTCATAGACCTGGCCCTGATTGGCCGCACCGTCGCCAAAATAGGCCACCGCAACCTTGCCATTGTCCTTATAGCGATCGGCAAAGGCCAATCCGGTTCCAATGGACACCTGGGCGCCAACAATGCCGTGGCCGCCGTAGAAATTTTTCTCACGCGAGAACATGTGCATGGAACCGCCCTTACCGCGTGAATATCCACCCTCGCGTCCAGTCAGTTCGGCCATCACACCGCGCGCTTCCATACCGCAGGCCAGCATGTGGGCGTGGTCGCGATAGCCGGTGATCACCTGATCACCCTCTTCCAGCGCGTTTTGCACGCCGACGACAACAGCTTCCTGTCCGATATAGAGATGGCAGAAGCCGGCAATCAGGCCCATGCCGTAGAGTTGGCCGGCCTTTTCCTCGAAACGCCGCATCATCAGCATCTCGGAATAATACTGTAACAACTGGGCCTTATCGGCGGTGCTGGCGGATTTGGTCTTGCTTGCGCGCTTGGCTGCCATATTTCGCATGCGAAGCTTTCGCCTCGATTCCCTGTAACTGTCATGCGCCCCATAACAGAAACCGCCCCGACACTGCAAGTGCCGAGGCGGATATTCTGGAACGAATCAATTAGTTACATCGGCAACCAACGCCAACAATTATGATAGACTATTATCAACCTCGAAATATTCTTGCATCACCGTCTGATCATCCGCGACCGAACGATCAAAACATGTCGCGCAAGCTGGCTTTTGCAAGCATCTCGTTTTGGTTGAAAATTGCGACCCGGATCAGCGTGTTCAGATCCGTATTGTCTGCCCATACATAGAGTTCGTACTTAAAATCTGCCGGTCAAAAAAAGCGCTTTGCTCACGCGCGCGGGCGAGGCATCTCAGCGATCAGCGGGATCTTCCAGACGGACGACGAAATCATCGGGATGGGCGACATTAAGAATGGCACGTGCGCGCTCGTCAACATAATCCAGATCAAGGCTGTCGGAGCGCAGGCGCCCGGCAGTGACCTCCAGCGCTTCACGTTCTCCGCGAGCTTGCTCCAGCTCGGCCTCGACAGCTGATATCTCAGTTTCGACGACGATCCAGTTCAGCACGCCTTGATCCCCGGTGAATGCGTGATAGCCAAAATAGGCAATCGCCACCGCGAGAAAAAAACTCGGAATTATACGCTTGAACGCGCCCACTAAACGACACCCTGCACCTGCGGCCTTTCCGGCCTGTCTGGATGTATAAATAGCGCCTTTAAGCTGAAGGAAGCGTTACCGAAAACGACTAATAAGCCAAACCTGTAGAGCCGGCGAACATGCCAATACTGCCGAGCTCAGCCTCGATGCGCAGCAATTGATTGTACTTCGCGGTACGGTCGGAACGGGCCAACGAGCCGGTTTTGATCTGGCCACAATTTGTCGCAACCGCCAGATCAGCGATGGTTGTGTCCTCGGTTTCACCTGAGCGATGGGACATCACTGCGCCATAACCGGACCGCAGCGCCATATCGACAGCATCCAAGGTTTCCGACAGCGTGCCGATTTGATTGACCTTCACCAAAACTGCATTGGCGGCACCGACCTGGATGCCATGTGCGAGTCGATCCGGATTTGTGACAAACAAATCATCACCTACCAATTGGCACTTCCCATCAAGCTGCTCGGTCAAAGCCTTCCAGCCATCCCAATCGTCTTCCGCCATCCCGTCTTCAATCGAAACGATCGGATATTTGCCAGCCAATTCGGCCAAATACTGCGAAAAACCGGCGGCATCATAGGATTCGCCAGCGCCCTCGAGCACGTAGCGGCCATCTTTATAAAATTCAGTCGAAGCCACATCGAGGGCGAGCGCCACTTGCTCACCTGGCGTATAACCGGCCGTCTCAACGGCTGCCATAATCATATCGAGCGCCTGTTCAGGCGTACCGATATTTGGCGCGAAGCCGCCCTCATCACCAATATTGGTGTTGAGACCGTCTTTTTTGAGGCGAGATTTCAGCGCATGGAAGATCTCGGCACCGCAGCGCAATGATTCAGAAAAGCTCTCCATGCCGATCGGCATGATCATGAATTCCTGAAAATCAATGGGATTGTCCGCATGTGCGCCACCATTGAGGATATTCATCATCGGTGTCGGCAGAACGCGCGCGTTGAGACCACCGATATACCGGTATAGAGGCTGACACTGGGCGTCAGCGGCAGCGCGTGCGATCGCCAACGATACGCCAAGCATTGAATTGGCACCGAGGCGCTCTTTATTCGCTGTCCCATCCAATGTGATCAGAACTTCATCGATCAGACGCTGATCCTCTGCGTCAAAGCCCTGCACGGTCTCGAAAATTTCACCCTCAACGATTGAGACTGCCTTCTCGACACCCTTGCCGCCATAACGGCCGTCACCATCGCGAAGCTCATGCGCTTCGTGGATGCCGGTAGACGCGCCAGACGGGACGGCTGCGCGGCCAAAACTGCCGTCTTCCAGGGCCACATCGACTTCGATGGTTGGGTTGCCCCGGCTGTCGAGAATTTCACGGGCGGCGATGTCGATAATGGCGGTCATGAAGATTAATCTCTCAGAGAGTTAGGAGTTGGGCACTCAATAACGCAGATGCTCGTCAGTGCAAGCCGCGTTTTGGCATGGCTGCTAAACGCTACAGCCAAATGCAACAAACGCGCTGCAGATAACCGCAACGCGTTTGTTGTTCTTGATCCTCTGTCCACGGATGATCCGCAAACAAGAAATATCAATCGTCTTTCGGCGTCAGGATCTGACGGCCGCGATACATGCCTGATTTCAGATCGATGTGGTGCGGACGACGAAGCTCGCCGGAATCCTTGTCTTCGATATAAGTCGGTGCGGACAAAGCATCGTGGCTACGGCGCATGCCGCGACGGCTGTTTGAGATTTTACTTTTAGGGACGGCCATCAGCCTGCTCCATCATGCTGCAATAACGGGGACAGATAACGATAGCTATCTGCCAGAGCCGCGCCGTATAGCCGCTTGTGTAACTACAAGCAAGCACCCACGGCGGTATATGTGACATCCGACCAAATCTAACATATAATTAATGTTCGGGCGATGCCGGGGACCGCACGACCACACGACAAGTGCTCACACTTCCCCCTGTCGAAGGGATCACCGGTACCGTCCGACTGACGCAATAACGCCCGTGCAAAGCTCCATCCGCAGCGTTCACACGTCAAAATTAGCGAAAAACTCTAGCTGTTTCGATCGATTCGCACTGACCCGCCCATGGAACTGTGGACATCGGTATGACGTGGCGCGCCCGAAACGCGCAATGTAGCGCCGGTACTCGCGTCTGCATCAACCGATTGTGACGCATGAACCCGCCCTACCGCGCCCGTCGACAAATCTGCATCGACCGATTCGCAAACAAGGTCCCGGGCATCAATCTCGGCTCCCGTGGAGGCATCCAGCTCCATTTCAGCGCACGAACCCGACACATCTACCTCGGCACCTGTGCTGGCATCCACGTTCAAATAACGCGCCTCAAGGCCACTCACAGAGAGCGACACACCCCGACTGGCATCTAGAGCATCAAGACTTGGAGCGGTGATATAGACTGTCACATCAAGGCTATTGCGACGCGTAAACCAACGGCGACGATGATCGATCTTCAGCTCGTCTCCACGCTGCTCAATCTCCATGCGCTCAAAATCTTCGGCATTTCCTTCAAAACGCACCGAATAAGTTTCACCGGAAATCACTTCCACTGAAAATCCGCCGCTAACATCGATTGCGTTGAAATCGCTAAATTCATGAACTTGCTGATCCTGCGCGACGGCCGATCCCGCGGAAATTGCTACGGCGCTTACAGCGGCCAGAATTACGTTTTTCATGCCTGTCTCCTCAAAATTCATAACGGTGAAAATATCCGCTTTCACCTGAGATGCATGTGGGACTGTGTTCAGATGCATCCCGCCCCGCTCCGAACAACAATTTGCGCACGAAAAAGCCGGCACGGGCTGTACCCGAACCGGCTTGATTTCACCTGCCCCCTTATCCGGACAGATTGCTAGACCATCCGGCCGTGCTCAAGGGCCGCCGCGATAAAGCTGGCAAACAATGGATGCGGCTTAAAGGGACGAGACTTCAATTCCGGGTGAAATTGCACCCCGATAAACCAGGGATGATCTTCGATTTCCACTATTTCCGGCAGAACACCGTCCGGTGACAAACCAGAAAATTTCAGACCCGCTTCTTCCAGGCGATCGCGATAGGCCACATTTACTTCATAGCGATGACGGTGGCGCTCCTCGATTTCCGAGGTGCCGTAGATGTCGCGAACCCGACTGCCCTCGACGAGCGTCGCCGGATAGGCTCCAAGCCGCATAGTTCCACCCATATCGCCATCGGCGGAACGGGTTTCCAGGGCATTGCCCCGAGTCCATTCGGTGAGCAGACCAACGACCGCTTCGCCGCACTCGCCAAACTCCGACGAGCCTGCATCCGCTACACCAGCCATATTGCGTGCCGCCTCGATGACGGCCATCTGCATGCCGTAGCAAATCCCAAAATATGGAACCTTGCGCTCACGCGCGAACTTCGCGGCCGCGATCTTGCCTTCGGCACCACGCTCGCCAAAGCCCCCTGGGACAAGAACCCCGTGGACATCTTCCAGCGGATTGATCGGACCATCGTTTTCGAACTGTTCGCTATCCAGCCATTTCAACTTGACCTTGACCCCATTGGCGATGCCACCGTGGGCAAGCGCTTCAATCAGCGACTTGTAAGCATCGAGCAAGCCGACATATTTGCCGACAACCCCGATCGTCACCTCGCCGTCAGGTTCAGCGATGGTCTTTGAAATTTGTTGCCACCGCGACAAATCAGGCGCGGGCGCGTCTTCAATCCCGAAACAATGCAAGACTTCGTTATCGAGACCCTGAGCGTGATAGGTCAGCGGCACATCATACAATGACGGCGCATCGAGGCCTTCTATGACCGCACTCTCGCGGACATTACAAAATTGAGCGATCTTTCGCTTATCATCCATGCGAATCGGAATTTCGCAACGACACAGAAGAATATCCGGCTGGATACCAATTGAGCGAAGTTCCTTTACCGAGTGTTGGGTCGGCTTGGTCTTCATTTCTCCGGCAACTTTGATGAACGGCATCAACGTGACGTGGATAAAGACAGCATTCTCCGGGCCCAGCTCCTGACCCAATTGGCGAATGGCCTCGAAGAATGGCAAGCCTTCGATATCCCCCACCGTGCCGCCAATTTCGCACAGTACAAAATCAACGTCGCCGGCGTCAGACAGGACAAAATCCTTGATCATGTCCGTCACATGCGGAATCACCTGAACGGTCGCGCCCAGATAATCGCCTCGGCGCTCTCGCTCGATAATCCGGGAATACACCCGCCCCGTAGTGATATTATCGCCTTGATTGGCCGGCACGCCGGTAAAGCGCTCATAATGGCCCAGGTCGAGATCAGCTTCCGCACCGTCGTCCGTCACATAGCATTCGCCATGCTGGTACGGTGACATCGTGCCAGGGTCGACATTAAGATAGGGATCGAGTTTGCGCAGGCGGACCCGATAACCACGGGCCTGCAATAACGCACCGAGAGCGGCTGAAGCTAGGCCTTTTCCAAGAGAGGAGACCACACCGCCGGTTATGAAAATATATCGAGGCATGGGAGGTCTGACTATCGGAGATTCGCCGAGACCGAAAGACGCAATCTGCGTTTTTTAGCCGTCGGTCGGCACCTGCGGTGATTCATCTTCCACCGGCAGGTCCAGAATTGATGGCGGAACATCATCCAATTGCGTATCAAACACGCCGGGGCCAGCATCGATCCGGGTGGATACGGCCAGTGCGATTGAACAGGCAAAAAACGCCGCTGCCAGAAACATCGTTGTGCGGGTTAGAATATTCGCCGCTCCACGCCCGCTCATCATGCCGCCTCCACCGCCACCGCCGCTCATACCCAGAGCTCCGCCTTCGGAGCGCTGAAGCAAAATTACAGCGGTCAGGCCAATAGCGATAAGGATTTGGACGATTAGGAGGACAGTGGTCATAAAATTAGCCGTATAGTTTGCGCGGGTCCGATCGGACCGATTACATGGCCGCGCGTTTTATACTAGGCGCACCATCATGGCCAGCACCCTTTGCCGCTGATGTATGTGGCGCATTATTGTCTTTGGCCTTTTTAATGGCAGCAGCTTCTGCGCGATCCTCGATTCGACGTCGCAGGTTTGAGACAGTGTTCCCAATCTCATTCTTCGACAGCTCGATCGAATCGCCATTTGCATAGGCGGCAAACGCCCCCATTGCGAGCTCCTTCGTCAAACGCATCGCCCGCTCATTCACACCCCCATCGGCGCGCAATGATGTCACTTGGTCAATCAGCGCTTCGGAAACTTCAGCCGCCTCCAACCGTTTAGCCTTCAGCAATTGTGCCTTTAATTCTCGGGCGGTGCGTTCCAAATCGTTCACGTCCAGCGTCATCTGAACCGGTTCAATATCTTCCAAATTCGCCAAGTGCAATTCCAGTGACACGACGATCCGCATTGCCAAACGGCGCATACGTTCAGTTGAAATCGCGGCATGGGCTTCCTTGATCCAGCCAGCAGCCGTCGCCAAGGTTTTCTCATCGCCCTCGACCGTCGCTTTTAACAAATTCGGCACTTCGACACTGGGCGCGTTGTTTTCGCGACTATTCGGCTTTCGGCGATCAGGCCCGATATACTCGCTTGTGACGACGAACTCTTTCCTCTTGGCCACCAACGCCTTGACCCGATCAAGCGCAAATGCCGTGGAAAACGGTCGGACGATTACATCATCAGACCCACACTCAATGGCGCTGCGGATATGGTGCTGATCGCGACTCCAGGTGGTCAGAACAAACAATACGAAAGGGTTTGCTCCAAGCTCGCTACGTCTGACAGAACGGACGATTTTAAAGACATCCGTGTCGGTCGCACTGCTCTCAGCAAGAATCAGTGTCGGAGACGTTTCCGTCAGAGCCGCCTTGAATTCAGTCAGATTGGATACGCATTCAATTTGCCGAAATCCAACCTCGAATAAGGTGTAGCGTGTGGTCCGTTGATTGACATGAATAGGATCAAAAAGGAGCACATTAGCCCGGGAATAGTCGATCTCGGACATAGGCGCATTACCCCCCAAACTCATAAAACAAACGGCTTCAAGTCAGAGTATCGGTGCGATTGGTTTCGAACCGCTTACTTTCGGAGTTAAAACTCTCTCTAAACTGCATTTACAATCATCGAGAAATTATCGGCCGTCAGACTGGCCCCACCAACCAAGGCTCCGTCCACGTCTTGCAGCGCTAAAATTTCAGCAGCATTTCCTGGCTTAACGGAGCCTCCGTATAAGATCTGCGTTATCTCAGGTTCGGCCAATTGGGCGCGTATAAAGGCGTGCATCGACGCGATGTCGTCTAGCGAGGCTGTTAGACCGGTTCCGATAGCCCAAACCGGCTCATAGGCAATCACAAGACTATCCGCTCCCTCTTTCGGAACAGAACCAGCGAGTTGAGCGCCCACAACCTCTTGTGCGAGACCGGACTCGCGATCGGCGAGCGTTTCACCGATGCAAATGATCGGTTTCAATCCCTGCGACAAAACCGCTTCAGCTTTGCATTGCACCATCTCATTTGTCTCGGCGTGGTCAGCCCGGCGTTCCGAATGTCCGACGATTACATACGCGGCACCGGCATCTTTGAGCATGCTCACA
>Ga0315338_1001904_pt1 | contig 23154 bp, 16 predicted proteins | sample ASW8metaG_FD_204518 | JGI IMG/M metagenome (GOLD analysis project Ga0315338, IMG submission 204518) | Ammonia-oxidizing marine archaeal communities from Monterey Bay, California, United States - ASW #8 | ecosystem: Environmental > Aquatic > Marine > Coastal | place: USA: California | collected... | reverse complement strand
CTGGCGAGCATAGTGAATCGCCGACTCAAGATTTTGTGCTAGGCTGAACTTGCCGAAGCGTTTATTGAGTTCACCCCAGCCACTCACACAGCCAGGTACACTCCAACTCAGCGGGCTGGTGCGGGGAATTGACGAAAGTCCCAGGCTTTGTGCTTTTTCCAAATTCCAATCGTAGGGGGCACGTCCGCTGGCGTTGAGACCAAATAGGCATTTTTCTTTTTCGATCCATAGGATGGCGAACAGGTCTCCGCCGATGCCGCAACTGGCCGGCTCAGTTAACCCTAGCATCGCATTCGTGCAGATGGCGGCATCCACGCAGTTGCCGCCAGCTTTGAGGATGTCGATGCCTGCCATTGCCGCCAAAGGTTGGCTAGCACAGACAATTCCATTTTGGCAGACGACGGTCGAGCGGTTGTTGTTACGGGCACGCAAGCGCTGGCGATCGAGTCGCGGCTGAAGATTTGCCGAGTCCAGCTCATTGCCGTTAACCCCGAACGAATTGCTGAGACTGCCGTAAGTTGCTGCACCACAGGTGGCTAAAAAATCTCGTCGTCTCATGGTGAGCCTCGTTTTGTCGTGCGGCGGTTAAATGGGGTTCAATTACTCTACGGGTAGTTCAAAGCAAGCGGCCTCTTTGTCGTTGCGAACTAGTAAGACCCGGTCTGAGAGTGCCGGAGGGTTCCAAGTTTTGCCATTAAGTACGGTAAAGCGAGATAATTCGCGATGTTCCTCAGGGTTGGGTTCTAGCAGTACCAAGTCGCCGTTTTCGGCCATCACTAGCAGCAGCTCGCCCACCAGGATGATTTGCCCATGGCCGTAGCGACCGCGTTTCCAGCGGCGCTCGCCAGTGGCCAGCTCGAGGCAGGTAAAGATGCCGTCGTCGAGGCCGTAAATAGATTCGTCGTGGACTATGATGTTGGCGAACTTTGATTTCAGCCGTTTCGATTGCCAGATGGGACTAGCCATCCAAGTGCCGGGCGGGTCTTGCGAGACTTGAACCAGATGGCTGCCGATACCGTAGCCGCTGGAAATTAATACTTTTCCCTCTGGCAGCACGACCGGCATAACGATATTGGGCGAGCCTCTTTCCCAATCGTAGCCCCATAAGACCGTGCCTGATTCGGCATCGTGCGATTTTACGCCGGGGCTATTAAAAATTAGGATTTGAGTAGTGCCGTCGATTTCTGCCAAGACCGGCGAACTGTAGCTGGCTCGGTCGTCGCCCTGAGACCAGATTGCATTTCCAGTGGAAGCGTCGTAGGCAATCAGCGATCGGCCTTCTTTGCCGCCTGCGCTGACGATGACTTTCTCGTTGGTCACCAGTGGCGAACAGCTCGCCCCCCAGCTGTTCACCGAGGCGTCGTTTTCGGTAATGATGTTTTTCTGCCAAAGAAGGGTACCCGAGGTCAGTTCAAGACAATTCAGAATACCGCTCGGTCCAAGTGAGTAGACATTGCCATTCGCGATAGTAGGGACCGTGCGGGGGCCTTCGCCAGCAATGACAGACTCAAAGTGCGAATCGTCGGCATGCGTCCAGATTGGGTCGCCGGTTAGTAGGTTGTAACAGGTTACCAGCTCGCTCTCGCCCCGTTGTTCCATCGTGACAGCATGTTGGCCTGCTATGGCGAAACCCGACCAGGCAGCGCCGATTGGTCGTCGCCAGAGGAGCTTGGGTGGCTGTGATTTCCAATCGCGTGCCAACTGTGGCCCTGGCAAGCGACTTATCCGGTTCGGCCCGCTGAGCTGTGGGTAGTCGTAGGGCGACGCAACGGGTAAGGGTTCGCTTTGGTGTTTGACTGATGGTTGTTCAACGGATAATCGTTGCGAAGTGGGACGGGACCAGCGCCATTCGACAACCGGCAGCAGGTCGCCGGTAACACCGCGAATTTCTAAGGTTGCCGCCATCAGGCCGGCGAGACCGACAACGCCTCCACACAATAAGAATCGTCGCCGCCAACGCATTCGCGAAAAAAACATCACCCACGCCATGAGCAATGCAAGCATCGCGAGTATGAGCTGTGCGGTTTGGATGTTTTGAGCTTGCCGCGGGACATCCTGCAGGAACCAGATGTAAAACCAAACTCCAAAAGCCACGGCAAAGACCACCACAACTGGCCACCAGCGAACGGTGGGCTGGGGCTCCACTTGTGATTCAGGTTGTGGTTGGGGAGTGCTCATCCAGACTTATTAACTTGCGGATAGGGTAAGATTAGGGATCTCGAATCACGGGCGGGCCAGAGTTCAGCCGCCAAGCGCGAACCTCATTGTAATCGATGGTTACATTTAAGCCTTCTCTCAATTCGGGTAACAATTTTGAAGAATTGGCCAATTGGCCAATGAATTGTAAGTTCCCGTATTTGCGAGTTACGGAGCTGACCGTCACACGCAAGGGGTCGATCCTCGCCTCTCCTGCCAAGTAAGCGAGAACTTCTAGTTTGGCATCGGGCGACGATTCGATCGCACGGACCGCTCTGCGAAGTTCGCTTTCAAATTGCCGATCCGAAACAAGGTTTCTGTTTCGGTAAGAGATGTCAAATTCCAACTCTTCGCTGGCATAGGAATTGTTTTTATTCTTCGCTTCCCACTCGGCGAGAAACTCGGTGCGGGCTGGGTAGGCACTAGCGCTACCGCCATACCATAGATCGGCAGGGCAAAAAAACTTTGTGCTTTCATTGGTTAGCTTGACGGCAAGTTTGCGGACCAAATCTTCGACTTGCTCTCTTTGCGGTGATGTCCAACCAGCTATGCCTACAGTCAGCCAGTTCTGACATTGGGTTGCCTGAAGTGATAACGGCTCCGCTGGGTCGGCTAATTTCCAATTGGGATCAAAATCCCCCGAACCGGTTGCAACCCAAATGCTTGCTTTGCCGATACGAATCACAAAAGACTGCGTGACATCTTTACGTATGGATTTTACTGCTTGGATAGAAGCAGGAGTTGAGAGTTCAAAATCTTGCATGGCAGCCGTAAGTAGGTTGGTATCAAGCTGCCAAGGTGCTTCCGAAAGAAAAAGTACCGATGCTGGGGTGGTGTCGTATTGCAAGCCGACTGGATATTGCAATTGGAGTTGCTCAAAACGGTCTGAAAGAAAGATATGCCCCACATTGTCATCAGTGTAGAACTGTCTGGCAGACTCGTTTTCGTCTGCTGACTGCGATGCCAATCGTACTGCTTCAGGAATGTTACCAGTAATGGCATGGACAATTGCGAGTGGTGCATAATCGTTGTCGTCGTCCCGGATGTTTTTGGCATGCGTCAAAGCTCGGTCGACGTCCCCGGTTCTCAAAAATGCGTCTAACAATCGGCTTTTGTAAATATCTTTTTCGTAGGTGGCAACGACCTCGTCGTCTTTGCATTCGAGTAAGGCATAGATGCGTGGGATGCAAGCTTGAAAATCTTTCCGCTGCCAGTAAACGTAGGTTTTCTTTTTTGTGATACGTAGATCTTGAGGCCATTGGCGCTGGTGTTCTGTGACCAATGCCTCGAAAGCATCCCAATTCTCGTCATCGATAAAACGACGAGCCAGCGAGCTGAAGACTACCTTTTGATCGTCTGCCTCTCGGTAGTATTCAAGCCACCGGTCCGCCTCGACATAGATATCTTCTAAACGATATTCGTTAAACCATTGGCCTTCTTCAGAAGCTTTTTCAAACCCTACTTTCATCTCACGGAGAGCTGCGTCCCAGCTTTTTTGCTCCGCAGCTAACTCGCCTGCAAAGTAGTTTAGTTGGGGATCGTCTGCCTCAGTTTTGCGATGCATTTTTATCAGCAAACGGAGATCGTCCCACTTGTCGTCACTCAAGGCGAAATGGCCGAGTTGAGTAAACCGATCTTTGCGGTCGCCCTCCACTTCGTACGCTTCTTGCAATCGGTCGAGCTTGAGTAGAACCGTTGAGAGCAGATCAGCAAGCGTTTCTCGATCGTAGGCACTGTCTTCTTCGTCGGTCGCAGGCTTTGTCTGCGCCAGTCCATCGCGCAGGATTTTTTCAGCGTCCTGGTAACGATGCTCATTCATAGCAAGAGTTGCCCGATAATAAAAACCGTCGACCGCTTTGGGGTAACGTTTTTGGTAAGCTTCAACGAGATCGAGAAATTCCTGCTCGGAAAGCAAAGATTCTTCCTCTTCATAGGAATAGGCAATGGTCTGGAAAGTTTCGACAGGGTTGGGGACCGATTTCCAGGCTGCAACTCCGAGGCCGAGGTTGCTCATAGCTTCTACATATTGATCGACATATTCCTGGGCAACCTCTTGATCTTGTTCCGACTTGAAAGCAAGACGAAAATAATCGGCCGCATTTTGGTAGTTGCCGTCGAGCGACGCTACCAGACCTAAAACGTAGTACGTCCCTGGATTCTCTGGAGCGGAATCTCTGAGATAGTCTGCCAAATACTGTAGGCCTGAATAGTCTTGCCACCCGACGGGCAAAGCAATCGAGGCAATCGCAGTCGAGGGATTTTCCAGACTGACGAGATAAGGCAGGAAGGCCGTTTTATCTTTTTCGGGAAGTGCAAGAAACAACGATTGCAGTGCCTCTTCATCGACCGGTTGAATACGTAATACTTTTTTCCATTCCTCAACAGCTTGGTCCTGAAGATTTAAGCTTTCTAACAGTCGGGCTTTAGCATTACAAAGATCGGGCGTGGGACCTACGGATTTTTCATACAAATTACCGTACTCAAGTGCACGCTCCTTATCGATCCAGCGATGACTATTCATCAAGCCATAGTAAGTACCCGGTACATTCTCAGGACGACGAACCTTCAAAAAACAACGCTTTGCCTCTTTAGTTTCGCCGTACATTTGCCAACGGTAGCCGGTGAGTGCCCAATGATAATCTTCGGCTTCTGGGGGAACCATCTCGTCTTCGGCTAATCGCATTTTTTCTTTTGCGGCTTCGCGGTCTCCCTCGACAAACAAGCCATCTGCTTCGCTAAGCAGGGTTCCCCAGCGATTGTAGCCCTCCATCAAGGGATGGTTCACATAGAGGGCAAGGATGCTCCATTCTTCGGATTCGTACAGCCCGAGGTCCAGGCGACACCAATCGTAAACCTTCCAATTGCCATCTTCAGAGACGACTAGAAACCGTTCTTCCATCTGAACATCGTCCTGATTGTCCCAACTGTAGGCGTAGACGATACGGGTCAAGGGGTCGTCAGTAGGAGTCAGTACCTTTGTTATCACCAATCGCGACCACTGGCTATTCACATCGAGCGAATTCGTTAGCTCGCCCCGAAGATATCGTTTGTCGAACCTGTTGAAATCTTTGAGTCGTCCGGTGATTTCAATCCTTTTTAAAAATCGATCGAAATCAATATGCTCTCGGAAGCGCTCGCTATCATCTTCCTGTGCACAGGCTTCGATGATTTTAAAAAATCCAGCGATGGATTGCCGTTCCTGCTGCTGTACTGGCGAGAGCTTTGCGAGCGGGTCTACGGTAGCATCGAAGGCTTTGAATGTCCGAACCGACTCGCTGCGAAGTTCTTCGGGACTTCGGAGTCTGGCTACGGTTACGTTGTTGCCAGAAGATTGTGCGATACGAATCGCTTGTCGCACCATCAACACCAAGACCAGTAGCCCCAGGAAAAAGGCGCCTGTGACAAGGAGAATATAGAAGGTTTTCCGCGGAGGTTTCTGCGACCGTTGATTCTCCTCGACAGAAATCCATTCGACAGAGGGGTCGATGTCAAAATCGTCCTTGTGCATGTTCACCATCTATCCTTGTTGAGAATCGAAGCCAACTCAGTTTCAGTCGTCTAGGATATGTCACCTATATTGAGAAAACCTTGAGCACCCAGTTGCCTAGCAATGCCGCGATCAGAAAGTATCCAAACCAGTCTGGCCACTGGCGTTCTAACGTTGAAGTTCTCATTTCCCAGAGGCTGTAAACTCGAAAGGGGATCTGCATCACCACGGCCAACCACAGCAGCCATCCTACGCGGTGGAATCGATAGGCTTCGGTAAAATCGCCTGCGGCTAAGGCAACGAAACTTCGAGTCAGGCCGCAGCCAGGGCATTCGATACCAAACCACGCACGGCTTCCGCAGAGTACCGGTAGCTCGATTCCAAGCCAGGTAACAGCTCCTGCTTCACCCGAGCCACGGACGGATACCGCCAGCGAAACAGCCAAAACTAAAGTGCTGAGTATTAGCATCGTCCAATGCCGATCTCGCAGCTTGCTTCTGATTGTTTCTTCAGCCGAGCGATCCTCGATCACTTCGAACACAGCCGACTCTTCGACTATTTGTTCAAGCTCGACTGAAGTGGAGGGAGGAGACATGAAACTCAGTAAGTCCTAGTTTTTACGAAAGAGAATTGTCATTTTTCTGGCAGCACAAATACCGTATCGCACTTCTTGCATTGTAGTTGTTGGCCGAGCATGTGTGGCTTAAGTCGGTATCGCTTCTGGCAGGAGGGGCAAGTGAAAATGGGGATTTGCTGCCCAGGGGTGTCAGAAGCCTGCGGTGTCGAGTTGGTTGTCGGTTTCGATGCAGGGGCGTTGTTTGTCTCGACCGTGTTTGCAACTTGCTTACTTTTGTTAGCAGCAGACTCTTCTTCGGGCAGTAAGCTGACTGGGTCGAGCGGTAACTTTTCTTGGTTTTGTTCCACCCAGCGGGCGGCTTCGCCATTGAGGGGGCTTTTGACGTTGTAAACTTGATAGGCCAGAAGCTCGCCGATGCGTGTGACAATCGAGGCCAGCGGTTCACCGGAACTCCAGTGGTCGCCTACGCAAATTGCATGGGGAGCAATGTTCGGATGAAAAACGGGGGTGAGCATGCGGCATTGGGGCGGCGTGCGTGGGTAGTTGCGTGGGAGGATGATCTCGACCAGGTGACTTTTTACACCCTGAATCTCGTCGTCCACCATCCGAACACTGTTAATGCGGTATTCCAATTGATAGCGCTCTGGCGGGTCGCCCTCGGCTTGAATCAATCGAACACGCGGATGCATCCGCACATATTCTTTCAGCCGGTTGTGATCTGCCGTTAATCGTTTCAGTCGGACGGTGCTCATTGCTGGGGTTCCTCGACGTTTTGACCGGTTATTTTAAAACGATCGGGAACAAGGTCGACCAGCGTCTGCAACGAAATCGAAAAGCTAAGCCCCTCGGCAAACCGCTTCTCCGCCGTCATCGTATTGATGCCTAGCAGATTGCCTTGATCGTCGTACAACCCGCCACCGCTGTTGCCAGGATTAATAGGTGCGGAGGTTTGTAAAACAACGTAGCTGAATCCCCCTTGGCTTCGTTTGCGGATTTGGGAAACGTCGCCTGAGGTGTGGGTCCAGCCTAGACCGTGGGGATTGCCAACCGCGAAAACTTCGTCACCGATATGGGGTATAGTAGCAAGGTCCCAATGGGCTTCTCGGATATCACCGCGAGAAAGCGGAGCGGAAATCACCGCCAAATCAATTCCGTGCGGGGCCACCCATTCGACAATGCCAGGGATTGAAACTTGGCTCACCGACATGACCATCACCCGGGCGAGATCGGATAAATCCAGGGGGGCACTGGTCGTCATGTCGGAGTAGTTGTGATCGACAACGTGACGATTCGTCACGATGTAAGCAAGATCGTCCTTCACCTTGAGCACCACGCCCGACCCTATCGCACCGCGTCCTAAACCGGCGTCGATCTGAATCAACACATTCGCCCGCATCGCCCGGGCAAGATATTCAGGGAGACCGTCGAGTGACGAGGGATCGATAGACATTTCTGACAACGAAACTGCCGTTTGCGGCGAGCCCCAGTAGTTCGACAAGGCAACGGCCCAACCCACAACATCAAACAGACCAATCAGCATCGCTGCGACCGCCAGGCCCATGCCGCGACGGTTTTCGTGATGGGTAACTAACGCAATGCAAGCGACCAGAATCGCAATCAGCCCGGTGATCAACCCAAACAATGGAATCCCCAGCAAAGCCAATGCAAAAGCCCACAGGGCTGTCCGATTCCACCGACGTTCTGGCTTGTTGTCGGTTGGCATTTCGTAATTGCGTGTGGGGGAACTCGAAGCTAGAGGAGTCACGCTTTCGAGGTCGGTACTGGTAATTGTGAGCGGGGCGCCCGTCGCTGCTGCTTCTGAACCTTTTCCGCCTGAACACTCGTAAGAGCAACAAGCGCCACGCTGCTGCCAACAGACTTCGTGATGAATGGCACCGCACTTCTTGCAGATAGCCACTGGGTTATCGAGATTGATTTCGACAGCGCAGTGCGCGCAGAGTGTTCCCGCCTCTCGTTGCTCTGCCTGCATCAATTTCGGATCGTTACTTGTCACTTAAGTGCCTTGTACTCGGGAATAACATGACTCGTACACTAAACCTCCTGGGCCACAAAAAACAGAAGTAGCAGCACGGTATAAAGAATCGACAAACCAATCGAGGTCCATCCCATGATAACAAAAAGTGGACCGCATCGGTTAAGTTTGGCACGCTTGGGTAACAGGTAAGCCATCGAAACAGCTGCGACGAGCGGCGCCAGGCAACCCAACAGCGACATAACGAAAAATGCGACGACCCATTTTTTCAGATTCTCAGTTTCGTCGCTCACCACAGCCTGTTTGCGCAGATCGGCCGCCGACATCGGATCGACCGACTCGAAGTCCGTTTTGCAATACCGGCAGCGTAACGAGATTGATTTGATCTCTTCACCACAAGCCGGGCATTGCTTGGTATCTCCCCACGCCGTTAGGGGTGTTTCTGAGGTTGTCTCGGTCTTATCGATGGCAGAGGCTTGCTTGCAACCATAGGTTCCACAACCACCTACTTCCGACCAACACTCTTGATGATGAATGAGATCGCAATCGGGGCAATGCACACACGTTTCTTGGGCTTCGATTTCGGTCTGGCAGATTGGGCAAATGGTTTCTTGTCCCGCGCTCAGCGCAACCGATTTCAACGCCAACGAATCGACCGTGATGGCGATACCTTTTTTGCATTTTGGGCAGTGAAACGAGCGGTTGGTTTCCCATTCTGGAAAACGCACCTTCGCCCCACAGTCGCATTCGTAAATCGAGGAACTCATCAAGGTCCTACATATTATTCATATTGGACAGTACACCTATAATCACATTGACAAGGAACCAAAAGCCTTGCACGCATAACGACACCATAAGCATCTTCTTGCCTTTGGGGTTGCCTTGGATAAGCCAGATGATGCCAACGATACAGCCGATGCCAGAACAAAGAATGGCAATAACCCATTCAAACACCGAAAGATCTCCGTCGCCAGCGGCAACTTGCTTTTTAACTTTCTTTTGTTCTTGCTTCTTTAACGTCTCGTCGAAGATCTCGCCGCAATAACGGCATTTTACAGCACTGCGAACAATCATTTCGCCGCAGGCAGGGCAGGGCTTGCGATCATCCTGCGAGACTTCGCCCGAGGTCATATCATCTTCCGAAAGACCATCAAAAAGAGATTCCTCGGCGTCGACCACCTCTTCTTCGACTTGAGGGATCTGTATCGCTTGCCCGCATTTGGGGCATTTTGCACGCTTGCCAGCGTACGCGTCAGGAGTTGTCAACGTTACACCGCAGCCAGAACACTGAACTTTAATCGGCACTTGAATTTCCCCTATATAAGTAGACCTGTTAGAAGTACTTGATTAATAAACTCGTCAAACAACAACCGCTACGTATTTTTTGATTCCTTCAGCGAAAATTCCAAAACCGTTTTGCCAAGTACGATCTGATCGCCGTCCTCGAGCAGTCGACGGGTAATGGGGATGCCATTCACGTAGGTTCCGTCGGGGGAATTGCAATCTTCGATTTCAAAACGCCCACCGCGATTGATTATCTGGGCGTGGCTTGGCTCGATGGCATCGTCTTTGAAAAGATAGATTTCTGCTTTGGGCGAGCTGCCAAGATTCGTTGTGTCTTTGTAAAGAATGAATTGCTTGCCAGCGAGGGGGCCCTTCCGCATCATTAACCAGGCCGTTTTTGTCCAGCCTTCGACAAGCCCAACAAACAAACCTACTGAGGCACCAATCACTGCAAAGCCTACGCCCCGGCTGATCGTGGCTTGGCCGTCGGCCGAGGTGAATAGCATGTCGATCGGGTCGAATAACAGTCCGCCCAACAGCCCACCTAAGAGGGCGCCGACAAGTCCGTTCAAAATAACTTTGCGCTCTTTCAAAGCAATTCCCTGGCCAATGCCGGCGGGAATGGCGGCGATACTCCAGGCGGCACCGCGGCCCATGATAAATACCATTAGCGCCAAGCCAGTTGGCATGGCATCGGGTTGAGGATTTTCCCATAAGCTGACCGCCAAGGTGGACATAAGGGTAAATAACATCCCTACAGGGATGAGTGCTAGAAGTCCCCCTGCGAACCCTACTCCTAGACCCACCATTCCACATTTTATTGCACGCGGAAGATTACGGCACATGGCCCCTTCGGCAGCACCAAGAAAGAGTCCGACGCCACTAGCAACTATCGGAAACAGGAGAGCTGCAGCTACGTCCAATTCTTCGCTGTCGAAGGTGGTGTCGTCGAACCAAGGTTCTAAAAGCCCCCAACCCGCCAAGCCGCCGAGCATAGAAATCATCGAAAGATAAAACCAGTTGGCGTAGATCACCCGTATCAGCCACGACTGCTGCTCAGTAGGCCCGAGATCGCGACTCAAGTACTGTTGCATTTCAACGTACTGTTCGACTTCCGGCGACTGCAAGTCCGAGGAGGTGACACGAATGGGATCAGACAAGATATTTCCTTCCGAGTATTGCTGGGCGACATTTTCTGTTAACGGTTATTGTTTTGCAGCATCTGATTCTGGTGAGGGTGGAGGGTCGTCCTTAGTAGCAGGTGGTGTTGCTTCAGTCTCTTTCTCTTTAGCTTGCGACTGCTGCTCTGACAATAGTTTTTTGTACTCCGAATCAAGGCGCGTTCGCAAACGCAGCAGCGATTTTAGTTCTTGGTCGGAGTATCCGTAGAGTTCGCTGATTTTTTCTAGCCGTTGCTGAATTTCGGACAAGCTGCCGACGATCATTTTTTTCGACTTCGCTTGAGCTTCGAGCTGCTCTGGGGAGAGATCTGCTGAATCGACTTGGAGACTCTTAAGGGAGATAGCGGTGGCAAGCAGATACTTTTGGACATTGGCGAGTTCTTCACGCAATCCGACTTTAACCTGTTTGAAGTTGGTGTAATTGGCAACCACACCGTCGACGACCGCTTTTCTTTCCCAATCCGTTCGCCATCCGGCCAGTAAATAACCGGCCAGAAAGAGAGCTAAAAATGAAAGTAACATCGGCATCAGCCCCAACGGGCCTTCGGCATACCTGACAGAGTGATTAGTGACGGGATCCGATTCTCCTACGAGTTGCTTGTTGCCTTCGGTAGTCGGGTTTTTGATACTGGCCTGCACGGTACAAATCGTATTGCCAACCCAGTAATGAGGCATTGCCGCGGGTTTGCCTTTTTCCCACGCAAACGCACCCTCTAGATCTCGCACTGGGTCGACCACATAAGCAACTTGCCCTGCTCCGGAGAAAAAGTTCTCGTGAATGAAGCAGTCGCGGTCGGACAGGAAAATACCAAAGTCGGGATGTGAGTGGTACCAACCGACGATACGCTTGTCTTCGAAGCGGGTATCCATCTCTTGATTGATGGTCGCCCACGATTCATGGGTGAAGGTCACCTCGGCAAACTTACTGGTCGCGCTATCGCAGCGTATGTAATCTTCGACCTGGGCAAACGGACCGTGCTCGTCCTGGCACCACTGGCCTACTAAAACACCGCAAATTTCTACGGAGGTGTCGTTCTTCGCGTGTTGTGAAATCCCGTTATGCACCTCGGGCGCGATAAACAATCGGAAGTCGGACTTCGAATTCACAGGAAATGTATCATCCTGTAATTCCTCGCGAGCAAGTTCACGGACGTCGAGGTCGCTCATGAGGGGTCCTCGTCGTTAGTAACCTTGTTGCAAGTAAGTAGTGGCCCGAGCAGCTGTTCACGATCCCCGGCGAACTCGTAGTGCCGTTGTTGCATTCCCGCTCGCCCACCTACAATATCCCACGGCGGAATGCCCAGTTCTCCTAGCGTAGAGTCAAGCAACTCGGTTTGCTCGCCGAGAGTATGGTAAATATTGGGTGTGCGAAGCTCGTTGCATTTCGGGCAGCGCCCCATTTTCTCGGTCACTTTGCCTAGCGATTCGTGGCAAGATTCGGTTTCGTTACATGCTGAGCAGGTTAGTGAAGCCAGCATGTCGTTGTTGGTTTCGATCACGGCGGTGGGTCCTAAATCTGAGCGAACACGTTCTAGCAGTTCGCCTACGCGAGTTCGATCGACACTCCAGTCGAGAGTTTCGATTTCGGTAAATGCATCGTGGCTGGGGCAATCTTCGAGTTGTGAGTAGCTTACCAGGTAGCTCTGATGATTGGTGCCGTCGAACACAAAACCTTGGCCTGCGATGCTTGGCAAGCCGTGAAGCATTTTCACGGCTTCTTGAACTTGAATGCCGGCTATCACCGAGGCTGTTGTTGGGGTCGTTGGGACTTTGCCTTGCTCCATTTCTTCACGTGTCAGCAAGGCACAACTGCGGCGAGCTTCGAGCATTTTCCAATCGATCTCGCTCATGGTGCATTCGTAGCAGGGGCCGCTCGACGGGTCGAAAACGCGTGCCACACCATCAAGCCGTTCGATGGCCCCGTCGATCCAAGGTTTGCCGACTCTGGCAGCAGCTTGATTGATTGCCACCCGAGCTTCGCGATTGTCGAGCCCGCCAAGTATGACATCTGCCCAACGGTATATGCCCAGCCCGAGATCGTATACGACATTTCCCACAAATGGCTGAGCCTTTAGCTCAGGGTAAATATCACGAGCTCGTTCAGCTGCGACCTCCGCCTTGGGTCGTCCGCAATCGTTTGCACGATACAAAATGGAACGCGAGAGATTCGAGTTTTCGATCTCATCCAGGTCGGCGACAAATACCTGGCCGACACCTAGGAGGGCGAGGTTTTTGATCAACTCGTTGCCGATGGCACCGGCACCGATGACGAGGACTCGTGCTGCGGATAGTCGCTCTTGATCCCACCAGCCCATCAACTCGAATCGAGAGAATCGGCTGTCGTCCAGGGCAGACTCGCTGAGTTTTAAGACATCGTTCATCGAAGACTTCCTCAGCTTGGGATCAGGATTTGTCTCGATGGGTTTTGGGAAGCAACGCTGCGATCGAACCGGCTGTGATCTCAGGCTGCAAGCGGAGAATATCTCCGGCTTGGACGTTGGCGGATTCGAGTGTGTCGGTATCGAGTAGCTGGCGGCCGGAACCTTTGTGATGAAACTTGTAGCTCATCGCCTGGCCATCGGGGCTATGTCGGGGCAAATTCATGCGGTCGATCAGGACCGCAATCAGACGGTTGACCTCGGCATCGCCAGGCACTTCGACATTCTGGCGTTTGTTGCCGGTGGCATCCCAAACTTCGATATTGATATCGGCCATGGACTACACTCTAGGATATGGTTAAACGCCAAGGTTTGTCGTAAATAGATTTGCCTTGAATACGATCTGGAAAAGTTCTTCGAGGACGCTCCTCGATAAGAATACTAAGTGTAATAGTCATAAAGCTAGAACACTACTACTAAATCCAGGATTCTCGGCTGCGAGTTTGACGTCCACGAAGATTTTACTGCCACAGATTAGCGCGATACCGTCCCCTCCCCCCGCTGCTGGCTTTCAATGGCGTACAGAGCGTCGAAGGTTCGCAGATAGATGCGGCCGTGGGAGATGGCTGGTGATGCACAGAGGGGCTCGTCCATTGCGTTGGTGGCAAGGATTTTGAAATCGGTACCGGCTTGGACCACGGTGACTGTGCCATCGCGCGAGGCGAAATAGATTTTGCCGTCTGCGTAGACCGGCGAAGCGTGATGGGTGTGGCGGTGAATCGGCTTTTTGTAATGCTGCTCGCCGGTGTTTGCATCGAGGCAGTGCAATACACCCGCTTCTTGGCAGACGTAAGCGATCGAATCAACCAGCAAGGCCGAAGGCCGCATCGGGGAGATGTAATCGTGCCAGAGCCGATGTTTTTCGTCACTGGTGATGAGCCCCTGGCCGTTGGGTCTGAGCGCCTGAAAGTTGCCGTTGTTGCCTGAGGGGACCAAGATGATTCCTTCGGCTGCTACTGGCGAGGCAGACATGTGCATCATCTCGTCGTAGCCGGTCTGGGGGTGGAAGTCGCCCCAGCGCCAGAGTTCTTGACCGGTGTTGAGATCGTGGGCGACGATGTAGTCTTGGCCTTGGGTGAGTAAGTACTCGTGCTGTTTGTCACGGTAGACGATGGGTGTGGCGTACGAACGCATGCATTTACCCTGGGCGTCGGTCTTGCGTTCGACGTTCCAAACTTCAGAGCCGGTGGTTTTGTTCACTGCAATGACGCGACTGGAGTTGAGGTGCAGCAACTGGACATAAAGAATATCGCCGTAGGGCGTCGGCGAAGAAGCCATTCCCCAACGCATTTCTACTTTTTCGTAACGATCTTCGACGTTGAATTGCCAGAGCGGATTGCCCTGGAAATCGTGACAAGCCAAGTTGCCGTCGCCTGTGAAAGTCCAGATGTGTTTGCCATCGGTGCTGGGGGAAGGGGCGGCCAGGTTGTTTTTCTCGGCCTGTTCCGACTCGCCGCTGCCGATCTGACGTTGCCAGAGTATTTTTCCGGCGGTATCTATGGCTAGCAACAGCACGTCTTCGCTCTCGCGGTCGGTACTGGTGAGGAAAATTCTGTCTTCCCAAATCACAGGTGTCGAGGGGGCCGCCCCGGGCAGTGGTAGTCTCCAAGCAACGTTTTCGGTTTGGCTCCACACGGTGGGTAGATTTTGTTCGCTGCTGATGCCGTTTTGTTGAGGGCCTCGCCAAGTTGGCCAATTTTCGGCGAGGGCGAACGAAGCTGGGGCGATGCTTACGAGCAATATAGCCACTACGAATCGGAAAGGTCGTTTGTTTGTCATGTTGATAGTTTGCTTTGAGTTATGTGGCGCGAGTTGTGTTTATGTGCAATTTTCGGAATTTTATGCTGGTACATACTTCGCACTGCTGGGCAAGCCAGACAGTGGCACCCGGTGTTAGGGGCTAGTAATGGCTGGAGGTTCGTTGTTTTTGGACAAATGGGTGTTGGTTAGTGTTGTTATTTTAGGGTTTGTTGTGATGGTTTTGGCAGGAAATTGTGGAAACGCAATGAAGGGGAAAAAATTAGGGACTCGGGGCTCGGAAATAAGGGTTAGCTGCTGGGTTTTGTCATTTTGAGTTGTGAGTTGTTGGGCGCGAGGCGCGGGTTGTTTTTATTTTGAGTCTGTTGGTAGTGTTGTTGGTGGTGTTTTATTTTTCTCGGTGCCTCTTGTTGCTTGCGCAACTCAGGTAGGCCTGGACGGCCGACCTGGGCTACCCGGTTTGTTTTTTGATGTTGCGCAACGTTTCCGCCCGGAGGGCGGGGCTATGTGGGTGAAGGCTTGTGCAGATCGTTCGCTATTATCCCGAATTTGGGGGAGGAATTCTACAACTATTTTTAGCCACCCCCCCCTGTTTTGAAAGGGGAAGGAGGAAAACGGAAAGCCGTGGCGGGTGTTGGCTTAGTCAAGGATGGTTTTCTAGGTGGCTACCAACTCATTTCTTAGAAGTAGTGCCGTCGTCGAGGACTTTTCGGATGGTTTGGGAGAGGAGGTCGTAAGGGGCGGGTTTTTGGATGAACTCGAAGTGGGTTTTGTCGACTTGGTCTCCTTGGGAGACGTCTTCGGCGTAGCCAGAGGTGACGATGATTTTTATTTCGGGGAGGAGTTGAGTGATTTGTTCGCTGAGTTGGAGGCCATCCATCTCGGGCATGGCGAAATCGGTGAGTAGCAGTGAGATTTTGCCTGCGTGAGTTTTGGCTATATCAATCGCTTCATGCGGGCTGTGTGCACAAATGACCGTGTAGCCAAAGGTATTGAGCAGAGCGGAGACCGAGCGGAGGACGATGTCTTCGTCGTCACAGACCAGGATGGTTTCGTTGCCGCTGTCGAGTGGGCTGGTGTGTTTGTTTTTGGTGACGGTTGTTTCAGTCGTTTCTTCAACTTGTGGCAAATGGATGCAGAAGGTTGTGCCGTGGCCGACGCAGCTCTCGACGGTGATAAAGCCGCCGTTGCTTTTGACGTCGGCAAAGACGGTGGAGAGCCCCAGGCCGGTGCCCTTGCCGATTTGTTTGGTGGTGAAGAAAGGTTCGAAAATGCGTTCTTTGTCTTCCGGTGTGATTCCGCACCCCTCGTCGATGACCGAGAGCCGTGCGTAATCGCCGGGCTGGCAACTGGGGGCCACTTCGTTGGCGGCAAGATTTTTGCTATCGGTTTGCACCGTGAGCGTACCGCCGTTGGGCATGGCGTCGCGGGCATTTAGGACGAGATTGGTAATCGCTTGTTCGACGTTCGATTCGTCTGCTCGGGTCATGAGAGGATCAGATGCCAGATGAAATTGCAGTTCGATGTTGGTATGGACGAGACGTCGCAGCAAGCCGGTGTGATCGGAAATTACACGGTTGACGTCGAAGAGCGAAACATCGGGGCTTTTCTTACGGGCAAACGAAAGCAGTTGTTTGGTGAGATCGGCGGCACGGGTTCCGGCGCGTTCGATATCTTTTATTGGTTGACGATAATTTTCGGGGAGGTCGTCACCTGTGGTAAGGAGCAGCAAATCAGCGTTGCCGAGGATGCCGACGAGGATGTTATTGAATTCGTGAGCGACCCCTGCGGCAAGCTGACCGACGGCGTCCATTTTTTGTGAATGGCGGAGATGGGTCTGCAGGTTCTTTTTTTCTGCCTCTGCTAATTTGCGTTCGGTAATATCTTGTACCGTGCCGCGGAGGCCGATTACTGCACCTTTGTTGTTCTTGCTAACCTTGGCTGTGGTCTCGTAATGCCGCCACTCGCCACTTGTGTGTTTTGCCCGAAATGTTTTTTTAAGATCTTTGCCCAACTCTAGCGACTCGCTTATTGCAGCGAGGTAGCTTTCTTTGTCTTCGGGGTGCAGTAATTCACCGAAATGTTCTTTGGTAGGTGCGAAATGCTCTGGATCGAGGCCGAATAATAGATAGAGTTCTTCGGACCACCACAGCGAGTTGTTGGCGATTTCGCCTTCGAAACTGCCGATGCGTGCCACTTTTTGTGCTTCGCGGAGGTGGGTTTCGGACGCTTGCAATTGTTGGGTGCGGTCTCGCACCTGTTGGTCTAGGCCGCGATTCAGGGCATTCAATTCAGCAGCGGTGCGATCATTCTCGATATGCAACGCCACAAGATTTGCCGTATTGTTGGCGAAGGCCGAATAGGGCTCGAATACCTCGCTATCCTCGAGGTTTAAAAAAAGCGAACCATAATCGCGCCGGGAGGTGCGGAGTACGATCCTGTGCCAGCTTTCTTCCCATGCCACGGGGCAGGAATCGGCACAGCCCGTAAATGCATCGTCGACTGCCGCAGCGCAGAGTTCAGCTTTTGGCGTACGAGACGAGCCGCGGATATCGACGGTGGTTCCTTCGATACAAACCAAACATTCCGCCACGCCAGGCAGGGCCGACATCCCGTACGCCACCATTTCCATCAGGCGATTTTCGTCGGTCGCCACCGGAAGTGTGCTTTGCAGCAGCAGAATCCGCCCCAAGGCGGCAGGATCTAAGGTCGGTTGAACATTCATGCTTTCTGTTCTGTCACACGGGCATGGTACTCTCTTAGGAATTGATCTGGCGGTATATAGTAGGGATTCTTGACGAGCTGTCCGCGAACCAACATGACCGGGTGGACCGACAAGACATCCATGATGGTACTGCCGTCAAATCGTCGGGCATCGTATTGGCAGCATGCTGTGAGGGGGTACTTTTCGATAAGCAGATTCAACGAGGCTTCGTATTCTAGCAACGCGGCCTCGTCGGCCCGACCTTCGACCAGACACCAACTCATTTCGCCTGTGCCGCGAGCTCCCTCGTATCCTTCGATATTTACCGCTTGGAGGTAGAATTTAGTAATCAGGTCGAGCATATATTTGGTGTTGAAAACACCTGTTGGACAGTAGGTCGAGGCAGCCTCGGCCATGGTAAACTGCGAGGGCTGCGAACGCGCGTCTACGCCGAGTTCTTCCAAGCAGTCGAGCATTTCGTCGGGCGTCATTACGTCGACCATGTAGAGGAGTTTTTCGCGGCTCTTTAAGCCACTTTCCATGAACTTTGCGATCACTCGCATGCGCTCAGCATCGTCGATGTAGAGGTAACAAATATGTTGTCCCTCGGGCACGCGTTCGTCGGAGAAGCCGAGGGAGATATCTCGACGATTGGTTGAATTGCTCACCATCAGAAAATCCTCCATTCACGACTGGGGCTCTTGGCGAGGCCCTCGATTACAGGAAGAACGAGGGGAAGTAGGTATGGCCCCTCGATGGTAAAAACGTAATTTTGTGCAAGCATTGGCTATTACCCGAAGAGGTTGATAATTATACCAGAGTCCCTCTCCTCGCCGTCCGTATTTGTAGTATGAGAATATCGACCTTTTGTGTAAAGACAATTACCGTTTGGTTGGAAAGCTGCGAAATTAAGCTCTTGCCAAGGAGAGTAGGTAAATTTTTTAGACACGGCATCTCACCAGGGAACATTGAATGAGATCGACGAGACAGAACCAAGAATGTGACTGGACTGCCCGTTATGAGATACCGCCACAAAAGTCGATCACGCTAGCGGATGCATCACCAGCAAGAAATCTTTAGAGATAAGCGCGCCCGGGAAGACTCGAACTTCCAACCCCTGGTTTCGAAGTGCAAGGATGGAGTTCTGTCGATCTCAAGAAGGCCTTGATATGTCTGTTTTTCTAGGCTCGGCCTATCTCAATAAGGAGCCTAAAAACGTGATTTTTGGTCAAAATGGGTACAGTTTTTTGAAACTGTACCCAATAGGATAGAGCACTGGTTTGGGTAACCAATTTTCTATCTCCGAAAACCCATTGCTTGCTTTTGTAGGCAATAAAGTTATTTCTTGAAATGATAAAAAGACCCTTAATAATGGTCCCAATACGACTCCTTACTTTAGGCTTTCTTTGCCATCCGCGTTATTCGTATTTCACCGGAGTGATGGGCTGTGGCGAGGTCGAGGCCGTTAGGATGACGGTCAAGATCTAGGAGGGTGTCCGGCAATGCCAGCTTGTGAAAGTCGGTTTTATCCTCTTTCCAAAAGGCAAGAAAGGCATCCTGGCCACCGATACCGCTGATCAAGGTGTCATTCGGTGCAAAGAAGAGTCGCCAGACTATGCCACGGGGTATTTCAGTCGCTTCATGCGTGCGTACTTGTTTACCCGTTTCCCAATCGAACACTACCACCAGCGGCTCTTGTACACCTGCAAACGGATTGGTTGCCTTGTGGAGTCCGCCGCAAGACAAAAGCTTGCCGTCGGCGCTAAGGGCCATACATCGAACTCCACCGTAATCGACTTGCTGACCACCGTGGTAAGTATGCAGCGGTTTGGCATCCAAGGAGCGAACCAGATTCCCCGAAGCCAAATCCCACTGGTTGACGACTCCTTGCAGGTCGCCGCTCAGTAGTAGCTGGCCGTTAGGGTGGAACAACAGACTGTAAATATGCTTTTGATGCCCTTCAAGCGTTTGCACGAGCTCGCCGGAATCTGTGGACCAGAGTTTGATTTTTAGATCGTTGCCAGCCGTGGCAATGAGTTTGCCGTCGGGGTGAACAGCGAGCCAGCGTACCCATCCGTCGTGGGCTTGTAATTCTCTGATGGGTTTAAAGGGCTCTTCAGCTGGGGAAGTTGTTGCTTCCCAAAAACAGAGCTTACCCTCGTATCCTGCCGAGTAGAGAAATTGTCCATCATTGGAGAAACCCATTCCTCGCAGCCAGCTTTGATGACCGGCGAATGAGGCATGTTGATCTTCCTGCAAGTCCCAGCGCTGAATTGTGAAGTCGAAAGAGCTGGCAAACACATAGCGTCCGGTAGGATCGAAGCGGCAGCCCAGCAACGGGGCCGAATGTTTCCACTCGCGCGTGCCATGCGTGGCCTGGACGTCGAATTTCGGCAGTTCTGAAGGCTTGCTCTCGCTCATACTAACAATTCCTCGATGGCGTTGCCGGTAGGATCGGCCAGCGGAACCGAGCGGCCACCAATTTCAAAATCGCTCTGCGGATCAAGCCCAATCGCGCTAAGATAGGTATGGAATAGATCGGCAGGCTTCACTTCGCGATCAGCGATTTCGGTACCATCTTTGTTCATCGCGCCGATGACCGCCCCAGCTTGGATTCCCGATCCAGCTAATGCAATAGAAAATCCCTTGCCCCAGTGATCGCGGCCATATTTACGATTTATTCTGGGAGTGCGACCGAATTCGGTAAGCACGACGACTAAGGTGCTTTCCAGCATGCCCCGTTCAGCCAGGTCGTCGATCAGTGTGGAAAACGCCTGATCGAATTCGCCAAGCTGTTCGATGTGAAAATTGAAATTCTCGGCATGCGTATCGTAGTTCGAATGAGAAACCTGCACAAAAGATATTTCGTTTTCAAGCAAACGGCGTGCCAACAAGCATTGCTTGCCGAGGTCGAAGGTGCCATACCGTTCGGCATCTTTTGGCGGTTCTTTCGTTACGTCGAAAATATCGCGATTTGCCATCAGTTGAATCGCTTGTTCATAGCTTTCGACATAGGCATCCGTTTCCGCAGTTCGGCGTCGTTGTAGAAATCGTTCGTTGGTTTGCCGCCGAAAGACCTGTCTCTGGTCGTTGACCGTAGCCGTCATGCCGCCGGGAAGTTCGCTATTTCGCAAACCTCCCTGGGTTCCTACAGAGATACTGCCGTACTTAGGGCCTAGGAATGCTGAGTTATTACTACGAGAGCCAGCACCGGAGGAGATGTGGATGTGCCCTGGCAGTGGTGAGGTGCTGTCTTCCAGTCCCTTGGCGACGATGGCACCGATGTGCGGGAAATCGGCAGTAGGGCTTTGCTTATGTCCGCGCTCGATCTGATATCGGCTGAGGCCGTGATCGCCGCTGTTGGTGTTGACCGTCCGAATGAGCGACATGCGGTGCATTTGCAGAGCCGTTTTAGGAAGCAACTCGCAAATATGAATTCCTGGCACCGAGGTAGGAATCGCCTGAAAGGGACCTCCCGTCGGTGCCCCCGGTTTGGGATCGAAGGATTCTAATTGACTTACACCACCGGAAAGAAAAATTGAGAGGACACGCTTTTTATTGGCGGCGATTTTAGCTGCCGTGACGGGCTGGACTAACGAATTCAAACCAGCCATCGTACAAGTACCAGCCGCCATGCGGCCCAGGAAACTTCGACGTGCGATCGTATGCTCAGCCGAGTTACACGCATATTTGCATTTCATAATGCTTCCTTTTCAGCAAGCCGAGGAAACTAGCCTACCGCCAAATATACTCTTTAATGATTAAAACGAAACTCCAGTGATGTTAGCAAACCCCAAGCTAACTCTCGCACGGCTGCATTGCGGGTGTCGCTCTGCTGGGCGAGAAATGCTTCAATTTCGACTTTTTCTTCTTCGGTCGCAGGCCGCGACAGGATCGCCAGGTGCAACTGATCAGCAAGCTCGGCTGTATTTTCAATCGATTCCAAGCGTTTTAGCAAACTTCCCTCACCAGCACTGAACCAAGCCTGTACAGTCCCATCGTTGGCTAAAAACAAGGCCTGATCGGCCGTAGCACTAAACACATCTTGCGGCGCCCCCCCCGGGGCGGCAAACATCGAGACATAAGTGGCGGTTACCTGATCGAGCCGCTTTTGCAGGAGTGAAGCAATCTCGGCGGTTTTCTTGGCTTCGTCGATTTGCTCAGGTATTTTTTCTTTATTCTTGGTTTGCCATTCAGCTTGCGCTTCGATCAGGAAGCGAGGCTTAAGTTCAAGTGCGGAAATTGTGCTGCCCGCTAGCTGTTCAGGAGTTAGCGGAACCAGTGCCCGAACGGAAAATCGCCTTTCCCAAGACTGATGCAATAGTTTATGAGCAGCATCCGTTTCTGCCATCGCTGTATCTTGCGAAGCGATTGCAGCTGCGCATTCTGTTTCGCGGTCGGCAATAGCATTCAACTTGGCATCGACCTCGGTTTGTTCAGCTTCCTGATGCTTGAGAAGAGCTTGCGCGGCGGTAAGCTCTTCCTGCTTTTTAGTAGCAAGTTGTTTATCGCTGGTTAACTGCTGATTGAGTACCGTGTGCTTTTCGTTAAGCGACTTTACGGCGGCGTCTAACTCTGGATCCGCGAGCTGACCCGCTGCTGATTGTGCGTTTTCGATAGCCGTTTTTAGCGAGCCGAGCGCACTTTGACGTTCGGTAAGCGCTGTCGTCGCGGCCTTCGACTCTTGGGTTAGTCCGGCAATAACATCACGCTGCGTGATAAGTTTTGTTTTGATGTCAGCAATCGTCTGCTTGAAGGCGTCACGTTCGCCAGCCAATGATTCCATGGCAGCGGATAATTTCGTACTGCGATCTGCGAGTTGCTGCTGTGTCTGCAGAAGTTCCAGATACTCCTTGTGAGTGATAAGAGCGGCAAGCTGTTGTCGCTTTTCAGCAATCTGGGCCTTGTGCTGTTGTTGTCGCGAAATTACTTCCTGGAACACTCCGCGAGCTTCGGCAAGCATATCGGCAAGTCCGATACGATCTCCACGCAGTTTCGCCAATTGCCGCTGCTGAACTTTTATCTGTTGGTTGTTTTTTTCAACCAGAGATGTTTTTTCGGCAAGCTGCGTTTGGGTTGATTTGATGTCTTTGGCAAGTTGCTCTGCACGCTGTTGATAAGTTGTCTGCTTTTCAGCGAACGCTTGGTCGTCGGGAAAGGAATCTGCCACCTTCTTAGCAGCCGTGGCAGCTGCTTGCAGCAGGGTGAGTTGAGATTGCTGCGTTTTCAGGTTTTTCTGTAATTCGGCTTGGGTTTTTGCTAACGCCTCGTTTTGCTGCTGTAACTTTTTAAGTTGTTTCGCAGTATCGGTGATCGACTGGTCGACGACAGCAACCTTTTTACGACGGGATTGGAGCCGCTCACTTATTTCTTGCGGAGATGTTTGCTCAGTGTCTGCTTCTAAGGCGGTAATTACTGTCTTCAATTCATCAATGCGACGATTGATCTCACCGTCAGCAACCAAAGTTTCCGCGGAGAAGTCAACCGACAGCTGATAGGTTTTGGACAAGGCGATCTGACGCAGCAGTTGGCGGAA
>Ga0315338_1001903_pt1 | contig 23179 bp, 19 predicted proteins | sample ASW8metaG_FD_204518 | JGI IMG/M metagenome (GOLD analysis project Ga0315338, IMG submission 204518) | Ammonia-oxidizing marine archaeal communities from Monterey Bay, California, United States - ASW #8 | ecosystem: Environmental > Aquatic > Marine > Coastal | place: USA: California | collected... | reverse complement strand
CATGTGTAGCGCGCGACAAAATCTTCGTCAATGTTGATCCACCAACTGGATTCGCTGGATCAGACGTAGTCGCTTTAGTATCTGTCGCTGAGGGAACTCCCCCCTATCGTGTTACAGTGACGGTGCCGTGGGGCGCGTTTGAGGCAACCACAAACTCCGGCACAGCCATCGTCCCCATCAAAATTCCAAAAGACCAAAAAGCTGGATCCTATAAGATGGACGTTAGTGCGACTGACAAGAATAATAACTTTACGGAAATAGCTTCAGAGATGCAGGTGTTCGCCTGTCCTGGGCAACAGGGTGAGTCCATTTTCGGACCACACCAAGGTATCGAGATGGATGAAGGGTGTCCCAAGGACAAAGCTCCTATCATTACCGATATTGATGCCCCAGACTTTATTTATGGTGATGGAGAACCGCATGTGGTCACTGTAGAATTTGAGGACCCTGATGGTGATCTGACCAATGTGCGCTTCCAAACTCTACAAGGGCCTGGAATCACGAATCCTCCACAGACTTTTTCAATACCAAATGTACTAGGTCTGATTGAAGGTGAATTTCAGTTTTCCATCTTTTGCCAAAACACCACTAGTCAACCGTTTAATATTACCGACCAAATTGTATTGATTGATAAATCGGGGCTGGAAAGTGAATCTGAAACGTATACTTATACGTGCGAAGGTTTACCAGATGAAGTTAATCCACCACCGCCGAATCCACAGCCACCACCAAACCCTCCAGCTTCTTTGGCTCCCGTCATTGAAAGTATTTCGTTTCCCATGGCCATACCTATCGGAACCAGCGCACAGGGGACGATACTCTTTAGCGATGCCGATGGCGACCTTCTCCAGGTCAATATGGTGCCAAGCGAAAGTACACCTGGAAGTTTCAATCCAGCACTTCAGGGTCAAACTTCAGGGTCAATAGCATTTCTTGCCGGGTGTGGGAGTAATCCAACTCCGCGGATTGCAACCGTGATCTTCACCTTACAGGACAGCCAAGGTAATCTTAGCCAACCGCAACAACTTTCATACTCCTGTACGCCATCTCAGAGCGGACTTGGAGATGACACAGGCAAGGGGCCTACTCCTGCTGCATAGGATTGTTAATATTGGATAAAAGCTTTTCTAAAGATGGGTGTTTGCTCTTTTTGTCATGCTAAAATTAAAAGCAGAGAATTCCTCATTATGACCATTGACCTGCCCCCAGAAAACAGATCCATAAACATGACTTAGTTGGCAGGCAGCCAAAGTCACAAAAGTTCCTTATGTGACTTTCGGCGTGTCACGGGGCTTAGATCGAATTTCAAATAAAGTCCTGGATCTGGACCTATCAGGTGGGGCAGATCAGTGCTACCATTAAAAGGGGTTGCTTGGGTTCATCAGTCTAGATTTTGAAGCCCGATGATTTTTTGCGACACAAGCGATTTTTCTTAAGACAAATTAGTTATTAATATGAATTATTGATTTTCTTAAATAGCGATGTGGGGCGAGATACAGCCTCGCCCCACATCGTTCAATGTCTAGTTTAATACTACCAGTTTCTTTACTTGACTACGTTGCACTTCACCATTGACACCTGTAATTGTAACTACATAGAAATAAACACCATTGGCTAAGGTGTGGCCTCGATTATCTAACCCTTGCCAACGCAGTGTGTTGTCCGACGACGTTTCATTAAACATGACGTCACCTGATAAATTGAACACTTGCATTTGCACTGAGGCAATACCCTGTCCCTGGATGCGTAGTTCAAATGAACCCGTACTTACGGCGTTCAACTGGACCGCTTGGACGGACAGTGTATTGGCATTGCTATCAACGCGTGCCACTAAAGCGGGAATATGGCCACCTAAGTGAACGTTTGGCATAGGACCTTGGACTGATTGGATACTTAAGAATCCCGGGCCATTACCACACTCAACTTCAATGGGCATTGGTGAACTTTCGTTCCCCTGTTGGTCAATAAGAACAAGGTTGTAACGAAACTTGCCCACATAGGTACCACAAGATTGAAGTTCATAGAAAAAGCCATTTTTCATACCATAAATGCCGGGATCCCACCACATAAACATAGTGCCGGTCTTTGGATCACGACCTTCTGCTCTAACAATATCACCTTGTTGATCAGAAAAATTGATAGTGTATCGTACATCTCCATTGGTTCGAATCTTTGGGTTCTTTGGACTGATATCAACGATCACTGGGGTGGATCCACCCGTCTTTTTTGCTGCACAGACAAAGTCCAACTGAAAAACGTTGCTTTCATTGCCAGCGCTGTCGGTTAGCACCAAGTTTTGTGAAATGGGGCCAGGAACGTTACAGGCCTGGTTGATTGATACTTTCCCCGTTTTTTGCCCAGATACATTTGGATTCCAACTGCTTCCACTTGCATTAGAAATTGGCCTAAACTCAACTCGTACCACGTCTCCATCGGGATCAGCAAAGGTGAGTTCGCCGTTGACGCTGCCACCCAAAGGAATGTTGCGAGGCATGTCAATATGGTTGATTACAGGGGCGGTGCTAGTTGTTGGATTATCACAAGTGAAATCCACGCGAACCGGATTGCTTTCATGGCCAGCTTGGTCGATCAGCACTACATTGATGGAAAATGACATTGCATTTTTACAATAAAAATGATGGAAGATATCGAAGGGGATTGATCCACTCGAAAAACCACGCACTCGAGGATTTAAGCTCTGGCTTCCTATAGCGGTGTTGGACAACGTGCGTAATTCAAGACGATCCACATCTGCATCGGAGTCGCTAAAGCTGATCACGCCTCGGACACTGCCACCTGCAGGAACCTTGTGGTTGGGGGACACATTGACCGAATTGATTATGGGCGTACCTACTTTGCGCCTAGGTGGGTTGGTACCGCCGCCAGAGCCGCCGGAACCTCCACCAGAACTGGTACCGGCAGGAACAAATTTAACGGCAGATCTGCCATCTGCGTGCATCGAATCACGGGGGCTTGTGCCGTTAATGGTACCAAGTCTGTAAGTTCCGGTGACACCGGGCCCTGAGAGTGGAATGTTCATAGATTTCCCACCATTACTAACGAAGGGTGAACATGCAGGAACACTTGAAGACACATTTAATCCAGTCCCTGGATCGTTACAAAGCACCAGCAGGGTTACTCCACCCCCAGAACCGATGGAAACAGATTCCAGAACGATACCAATGCTTCCAAAGAAGGTGTAGGAGGAGGTAGGATCAACATTGAGCGTTAATGTGGTTCCCCATGGGACTGTAAAAGGTGTGCCTGGGGTTGCAACCGTGGACCCTTGGCTGAGGTTGATGGCTTCACCAAAACAAGTCATAATAGCGGCAGCCCTAAGAAAACAAGAGCTTGGCGCATTAGCGTTGCCGTGAGCCAAACTTTGCGGAGCCAACCATACAAAGCTGACAATTATGGCAATTGCGGTCAGTTGAGCAGTCCGGAGCAAGACGCTGTTAATCGGGGTCATTTGGATCTCCTTGAAGTATGAGATTATCAAACCGTAATCCCCTACCGTGACAACATCGTGACAAGCGAAAATTTAAGCGAGTTTTTTGGTTTTGGGTGGTGTCCCATAATTAGGGCTCTGTTGCAAAAAAATATGAGAGCGTAAGAAAGAGCTAGGTTGGTTTTTTGAAATGCCTACTCTAGAGGGTGAACTGGCGATTAATGAGACGGATTTCGCCCAGGAGGCCCTGGCCATATAGCCAGGGATTGAGCTGACCTTTTCTAAACTTGCGCATCACTTCAAAACCTTTGATCGTGGCATACGCCGTCTTCATTGACCTAAAACCCAGTGTGGGCTTGATTAACCGTTTTAGCTTGCCATGGTCGGCCTCGACAATATTGTTCAGATATTTTACTTGTCGATGATGTAGATGTGGACAACATTTGCCTTGTAACTTCAGTTCCTTGAGAGCGCCTTCGTAGGTGGGTGCTTTGTCAGTGTTGATGGAGGCGGGTCGTTCCCATTCTTTGAAACCATTCAATGCTTTGGTTAAGAATGTCTTGGCTGCGTGCAGATTTCTTCGATGGGATAAATAGAAATCGATTGTATGGCCACGTTTGTCGACAGCGCGATACAGATACCTCCATTGACCTTTGACTTTGATGTAGGTTTCATCCACACGCCAACTCAGACCTCGGGTGGGTTTCCAGATTTAATGTAAACGTTTTTCCATCTCAGGGGCGTAGCGTTGAACCCAGCGGTAGATGGTGGTGTGGTCGACCTCAACACCACGCTCTAGCATCATTTCTTCCAATTCTCGGTAACTGATTCCGTACTTACAATACCATCGGACACAGCCCAGGATGATCTCACCGCGAAAATGACGCCATTTGAAGTCGCTCATGCATCTAACTTCTCTTCTCACTCGGTTTTTGCAACAGCGCCGTCTGCCTAGTTTTGGCTCCAACCTACTCTTTGCGACAAAGCCCACTATTTCTTGTGAACATCCAATCCGACAAACATGGATGATCACATCCTACCTGGAGAAGGCTTTCATCTCATCAAGGCCGTTTGTTTTGCAATTAATCGTCTTGAGCGTCTATGATGACGGGTAGACTTACGCAATGAAAAAAGTTTTCAATCTAGCCCATCTTCAATCTAGCCCATCAGGGAGGCTTTTATGCATAGGAATAAGTTAACGGTTGCAGTGTTGCTGGTCAGTCTGATTTTGGTATCACAAGGATATGCTTCTAGCGAGTTTCAAAACCCGCAAGTCACGGAAAGACCAACAGATGCGTCTTTAGAATCTAGCTCACGATCAACAATTATTACGTCGACTATCATTTCTTCCATTATTTCCACCATGTCATCTTCGATCATTATCATCAATTCGATCTCCATCATCGTCATTGGGGTCGATGAAGTATTTGATCAAATCGAAGAAATTGTTAATCAGTTAGGCAGTAATGCCAGCCTGTTAGAAGAAGTGCAGGGCCTAACGTTCTTGAACACTGACCTTGAGAGTTTCCAAAATAATCTGGATGCGGCAAAATTAGGCCTAGATAGGGCTTTTGCATCATTGAACAGTGTCGCTACTTTGGGCATTCAGGGCGCTGTCGAAGCCGCCGAAGCAGAGCTTCAGAGCGTTGAAGAAGCCTTTGAAGCAGCCGATGCATTGGTTGAAGCAGCCGATGATGAAGTTGAAGCGTTTGATCGCCTGTTACATGCCATTATTGAACTTGATCCAGACATGGCAGACGCCTATGCAGAGCTTGACGCTGCCATTGAAGAAGCGGACGAAGTAGTGGAATCCGCCGATGAAATGGTCGAAGCCGCCTTACAGTTGGTTCAGGCCATGAAAGAAGGCTTAAAAGCATCACTCTAACGCCTCCGGCGTCGCCAGCGAAACCACAGCAGACTCGAAAGTCCAACAAATGACAGGATCCAGGAATCGGTTGTCTGGTTTGCCATATGTGACAGGCCAGCAACCGATTCTTGTTGATTATGTCCTAATCCATCTGCAATCGCATGTTCCGTTAGTCTGAGAATGTATAGGCCGCTGTTAAAATCACTAACATAAATCAAATCATCCTGAACCTCAGCAGCCCAGACAAACGGCGTGGTAGGAAAGACGCCCAACCCTTCAAATACAGTTTCAAAGGAATCTGGTCCATAAGTGCCAATCACCTGCGGCTGGGCTGGATTTTCTAAATTGAGCACCCACATGCCAGCCGAATAAAGGCCGATGTACAAGCGTTTGCTGTCGGGTGAAAAACTGAAATTGTGATACGTCCAGATCAAAGGCAATGGAAATTCGGGTGGCAGCCATTGTGGGCCAGGTCGAGACCAGGTGGTGATCAATTTAGGTTGGCGAATGTCTCGCACGTCAAGGAATGTTAAAAAACCTGTAAAGCCGCTTGGAAACTCACCCCCAAGGACCATCAACGAGCCATCGGGGCTGATTTTTGTGTAATGGGCGTTGAGCACATCGGGCGATAACCCGCGCCATTCGCTGACCAGTTGCGGCTCAGATGGCGTAGTCACATCGTAAATCAGAATGCCTGCATCCCAAAACGACAGCACTGCATACACTTCCCCTTCCGCTGTGGCGTGGATGGTGATGTCGTGCAGGTGAACTTCTGGTGAGGCATCTGTTGATGAAAAACCCAGATCTTCGGGGTTTGGGGCAAAGGTTCTTGTCACTTCAACAGGATTGCCAGGGTCTGAGATGTCCAGAACAATCATGCCTATTGGCGTATCTGCAACTTCTGGAGAATCAGGAGCAAGATACACAAAGTCCCCATGAATGGCGATGTTGTGAATACCGTCAGGTTGGCCCGCTTCATTGGTGATCGCTAATCGCGAAAGTAATTGCGGATTGGTTTTATCACTGATGTCAACAAGAGTAACCCCATTAAAATAGTTTGCAGGGTTGTCACTATCCCCAAACGTGATGAGCGACCCGATGGCGTTGGGTTCATTGCTAAGCACAGCAATCGTGCCTTTGGCATTGACTTTGATATCGGCCACACGCGCATCTTCTAGAGGAAAATTGCCAACCAGGACGGGCGCTGTGGGGTCAGAAACATCAACAATCAGCATCCCTTCGTCAGACAAAAAAGTGCCCAAATAGGCATAGTCACCTTGAACTTGGATTTCCGTCAAACCACCAGGAAGTTTGCCAACTTCCCCATTCCAGCCCACGCGTTCCACATTAAAAGTGGGCCAGGGGCTGTTGCCCTGCGCTTGTGCCGATTCACTGTGAGCTGAAGCAATATGGCTCATTGCCAACAAACAGACCAATAAGATGGCGGGAATGCTTTTCATGTGCTTTCCTTTTAGCGTCAAAATTTTGTAAATAATTGAACTACCTTGCTCGTTCGAACTACATCTCTATTTAATTAGATCATACGGGATAGGACATTAATCTGGCAATAGAGACTGATAACATTTGAGGTTGAGGAATGTGACTATTTTTTCCGTTGCAATTTTCATTTACTTTTCAATGTTCTTGAATGTCCGTTAAGAAGGATAGGGGACATTGACATTGCTGTTCAAGATCATGGTGTCACAAGATGTGCAGGAATGTGACACGAGCATAGTTCTCTAAAAAGATTTTTGAAATGAAGCGTTATGGTATCTTAACAAGAAACGGTTTTTATTAATATGCGGTCACATTTTTACTGGAAATTTGAAAATAGGTGACCAAGTATTCCAGGCTCATACTACTGAAGACAACAAAAGTCGCTAACAATGCGCATTTACGAGATTCAAAAGAAGTCACATAATAGATTTTTGTGACTTTTAGCCAATGCCAATATTGTAGGTAGGTATCCTTTACATAACGGACGATTTCTTACTCATTTGTAAAGGTTACGGAGGTCAGCTAATTCCGCATTTTACCAATAATGCGGAATTACGAATACCCTCAAAAAATTATGTCCCTTAATATGTGGATCGTACCAGTTATGGGACAGGAAAAGTCAAGGTTGCGAGAGTTGATTAGAAGGAAGCTAGAATTTAAGCGGCTTTTCGTTGCTTATCTACTGTCCCATAATTAACTTTTGGGACACAGTTTCCTTCTCTGATTCATTCCACAATTGCAGGAAATTCATACCTTGAGATTCATTTTTTCAAGCAATGACAGATATCTTGAATCAAGCCTAAATTCATCTAGAACAGGTTCTTGCTGTATAGCCGTGAGTCTTGCCTCATTCAACTCATAAGCCCTATCTAACAAATTGAATGCTTCATCTATGTTTCCAAGTTCAAACTCTATATGCGCCATCAATGTGAAACGATTTTGCCTTACTGGATCATCCCAATCTCTCAGGATCTGCAATTGTTCTTCGGCTCGCGTCCTGTCGCCCATTCGTGCATAAATCAATCCTGCTGCACCTCTAGCTTCTATCAGTGTTTCTACTCCGCCTCCACTTGAATGCAAAAGAATTGCGTCCTCTACTGAGGAAATGGCGGTATCAAATTCTTCAAGATACATCTGCCCCCTTGCTTTTCTCACTAAAGAAGGAACATATCTTGAATCCCTTGAGTAGGTAATGACTGCTTGTTGGATAAGGGCGTCGTAATCACGGTTCAAGCGATACCATTCTTCTAGAGCGGCGCTGCCTGCACTTGATAACTCAAGATTTTTGGATTCTGCAATCAGTTCATTTGCCTTTTCATTTTGACCAAGCTTGCTTAGCACATTGGCATACTGAATGAGAACAGCGTCATTTTCAGCGTGAATTTCACGGGCTCTCTCGAGTTCAGACAAAGCCTCATCCCATCGGTAAAGTTGGGTTAAACTTAAAGCTAGTTTCCATCGAGTGCCAACATTTTCAGCATATTCAAGCCGTTTCTGGTAATAGTATGCAGAATCTTCCACCCTACCAATAGCCCAAGAAAAGACAGCGAGATTATTGTAGACAGAATGATTCAGAGGATCGACGATGAGAGCTTTTTCCAATGTCTCGATTGCCTTTGCATAGTCGTTCTCAACCAATGCAAGGTGCGCAGCATACCAATTAATCGCTTGTGAGTTCTTTGGATCATGTAATAGTGCCATCTCCAAAGATCTTCGTGCTGCATCGTAATCATTTTCTACTCTATTTTGAACAAAAGATAAGACCATATGTGCGTCAGACAACTCATCATCCAATTGAAATGCCTTGTCGAGTAAGGCGTAAACCTTCTCCGTTAGCATATCAATTGAGAAGTTATCATTGGGTCCGACATTTATATACGCGAGCGCCAGTCGTGCGTATGCAACCGCAAATTGGGGATCTAGCGCAATCGCCTGTTCATATGATTCCAAAGCCCTCTCAAAATTATCTTTGCCTTTTAACCTTTGAAAGTGCATCCCTTCCAAATACAAGTTGTATGCCTGTAAACTGTCAGTTGGTGGCTCACTGATTGAAGTCATTTGTTGACCGATTAAAGTCACATTTAGTGAAGCAGCGACATTCAAAGCCATATCTGTTTGCATCTCGATAATTTCATGCATTGAGAATTCTCTATCATAGTCTTGTGACCATAGATGTGCTTCGTTTGAGCTATCTATCACCTGGACAGTAACTCGCAACTTCTCTCCGAAAACTCTTACGCTGCTTTCAATCACTGTACCTGCACCCAAGTCCTCTGCGATTTCAGAGATAGGAATGTCAGTATCCTTAAACCGCAATACCGATGTTGCTGCAATGACCTCTAGGTCTCTTACCCGAGATAATGTTGAAATAAGCTGCTCGTGTATCCCCTCAACAAAGGGTTCCACGGTTTCAGGGTTCTCGCTCATGTTGCGAAAGGGCAATACCGCAACTCTCAATGGGTTGAATTCATGAGAGTCACTAGTAAGCCCGGTTGAGATTACGATTGAATATGCGATGATGGCTATGGCGGTCAAAGCAATTATTATTCTCGCCGGGCTCATCAATCTGGAAACCTTTGAGCCCTTTATCGCATCTGCTGATTTTGATGGAGAAGTCGTGCTAGACACCTCAGGCTTGTGAACACGACCATTGTTACTTGCTAGTTTTTGGAAGAGACTAATCGTCTCGGTCGAAGGTTCTGCATTGAAAGCCTCGGCCAGCGCATTTACACATGTTTCATATGCCTGATGAATACGTGAAACATTGCCAAGCAGAAACGCTCCTTGCATTGCGGCACGACAAGCGTCTTCCCTTGTAGGGTCTAGGTCTTGTGCCCTTTTTGCCAAGTGAGAGGCTTGAGAGGGATCTCCTACTTCCAGGCAACACTCTGCTGCTGATACTAATGTATCCAGGTGCATGGAAGTGAATTTCTGCCTCAAAGGTTGCGTCCAGTCGCTGTAGGGATCTTCAGCTAGAAAGTCACCTCGATAGACATGCAATGCTTTCTGATAAAATGCTAACGCTTCTTGCGGCTTAGCTATCTCGAAATTCTGTCTCCCTTTTTCAATTTGGCTGCAAAATGATTCGACATCAACTTCACAAGGTGCAAGAGTATCGAATGTATAGCCTTCTACTGTGGTTTGAATAAATGAGGAGTCAGTGCCCTTCTGAAGGTCAGGCTCAAGCACGTAACGCAATTCACTGACTCTAGCTTGCAGGCTCTTCTTGGCTTTATCTGGGTCAAGTTCGGGAAAAAGCTCATCAATCAATTGATCCTTGCTCCAAATAACGTTTTTGTCAGAGACCAAAATCTGAAGCAATTGACGAGCTTTGCGAGATGGCCAGTTGTTATCGGCTATCGCCTCACCATCTCTGGTCAACTCAAAATTGCCAAATAGTTTTATGCTCAACTTTGTGGTGTTTTGCTGCACAAAAAGCAACCTCCAAGGATTGCAATTTTTCTTCCGATAATAGTATAACACCAAAAATCACAAAGCCTCATCGGCTGACCTTATTATAGAAATAGAAGAATATTAGAAGTGTCAAAGAAGCCAAGCAGAAACCCCATTTTTCATAATTATCCTCAATTCACTAAAACAGGGGGAGATTTTATGATACGACTGCTAAGAGTAAAGAAGTTCTATCCGATTGGAATAAAAGGAAGCGTCCTGGTAATTCTAACACTGATGTTGTTGGTGGGGGATGGAACTTCAAGTCTAGGACAACAATCTACTGGCACGATTCAAAGTTTGACCTTTGAATCACAGATACTAGCTACTAACGGGTTTGATGCTGAACGACGCTTAAAGGTCTATCTACCGCCAGGGTATGAAAGCTCCGAGGAGAGATATCCTGTTCTTTATATGATTCATGGTCACACGGCAAATGAGCGCAGTTTCCTTTCACAATCTAATTTCCTTGGCATGCCAAGCCCGATGAATGTCCTCTATGAAAACCTCCTAGCGGATGGGGAAGCCGTTTCAATGATCATTGTTTTCCCAAACGTGAATCGGACAGAAGATCCCGCAACGGACAAGCCTCACGAAGACCACATAGCTCAGGAAATTGTCCCATTTATAGACGAGACTTATCGGACGCTCACGGATCGTACAAACCGGCTCATAGGCGGACATTCTAGGGGTGCTGCAGACGCAATAACGATTTCATTAGAGTACCCAGAACTGTTTAGTTTGGTTGGAAGTTTGGCCACTGGTCCGGTGCAAAGATTCGGAGATTTACCTCGCACGCTAATTACTTCACACAATCAGGATGAATTCCCCTTAGACTTATATGTACTCGTTGGTCAAACTGATAATCTTGTGATTCTAGGCAAAGAGATAAGGGATTGGAATGATGAACTTGACGCTTTGTTGTCCACTACCGAAATCAGTTATGAGTATGTGGAAATATTTGGTGATCACCTTTCAATCTTGACCAGAGGCATTAATAGGATGTTGCAGCATTTCGCGGTTCAGCTAACAACTTCTGCCGAATAGCTGATTTAGATGAAGTAACCTCCTTGGTGCTGAGTGAGAGAGAGTAAGGCTATCAGGAGAATGCGCGTGAACGGCTGAAGTCGATTGGGCAGAACGATGCTGCACTATGAAGAGGTCGGGCAATTCAGCCTGACCTCTTTTTCACTGTTTTGGTGACTGACAAATCTTCCACTTCTTTTCATTTCCAGCTAGAGAAATCGCAAAATGTCCCATAATTACTTTTTGAGACAGTCTTAAAATGCGTTGAACGCTAATTCCGCATTATGACAATAATGCGGAATTAGACAATCTGTGGATGAGGCCAGTAGCGGATTTTGAGAGATCAAGTTTTGGAAAAGTATCCGTGTAATGCGGATTTCAAAATCGGATCTAAGCTGCATGATGCGTAGAAAGTCACTTACTATCTTTTTGTGACTTTGGCTGGCTGCCAACTAAGACCTAATTGTGGATCTGTTTTCTGGGGGCAGGTCACAACATGCCTTACTATAGGATTTGCATTCTAGATAGCTGAAACGCACCGTCCTATAGAGCATGCCGAAAACGCTATCTAAAATGCAAATGCATGGACACTTTGGTCTCCTTGCCCTTTTTTAAACATGGATATGAATCATAACAAGAATTAGTAAGCGCATTGTGAAAAGAAATCATAAAATTCCCAGCTGGTTTATACCTTCTTTTTCACAGGTTCCCTATTTGGACCTTAGTAGACTTGCAGCAATCTCTCCTAACCCTGTAACAGGAGACATTTTCAATACCCGCTATTGAATAACTACGATATTGGCTGTCCCGGAATTATTTTTTCTGTTTTAGAAGGAAAAAGGCAATTATAATCAATCAACTTCAGGCGCAACAAAAACCTTTTTTGGTGTCCACCCTTTAAGTTTTTGTTGTGCCTCAAAAATGTCTAGATTTCTTTGTGCATTTATCCATAGCTCAGCTGTTGTATTCAACACGAGCGCCAACTTAGCAGCCGTATCAACCGAAAGATTGACGTGACAATTAATTATTCGGCTTAAGTGTTTTCGCCCAATGCCTGTTGCCTCGGCTAATTGTGATATCGAGATCTTACGAGGTTTAAGGAATAACTCATTAAGCAGAATGCCTGGGTGTGTCGGTCTCCGTTTTGTAGGTATCATTAATTCACCTCAATGATAATCTTCATAGTTGACATTGTGAACGTTTCCATCTTGCCATTCAAAAGTGATCCGATAATTACCACTAACACTCATCGCATATTCTTTCTTACGCTTACCCTTCAACGAATGAAACTCAAATTGCCCTTGACAGTCTGTTATGTTGCCAATGGCATTTAAAAAATCGAGAATCATCAATACCTTTTCATGATACTGTGAACCAATTTTTGCAGACCGACCCGTATCAAAAATCTCACTCAAACCTTTGTGTTTCAATTTAACAATAGCCACTTTGTGATGTTACCACAATGGTAACATCATGTCAATCTACCTTTCATCCATTAATTGCAACAATCAGATTTAAAATCATTCGTGGTTAAACGCTTAGAATACAATTGGAAAAAGATCACCTTTGCACACTACCTATTTCATCACATATGCACCCCTGAATAGGTGAAAATCTGAATAATGTCAATAAATCACAGATGATATTCTGAACATATGAAATTGTGCACAAATTAGAAAAGGAGTTTTATGAAGGTCATTTCCATTATCGCACAAAAGGGTGGCAGTGGGAAAAGCACTTTGGCACTAAATCTGGCTGTTGCTGCATTACTTAAAAAGCAGTCTACGGCTATAATTGACCTTGACCCCCAAGCAAGTGCTTTTGGCTGGCATACCAACCGAGAACTCAATGAGCCTACAGTCGTTGCCGCTCAGGCAGTATCCATTCCAGACATCCTCAACAAGGCAAAGGAAGCTGAAGCGGATCTCATCGTGATTGACACCGCACCCCACAGTCAAAATGACTCTCTAGAGGCAGCACGAGTTTCGGATTTGGTGCTAATTCCCTGTAGGCCGGCCATTCTTGACCTACGAGCCATCGGAACAACCATAGATATTGCAAAGCTCGCAAAGAAACCAGTTTGTGTAGTACTTAATGCCGTTCCCCCCCGTGGGCCATTAAATCAGCAAGCTAAACAAGCTGTTAAAGCTTATGGCGTTGACATTACACCAGTTGAGCTGGGGCAACGAATGGCATTTTCCCATGCAATGACTGACAGCCTCGGTGTTCAAGAATACGAACCTAAGGGTAAGGCAGCTTCGGAGATTGAGAAATTGCACAAGTGGGTGTGGTCAAAATTGAAAAGTTGAAGTTGTGCACAATTGCAAATTTGAACTAGTTAAACCTTGAGGAGTAAACGATGGCAAAAAAGAACCTTGCAGATGCGTTAGTAACTAATAAAACCACCGCTACAACAAAAAAGAGAGTCATTGAACCTGAAACCACAAACAATAATTCACGCCACAACAAAACCCATGTTGGCGCTTATTTTGATCAAGTTGTTCACCAACAACTTAACTTACTGGCCGCTGAGCAAGGGATAGAACGCAATGGAAAAGTTACTTTACAAAATCTCATGGGTGAGGCATTAAACGATTTGTTTAAGAAATATGGGAAACCCCCCATTGCATCAAATTGAATATTTAATTTCAGATATGAAATCTATAGTTTTGGAGGCAATGCCGAAAAGGCTTTCAGCATATACCATTTAAAAGTGATATACTATCTTCCAATAGGGACAGAGAGAGGCGGTGAGAGCAGCCAATCTTTAGAGTTTAAATGTAATGATAGAAGTGAAGTAAATAAAAAATGATCCCGAAGCGCCAACTTCGAGATCATGCAAGCTTGATTTTAGTTCTACCAAGAACAAATCGAGTATAGGGTTGTTTTTGTAAAAAGTCAAGTCTTTACAAATCATTACCCTAACTTCCTTCCAGAGCGTTACGGCTGTCTACCAATTGAATAAAGTAAGAACTCCAGCGGGTTTGGATAACCTTCAAACCTTTCCGGGCGGTCATCGTCATTTAAAACGATTTGACCCCCGCATCAAGATGTTATGGCGTTTGTTAGTCAATCATGCCAATCCAGATTTCACAATCACCTACACAAAAAAGTGGTTGGCTGATCTACTAGACGTCCACCCCAACACGATTGCCAACTGGCTAAGCTTCTTTGAACAACGCCAATGGATAGAGCGTCCCAGACGTTTTGGCGGCAGAGGCCAGGGTAGTGAGATCGTGTTGGTCTGGCTACAACGCGGTGCAGATCTGGCTCAGAAGAGAGAACGTGCAGAAAGCTATCAAAAAGCCAAACGAGAAAAACGAGAACAGAACATCAATAAGTGGCTTACTACACAACAAAGACAAACAACTTTAAACCAACCTAAAGACTTAAACAGTAGAGGTGCCATCATCGGCACAATGCGCCAAATTCTCGCGCCAAGAATCAACAGCGAAGCAATTGTGGATCAATGTCTAAGTGTGGTAGGGAAGTGGCTCAAAAACGGTTATCCTCTCAACCTCATGGCAAAAGTACTCAACAGTCTGAAGGCTATTGGACACATTCCTGTTCCCAAATGGGCCAAAGATGCTCGCAGCATTTTCCGTTGGTTTGAAAGCCTGCTGCTCAAGCTGGCCAGCATGGGCAAAGTGTGGTGGGACAAGTTCAACATCAGGCTTGAGGCCAAACGTTTCCACAAACTCGCACAGGAAACAGAGGAAGCTTCTGAAATAGGTCAAGAGTGTCCAATATGTGATCATATACACAAAGACCCCCAACGATGCACAGACTGGGCCTATATGCGAAGAAATGACGCCATGAGAGAATATCACCGTGATGTGTGGAGCCCACAAGTCTAAAGGAAAAAGGATTTAAGCATGATTTACAGTGATATTTTATTTGTAATGAGAAATGGAAAAATGAGCAAGGGGGATGTTGTAACAGCCTGTGACAAGGTGTTGTGACGGGCTGTTACAAGCTGTAACTGGATGAGTCATAAATTTGCTCATGGAATGTTGGGTTCTCAACCTGGACGATGAAGCTCAAAGATTTTTGCGACATTCTCACACACATTCTAAATTTGAGGAAGTGTGCCACTGATCTCAAAATGTAAATACATGGTTGTGTATTTTTAGGTTTTCAGGATCAAAGATGAGGGGATTTGTTGTGCTGGTGAATTCATTGTTGCATTTACAATGTTGCATATTTCAATGCAACAATAAAAGAAAAACGATGCAACATTACATGCAACAATGAATTCCATTCCTTATATATAAGATGCAACATTGTAAAAGGTGTTTAGAATGAAGGATGTGACGGCCTTCATTCAATGTTGCATTAATATGAATCTGAGGAAAACCTGGGTCATGAGCTGATGAATGGTGGAATATAAGCACGGCACCGCCTATGTCTTGTAAGTATTTATTACACCGAGTTGTCAAGTCCACCCTTGGTAAAACAGGAAATTCCCATTGGACTTAAAGATTGAGTTTACTTTGCCACTTGGCGACTTGTTCCCTGCGGATGCCAAGATAATCCATTGTTGTACCCGTAGATTTGTGCCCTAATGCTTTGGAAACCACAACAAGGGTTTCAAAACTTCGTCCTTGTTCTGTCCAAAGTTGGTAAGCAAAGGTCTTTCTTAGGCTGTGGGCGCTGTAATTACCACGATCAATGCCAATATCATGGCACCACTTCTTGACCCAACGACTCACCATTTGCCTTGATACCGTGAACAATGGTGCATCCAGATCATAGACGGGAATTGCTTTTTCAGCATAGCGCATTGCTTCTTGGATGGCGTCATTGATTTGCGTGATGGCCAATGAACCTGTCTTTTGTGCTCGTTTGGAGAATTGTTTTCGAGGTGCACCGTCAGTTTTCCAGAGGTCTCCCACTTGGAGTTTGAGCAAATCCCCTGTACGGAGACCAGAGTTAATCGCCAACGTAAAGAACAAATACTGTTGGTGTTTGTCGTTGGTCTTGAGCATGGATTTTATGGCCCTGACATGGCGACGGTCACGAATAGGATCGGCTGGATTTGGGGTAGGCATGATAGGCTCCAAATATGGTTTACATAGTTAGCGTAATCATACAAGTATGTAAACCGATTTAGCAAAGTCAAAAAACTATTCGACTAGAAACTTAGTCTATATAAGGATTTTAGCGAATTGAGTAGGTTTACAAAATGAGAATATGTAAACAGAAGAAGATAATCTAGCTGGAATAATAACACACCACTGTAAAATGAGTAAAATAGAAGCTGATCTCCCTTAATTGTATATTGCGAATTTCTCACAATAGATACAAGCAAATTGACCTGTGGCATCAATGTTGATTATGCATTCCTGTTGATTGCATTGCTTTCAACCCGAGAAGCACATCAATTGATCGATAAGCAGTTCCTAGGATAATATGTTCAGATCCTGTTTAAGAACCAATTGGAGGACATCGAGAATTATGGAATTTAAAGGAAAGGTAGCTATTGTCACTGGGGGAAATTCTGGCATTGGGCGGGCGACTGCAATGGCATTTGCCCGTGAAGGTGCATCCGTGATGGTCTCGGCTAGGCGCGAACAAGAGGGGCAGGAGGTTATAGATCAAATCTCTAAAGAAGGCGGAAAGGCCCAGTTCATTAAGACAGACGTAGCCGAGCGAGATCAGATTAAGGCAATGGTGGAATCTACACTGGAGACCTATGGTCGACTGGATTTCGCGTTCAACAATGCAGGGGTGGAAGGCACACCGTTTGTGTCTACAGCCCACTATGATGAAGCCACTTGGGATCAGGTAATAAGCATTAATCTAACATCAGTTTTCCTTTGCATGAAATATCAGATTCCGCATATTTTGGAGTCTGGAGACGGGGCCATTGTTAATATGTCTTCCATGGCAGGACTCGTAGGCGGACCCAACGGGATTGCCTATTTTGCAAGCAAGCATGGCGTGGTGGGCATGACGAAAGCAGCTGCGTATGAGTATGCAACGCAAGGGATTCGGATCAACGCTGTTTGTCCTGCTGTTGTTCGCACACCAATGGTGGATAAGTATTTGAAAGCTAACTCCGAAATCGAGTCTCAAGTCATCGCCGCGCACCCGATGGGCAGGCTTGGGACAGTGGATGAAGTGGCAGAAGCTGTGATGTGGCTCTGCTCAAAACGTTCGTCATACACAACTGGCCAAGCCCTGCCTATTGACGGAGGACGATTAATAATCTGAAATCACGTACAAATTGGCCAATGGAAGAGCTTAAGGCTAATGTCAACGGCGTCATGGGTGTTCTTGAATGTGTCTGCAGCATGAGAAAAGTGCTGGCGCAATCTCAAGCACTTTTCTCAATGAATGTCGCTAGTGTCCAAATGACCGCCTAATCCGGCGACCATTGGGGATCGACATCACTCGTGCTATTGGAACTGGAGAGGTTAGTGACGCCTCCGCCTCCGCTTGGCATCACACAGATGTCACTAGAACAATTAAACGCGATCTGGCTACCATCCGGCGACCATTGGGGGTCGCGATCAAACGTGCTGTTGGCGTTGGTGAGGTTAGTGACGGCCCCGCCGCCGCTTGGCACCACACAGATGTCTTCAGAACAATCAAACGCGATCTGGCTACCATCCGGCGACCATTGGGGATCGACATCATTCGTGCTGTTGGCGCTGGTGAGGTTAGTGACGACCCCACCTCCGCTTGGCACCACACAGATGTCAGCAGAACAAAAAAACGCGATCTGGCTACCATCCGGCGACCATTGGGGGTCGCGATCAAACGTGCTGTTGGCGTTGGTGAGGTTAGTGACGGTTCCGCCCCCGCTTGGCATTACACAGATGTCAGAAGAACAATCAAACGCGATCTGGCTACCATCCGGCGACCATTGGGGATCGCTATCACTCGTGCTGTTGGCGCTGGTGAGGTTAGTGACGGTTCCGCCCCCGCTTGGCACCACACAGATGTCAGCAGAGCACCTAAACGCGATCTGGCTACCATCCGGCGACCATTCGGGATCGACGTCATCCGTGCTGTTGGCGCTGGTGAGGTTAGTGACGGCTCCGCCCTTGCTTGGCACCACACAGATGTCATCAGAACAATCAAACGCGATCTGGCTACTATCCGGCGACCATTGGGGATCGATATCACTCGTGCTGTTGGCGCTGGAGAGGTTAGTGACGGCCCCGCCTCCGCTTGGCATCACACAGATGTCTAAAGAGCACTCAAACGTGATCTGAGGTCCCGTGGAAAGAGGAACACTCCCCCCTCCATCACCAGGCTCACTGTCGCCACCGATACCCAACAGACTCAGGATGAGCCACAATATAAATGCAAAGTTGATATCACTTTGAGAACAACCTTGGATAAATGAAATGATTCCAGTAAAAAATAAACCTACTGAGCTGTAGCGGATCGCTCGCCAAGCGCGACGCATGAAACCCTCCCTTAACTTCCCCAAGCCAGTCACAGCGTAAATGAAATTTCCTTACCGTAAAACATACCATAGTAGAATGCAAACGTAGTGTATGTCGATGAAGGCAGTTGAATCCATGAGAATTTAACACCGACAAAGGCAATTTCCCCAACATTATGAAGGTGGGAAGTGGGGTCTATGCCAATGCTTTTACAGGCCTTGGCAATGAGTGGAATTAAGGCTGACAAAAGACGGGTTGATTTAAAGTCGGTAAATACGCTGGGCGGTCTCCGAAAAGAGCAACCGCCGCTCCTCGTCTGTGCGATCGGCAACCGCCATGCTGAACGCCTCATAAAGTGTAGACCACGACATAGACACTTTGTCCACGGGAAAGTTTGAGGCATACATGCTGCGCTCGGCACCGAATGCATCGATAATGGTGTCGACTAATGGCTTGAAGTGATCGGCGACCTCGGCAGCCGCAGGCGGTGTCTGATGTCTATGATACCCCCACCCGAGAATCGGCATAGCCAGTCCAGAGATCTTGACGCTGACGTTGGATAACTCAGACAGCTGCGCCATATCGTCCTGCCAGGTTTGTGTAATCTGAGCGCGTTCCCTGCTGCTTCTCCCCAGATTTGCATACACGCCGCCATGTGCGATGGGGGTACCCGCATGGCACAACACAATCGGTATTTCAGGAAAGTCTCGGGCAAGTGCCGTTATTTCTTTTAGTTGATGATGGTAAACAGTTGCATCGAAGCTCAGTTGATGATCTGCAAGCTTCGCATAACCATCGCGCCAAGTCTTGTTGTATGTTAATTCTGCTGTGCCACAGCTGTTCATCACCTGTTCTTGCGGATGATTGGCCAGAGAATATCGAATGCCACGAAATCGTGAACTTGCCTTCACATGGGCACGAAGGACCTCATCGACCTTTGCACCGAGTGAGAAATCTGCATAACCCACAATGCCTTTAAGCAGCGGTATGTCCAGGCTTTCAAGCCATTGCGTTTCCGCCACGGGGCCCAAAGGACCCTTTCCCTTCCAGTTTGCCTCAACATGAACGAATCCGGCCAAGTCCGCATTGGCAACATCGGCTAAATATGTAGCGGGCACAGATTCTGACAGAACGTGATCGGGGCGTCCAAAAAACTGCACAACGTCTTTAGGGAAAACCTTGTGAGCGAGGTGCAACATCGTAGGACGATGCCAGCCGAAAAACTTGACGAAAAGCGAAGCTTCTCTTGGAGTCTTGCGCAAGTCCCATAGGTGGACATGAGGGTCAATGATTGAATACTTAGCCATTGTTTACATTATAGGGGTTCTCAATAATTCTTGCAGTACTAAGGACACATTATTCTAGTTGCATGGATTGGCGTAAGGATCTACCCATTTTAGATTGCAACGGTTTGGCTACATTGGCCATCGCATCAATGAATTGGGCATGAACAGTTTCATTGTAAACGTGGGCATAAATCTGTGTGGTGTGAATATGGCGGTGCCCCATTAGCTTTTGCAAGGATTCAATTGGCATCCCACGGTTGGTTAGACGGGTGGCCAAAGTATGACGCAGCTTATGCGGGGTCACATCTACCCCAGCCAGTTGTCCTAGCTGACGCAACCGCCTCAACATCGTGCGTGATGTTGGACTCTGCCCCCGTTCACGCACGAAGAAGTGGTCTGTTTCAGACACGTCTATCCGTTGTTCTAGATAGAAATCCAAAGCATCTTGCATCTGCATGGTCATGTAAACGATGCGATCTCTGTCAGATTTGGTGCCACGCACTGTTATATAGCCTGCTTCAACATTCACATCTTCCAAGCGCAAATCCAGTAGCTCGGATATACGGATACCCGTATGCGCTAATGTGAAAAACCAAGCGCGGTCAAAACAGGATGCGTAATCGGGTCTCTTGGTGTGTTCTAAGACCACCGCTTCCAATTGGCTATACTCCAACTCAGACAAATAGCGGGCAATCTTCTGCGTTGTCTGCGCGGCCCCATGACACGAAACAGCTCTTCTCTAATGGGATAATCTCGTTCTTTCAAAAACCTGAGCAACATGCGAAACATCACCAAGTAATGCAGTGTGGTTTGCGGATCAATATCTTGACCATTGCGATCCTCTACCCACTCCTCTAAATCTGCTCGGCGTAAGCCTTCCCAACCTTGCAAATAACGATGTCGGTCCAGCCAATGCCAGATTTGTCGCATCACAGAGATAAGGTTCTGGCCAGAGTGTGTCGCAGTTTGTGCTCTCCATGTGGGCCAATACCAACTGAGATATGCATCAATCCCTTCTGCCAACCAGTCGGAAAACTCCCTCAACGTCACTCGTAATCTATCCAAAGATTCTGGACTGCGAAAAGCACGTTAGCTGGCTTTGAAGCCTTGAACATGATTCGTAAAGGCCAAGTGCGTGGTGTGCCCAAGGGCGACATCCTGGCCCAGGCGAAGTTTGTCTCCAGCGTCTTCGAATTGGCCTAAACTTGGTTTTTGGTGAGCATAAATCTGACTCGCTTGGCCTGCAACCAATTCTTTGCGACACAACCCAATTATGTAACCCCCTGCTTAATTTAGAATTTGCTTCAGTTATTCTCATCTAGATGCATCCATTTGACATATTGATCATATTCGAATTATGGTCGTTCATTAAAGGGAGTCTAGTTTTGAAAAAACTAATGGGATTTCGTATTTCATGCCTTGTAGTTACCATGTTATTTCTGCTATGGGGTCTTGCTGCCAACATTGACACTGCTGCACAAACTGATGAAGCAACACAACAGATGGCCGGGCTATTGGACACCAATGGCAATCGTGTGTTGGATGATGCAGAAATTCGTGACGCGATCCAACTTTGGATTTTGGGACAGACTGTGCCAGGCAGCTCTCAGACGATTGACGATGTGCAGATTCGTGAACTGATTCAGATATGGATTTTGGGCGAAACGTTGGAGCAAGTGATATCGGACGACAATAGCTCGGGTGAAATAAAAATTGACAAGGTGGTTGCTTTTACATTGAACAGCAAAGGCGATTTGGTCACTTCCGGGCCTGCTTTACAATCTGCTCCGGCGGGCAGCATGGTGACCTTGGTTGGCCGCAATTTTCCTTTGGATCCAGTAATTTGGATCAACGACAGGCTTGAGTCCGGCATATCAAATGATTCCAATAACGCCGTTATTGTGTTTTTACCGGTAGATATGGCAACGGATTCGGCGGTCAATGCTCATCTTGTTGTGGCGCGTTCTCAAAATCAGATGGTCGAAGCGGGCGTCGATTTGACGATGTTGCCTTCCGTAGCGTTATCCCAAGATCCCAAAGAGATCGTGGAAACGTTTTTCCAGCAATTAAGGAGGCTCGCAACGGACGCCAACGACTCAGACCTGTTGAGCCAAGTGGATGAAGCATTATCGAAGCTTGATGGATTATCCAATGAAGTCATCAACGAAATTGCCACCATTGTTTCGACAAACAACCTCGCTTTGCTGTTTGATGAGGCTTCGCTTGCCGCTCAACAAGCCAATCACCTAGCTTCAAATAAGAGTATAGGCGTTCCATTCATGCCATCTGATGAGCAACTCGAAAGCGTTGCCCAAAAAATTGGCAAGGTCATCAGTAGATTTTTGGGGTTCACAAGGAATACTGAATCTTTCATATTTTTAGTTGCTGATAAGCGTATTAAAGAAGGGAAAAAATTTAGTGGGAAAATTATTTGTGAAGCAATAGATCGTGAAGGAATAACAGAGATATCATTAATTGCCAGTAAGGTGAATGAGGAGATAAAGTTCCCAACAAGAAATAAAAACTTTTCTTTTACTGGCCAAAAAAGTGCAGAAGGTGGATTGTCGTTCGAAGTTAATGCTGAAAAAACAGGACGTAACCGAAAAGGATTTGATTTTGAATGCTCGGTAACAGATAAAGAGGGAAAGGTAACTTCCCTAAATACATCTTTCATAATTTTTGAAGACACTAAGATAAAATCTAGTCTTCTTTTTGCAGATGAGAAGAAAACTGACAGATTGAGTGATTTTCAAGCCATTGTCAACCAACCCTTTAAGATTAATTGGGAGGCAGAAGACCCAGCTATACTTAGCAAAGTAGGCCTACCTACCGGTATTATGGCGGTAGTTTTGATCGACGTTGATAGATCTGTTGAGTTTGAAAAAGGCAGATGGGCATTTCAACCGATCAAATCTCAACAACTCATTGACGATTTTTTAAAAGTTGAGCATTACCCTGCGTTTTCAGATGGTTTCACCATTGGTAGGTGCTCTAAACCAGGTAGATATGAGGTAGGCTTAACAGCACAAGAGCATCCTTATATTAGAGCTAGTTTTGTCGATATTTCTAGATTTATCACATGTGTAGCGCGCGACAAAATCTTCGTCAATGTTGATCCACCAACTGGATTCGCTGGATCAGACGTAGTCGCTTTAGTATCTGTCGCTGAGGGAACTCCCCCCTATCGTGTTACAGTGACGGTGCC
>Ga0315338_1001901_pt1 | contig 23188 bp, 18 predicted proteins | sample ASW8metaG_FD_204518 | JGI IMG/M metagenome (GOLD analysis project Ga0315338, IMG submission 204518) | Ammonia-oxidizing marine archaeal communities from Monterey Bay, California, United States - ASW #8 | ecosystem: Environmental > Aquatic > Marine > Coastal | place: USA: California | collected... | reverse complement strand
ATCAAGTCGATGCCGCCTCCAATGCATTTGCCGTGTACGGCGGCGATCACGGGTTTGCGGCAGACCTGTAGCGCGGTAAAGCAGTCCTGCAGCTCGCGAATCTTTCGAAAGGTCCTATAGTTTCCGGCGGCGGGATTCTTCTTCGCGCCGCCTCCGTCGAGCAGTCCGGCCGACTTTTTTAGATCGAGCCCTGCGGTGAACATGCGCCCTTCGGCCCAGACAAGGGCGACGCGCACCGAATCGTCGTCGTCGATCTCCTCGAACGCGTGCTTGATGTCCGTGAAGAACTCCGGCGCCATCGCGTTGAGCTTCTCGGCGCGGTCGAGGATGACCTCGGCCACGCCGTCGCTCTTCTCGATACGGATCTCGCTGTATTCGCTACTCATCTGGATTCGAGACTCCTAAGTGCCTATCTGAATGTGGCCGAGGGGCCCGCCTGCCAAGCGCTGCAATTGTCAGGGTCGTTTGCCGCTGGGTCAACCGTGGAGGCAGGCGGGCACCCGCACGACCGTTGCCTCGCCCGTGGACGGCGACGTATGATGCCGCCGATGAATCCCGCACTAGAAGGAATCGATTGGGGCGAGGTTTCGGCCGAAGCGACCGAGCTGCTCTGTGAATACATCCGTATCAACACGACTAACCCACCGGGGGGAGAAGAGGCGGGTGCGCTCTACCTGCGCGGTTTGCTCGAGAAGGAAGGTTTCAAGACCGACCTCTACGACGCCGGCGATTCCCGTGTGTCGATCGGTTCGCGCCTTGAAGGACGAGGCGGCGGCAAACCGATCGTGCTCCTCTCGCACATCGACGTAGTCCCGGTCGAAGAGGAACACTGGAAACAGGGTCCCTTTAGCGGCCGAATTGTCGACGATGTCATTTGGGGGCGCGGCACTCTGGATATGAAAGGCATGGGCATCATGGAACTCATGATCCTGTTGCTCGCGCGTCGTCACGGAATCGAATTCGATCGCGACATTCTGTTCTTGGCGGTTGCCGATGAAGAAGAGGGCGGCCTCAAGGGGGTCCGCCATCTCCAGGAGCATCATCCCGAGCTGTTTGATGCGGACTACGTGTTCAACGAAGGCGCGTACGGTTTTTCAAACTTCATGGGCCAGGACACGAAGATGTTCGGACTGGGACCCAGCGAGAAGAGTCCGTGCTGGCTCAAGCTCAGCACGAAGGGCTCGCCCGGGCATGGATCGGTGCCGCACCGCAACAACGCACTCGTGCGGCTCGTCAGCGCGTTGGCGCGTATCGAGAACCGTGAGAAGCGGGCGCGGCTAACGGGTCCGGTCGAAGCCATGATCCGCACGCTCAAACAGAAAGGGTTCGTGCCCGATGAACTCGACGAGCACGACGAAGAGACGCTCGAAGCCATCGGTGCGACCGACGCGCACATCAGCGCGATCACCCACGACACGATCAGTCTTACCGGTGTGCACGCAGGGCATAAGCACAACGTGATCCCGACCAGTGCCGAAGCGACTCTCGATTGCCGACTGCTGCCGGATACGGATCCCGATACGTTTGTGCGTGAGCTGGTCGAGATTATCGACGATCCGAAGATCGAGATAGAACGCGTGCTCTCTCACGATTCGGGCATATCCTCGCTCGATACGCCGGTTGCAAGCGTGGTTCGGCAAGTCGTTGCCGAGCGCTATGGCGATGAGGGATGCGTGGTGCCGATGCTTTCGCCGGGGTTCACCGACTCACACGCCTTTCGAGCGGCGGGTGTGGAAGCGTATGGCTTCATCCCCGCCCTGCTCACGCGTGAGGAATTGGGCACCATTCACGGTCACAACGAGCGCATCAGCGTCGATAACCTGCGGTTGGGTACCGAAATGCTGTTCGATGTCGTGACGCGGTTGGCGTCGCAGTCATAAGGGTTCGTCGAGGCCGTTTTATCTCGCTCGATACGCTGCGAGCAGACCGCCTGGGGTGCTACGGCTACGAGCGCCCCACAAGCCCCAACCTAGACGCATTCGCCTCGCGCGCGACGCTGTTCGAGCTTTACGACATCGTTGCAGACGTCAACGAGACGGATGATCTCTTGCGTGGTTCCTCGGCGATTGCGCCCCGTGTTGTGGCGGCGCTAGCGCGATTGAAGCAATCACTTGCGCGATGGCAGCAAGCCAATAGCGTTCTGCAGGGCCGCTACAGCGACGAAACAGCCCCCGAAATTCTCGACGAAGAAACCATCGAACAGCTGCGGGCGCTGGGCTACCTCAACTGAACTACTCAGCCCAACCTGACCTGAATCTCACTCGGTATCACTAGAATCGGGTTGTAAATTCCCAGCACGTTGAATTGGACGGGTTCGAGGATTTCGATTTCTTTCGTGCGAGCGAGTAGCTCCTCGAAGAAAATCGCGATCTCTCTGCGCGCGAGGTTGGCGCCGAGGCAGAAGTGGGCACCACCGCCGCCGAACGCGATATGGTTGTTCGGCGTGCGTGCGATATCGAAACGGAACGGATCGTCGAAGACGTCCTCGTCTCGATTGGCCGAGGGATACCAGAGCGTTAGCCGATCGCCCTCGGCGATCTTTACGCCGCGGATCTCGGTATCGCGCGTCGCCCGCCGGGCGAAGTAAGCCACCGGTGAAGACCAGCGAATGATCTCTTCAACGGCCGCGGGCATTGCGCCGGCGTCGTTGCGCAGTGTTTCGAGTTGATCCGGATGTGCGAGCAGAGCCATCAAGCCGTGCGAGATGGCGTTGCGTGTCGTTTCGCTGCCGGCAAGGGTGAGTAGCATGAAGAAGAAGTCGAGCTCTAGTTCGCTTATTCCCTTTTTCTCACCGTCATCCGTTTCGATCTCGGCGGTTGCAATCAGCGTCCAAACGTCGTCGCGCGGGTTGTCTCGCTTCTCTTGGCCCAGTTTCTGCGCGTACTCGAACATCTGTACCTGCGCGCCCTGATGCTTCTCGACGGCCGCGGGGTCGTGGGTGTCGCCGGGATCCAGGAACGCCGTTGCGAGCTGAAACAGTGTTTTCCGATCTTCGACCGGGATGCCGACGATGTCGGCGATCATATGCATGGGCAGCTGGTAGGCGACCTCTTCAACGAACTCGCATCGGCCGCGTTCGAGCGCGCCTTCGATGATCTTGACCGCCCAGGTCCTCGCCTGGTCTTCCAGCCGCCCCACCATGCGCGGCGTGAAGCCGGCACTGATGACTTTTCGTTGCCGGGTATGACTCTGACCATCCATACTAACGAGCATCATGCCGCGCATCTCAGGCGTGTGGCTGATGGTGGGCCCGTCGATGGCGGAGAAGAGTTCGGTGTCTCGATTCGCCGCCTGCACGTCGTCGTATTTTGAGAGTACCCAGAAGCCGGGCTCGATGCACTGGTCGAGTTCCTCTGGCACTACTTGCCAGAACACCGGTGCTTCTTGTCGCAGAGTGGTGAATGCCGCGTGAGGAAAGCCGTCGCGATGCAGCTCGCTGTCGGTCAGGTCGATATCTGCAAGATCAAGCTTCTGGGAATCGTCGGGCCGCTCGCTCATCGGTATTCTCCTTCGGCTGGCTCTCGGGTTGAATTCGCTCAAGTACTGGTTCGGGGAGTGTACTGGTCTTTCAGGCATGTGACTAAAAGTCCCATTCTCCGCCCGTGCGATACCGTCGGTATTAGATGTCATCTAGTGGCGCCAACGCTCCCCCAATCGGTGTAAGATAGTCGGGTGATTCTCACCCACGACAAGCTGCTCGAAGAGATCGAAGCCGGCTCGATCACTATCGATCCGTTCAGTCCTGATATGGTAGGCCCCGCGTCGATCGATCTACATCTCGCTAACGAGATCCGCGTCATCGCAGCGAGCAGCACGCCGATCGACGTGGTCGATGAACTCGACTTTCGTGAGCACTCGGTTGTGCATACGCTCGACGAACCGTTTCCACTTGCGTCGGGCGAGACGATACTCGGGATCACGCGCGAGCGGGTAAAGCTCGCCTCGAACTTATGCGGATGGCTCGAGGGGCGTTCGCGCTTCGCCCGAATCGGTTTGATGATTCATGTGACCGCAGGCTTTGTGAGTCCGGGCGTCGATAACCGGCAAGTGCTCGAGATTTCGAACGTCTCTCATCGCACGCTCAATATCCATTCCGGCACGCGCCTGTGTCAGATCGTGGTGCAGCGCACCGACGGCAGCGCCGTCTACAACGGCCGCTTTGCCGATCAGATGAAAATTTAGCGATACGTTTCGCCGACGCGCCGCTCGAACGCGGACTCAGTGAACGCCGTGGGCCGGCACCAGGCTGCTCGGCTCCACGCCGAGGTCGCGTAGAGACGCTTCCCACATGTCTTCGGGCGCAGTGCCGAAGATGAGATCTGCGCTCGCTTCGCTGTTTACCCACGACCCGTCGGCCATTTCGCTCAATAGCTGTTCCGAGCTCCAGCCCGAATAGCCGAGTACGAAACGTAGGTTGCGCGGAGGTTGCTCGCAGAGCATGCGCAGCGTCTCCGGCGTGTTGGTGAGACAAACGCCTGGAGCGATCTCGCGAGAGTTCTCGTCTTTGAGACCGGTGATCGGTTCGTGCAAGACCCATCCCGTTTCCGGCTGAACGGGGCCGCCCCACCAAGCGACGCTTGCCGGGTCACCGCGCCAGTCCAGCTCTACGCTGTCTAGAATGTTGGTAAGACGAAGTTCGCTCGGGCGATTGATAATCAAACCGAACGAGCCTTCATTTTCGTGTTCCACCATGAGGACGACCGATCGCGAGAAATTGGGATCGAGCAACTGAGGCATCGCGATCAGAAATCCGGGTGCGACTTTTAGCTCGCTTTGCATGCATCATCTGTACCCCTGATGACAGCGTCGGGCAAGAATGTTTTGTGATCAATAACGACACAGCGCGTTGAGTAAGCGAAAACTCTTCAATTTTCTTCGAGTGCCTGCCTCAGCGCAGGTAAGCGCTGTTTCGTTTCGCGCAATCGGGTGAGTCCGCGATCGATTGTCGAATGATTGTGCGCGGTGATCGCGCGCACATAGCTTGGTCGCTCGCGCAGCCGTTGCCAATAGGCCTCAAGCAACGGACGCTTTCCGTTACCCCAGAACACGTGATCGTAATCGGTCTCGCGAAGTCGTTCGAAGAGAACGATCCAACTCACGTCGGCTAGCGAGTATGTTTCGCCCAGCAGCCACGGCCCTTCGGTTGTGGTGAGATGCTCTTCCAACTCGTCGAGATGTCGGTGCATATACTTGAGACACGACTGAACTACGCGCATCACAGGCTTGATTTTGTGTAGTCGCTCGAGCCCCACGGTCTTGAGCACGATGAAAACCATGGGCCGCTCTCTCATTCGGTGAAACAACAAACCTTCGAAGATGCTGCGGTAGGAAATCTTATCGATCATCGCGGCGAACAGCGGCACCGTTAGGCCGGGTGCTGCACCGCCTGCGCTCTCTCGCGCCGTTTCCAGCGGGTTGTCTCCGAGTAGAGAGGCTTTATCGACCCAGCGATGCATCTCCTTCTCGAGCTCCGGGTCGGCGGGAACGAGCTGTGGTGAGCCCTCGGGCGCGTTGGCTGCGGCGTATCGGATCTGGTCGTGCGATTCGTAGACCGGGTGACCGTTATGAACGAGCACCGGCAAGATGCCGCCCGGATTTACCGCGAGATAGTCGGCTCCGATGTTTTCGTAACTGCCCGTTTCGATCAGGTCGATGTGGTGCCCTTCGTATGGGATCGCGAGTTCGTCGAGGCAGATGCGCATCTTCTTCGAGCACAGCGAGAGCGCGTTGTGGTAGAGCTCGAACTCCGCTTCGTACGGCAATGTCACGTCTTCGTGTAAACCGCCCGGCATCAGTTCTGTGTAACGTTTGCCGCGCTCCCATAGGTACCAGACCGCGAAAGGCGAAAGCACGGCAAGAAAGATGGTGACGGCGGCGACGGGTGTCATGGCGGTTACGAACGCATCGCCTGTCTAGTCGCAGACCGCGGTAGTCGCAAAGCGAAGCGCTAGTGAGTCAGGACTTCGCTCGGTTGAACAGTTGCGAGAACAATCGCGTCGCCGCTTCGTTCGCGCTGCGCACGCAGTCGGGAATCCCGGTGCCTCGATACGCATTTCCGGCAAGCTCGAGGCAGTCGTGTCGAGCAACCGTCGATTCGATCCGGTCTACGCGCGCCATGTGGCCGACATGGTACTGAGGCATCGATCGCGGATGCCGTGTGATCAGCGTTTGTTCCGGCTCGCGCTGGACGCCGATCAATTCTGAGAGCTCCCGCTTCACGGCCGACAGCGTCTCTCGGTCGTCCATTGCGAATTTTTCCGGTGCCATTGCGCCACCGACGAATGCACGCATGAGGGCTTTGTCGTGTGGGGCGCGCCCCTCGTACTTCACACTGGCGAAAGTGCACGCGAGGATGTCGCGTTTTTCAATCGCCGGTACGACGAACCCGAAGCCGTCGAGTGGATGAGCGATGGCGTCACGCGGATATACGAGATTGACGGTCGTAGTCGATGCGTACTCGATGGTGTCGAGTTCGCTGGCCAAGGCGCGATCGAGCTGTGAGACGATCGACCCGGTCACGTAGGCGGGCGTGCAGATGCACAGCGCGTCTGTTTGAAGCGACGTGCCTTCGAGCAGGATTTCCCAGCCGCTGTCGGTTCGCTTGAGCCCCACTACGGGCGTGTTCATACGGATGGCGTCATGGGGGAGCGCGGAGGTCAGTCGGCTGACGATGGCTTCGGTTCCGCCCTTCGGTGCCACGAAGAGGTCGTAGCGAGGCCCCTGGGCCGAGGCACCGGCCTGGCGGCGCGCGGTCATCAAACCGCGGATCACGCTGCCGTACTTGCGCTCCATCTCGATGAAACGCGGCATGGTGGCCGCGAGGCTCAGCTTCTCGGGGTCGGCTGTGTACACGCCGCCAACCATCGGCTGGGCGAGGCGATCGAGCGCTTCGGACCCGAGGCGTCGCCGAACGAACGAGGCGAGACTTTCGTCCGCGTCGTCGCGTCGTGCGGGGATCACGAGGTCGCAGAGCGCACGCATCTTGCCTGACCACGACATCAGCGGCGACGCGGCAAAGGGCCCCAAGCGCGCGGGTGCCATCAAATGGAGTCCGTCGGGCACGGGGCAGAGGCGTCCTCGCGAGACGATGAAGCTGCCGCGCGGCTCACGGCGCGTGGGCATCATCTCGTCGCCCATACCCAGTTCCCGGCACAGCTCCATGGCCCAGGGCTTCTCGGTGATGATCGAATCGGGACCGCGTTCGAGCGTAAGTCCGTCCGCGATGACGGTTTCGATGACGCCGCCCGCACGCCGGCCCGCTTCGAGTACGGTGATGTCGAGGGCGACGTCGGCGTGGGCTGCGAGACGCTGCAGACGGTAGGCGGCGGTCAGGCCGCTCAGCCCGGCTCCGACTATGGTCACATGCTTGGCGAGGTTGCCGCGCGCGTCAGTCACCCGAAGACATGTAGCTAATTGTGGCTGCGTTCGCGAGTTTTTCTATTCTTGGTCTTTCAGTCGCATATAGTATCCCGGCGCCCATTCGTCCTCTTGCGGCGGATGGACGACCAAAGCGCCGAGTTCTTGTAGCAGGTCGTGGAACTCGTCGACGTCCTCGCGTGTGCGCGCTCTAAAACAGAGATGATGCAGCCCGACGCGCTGCTGTACGAAGCGCTCGCCGCTGTGTTCTTCGGCGCCGTCCACGATCCCAAAAGCTGTGCGCCCCCCAATGCAGTAGAGCCAGTCGTTCGTGTCAATCAGCGGCTTCATGCCCATCGCCTCGCAGATACGCGCGTAAAACGCCTTACATTTCTCGGAATTGCCTGCGGTGAGCATTACATGGGCGAATCCGTTGATTTTCATTAATCCGTCCCCCGAAACTATTTGCTGCTCAACTCATGCACCATGTCGACGAGCGCGAGCACGTTGTCGACGGGTGTCGCGGGCAGAATACCGTGACCGAGATTGAAAATGTGACCGGGGCGATCGCCGACGTCGGCCAAGATCTGCTCGGTGGCGCGTCGAATGACATCGGTGGAAGAAAACAAGGTTACCGAGTCGAGGTTGCCTTGGATGGCGAGCTTCGGAAAACGATCGCAGACCGGCCCGATCGGGGTGTGATGATCAACACCGAGTACGCTGCCGCCGGCCTTGGCCTGTAGATCGAGCAGCGTTGCGGTGTCGGTACCGAAGTGAATCAGGGGTACGTCGTTCGCCACCGCGTCGATCACCGATTTGGTGTGCGGGAGGACGTAGGTCTCATAGTCGGTCGGGCTCAAACAACCTACCCAGCTATCGAACAGCTGCAAGATCTGACAGCCGGCTTCCACTTGAGCGTTGAGATAGCTCGCCACCGAACGCGAAATGAGCGACATCATCGAATCCCATGCACCCTTGTCGTCGTACATGAAGCGTTTGGTTTCGATGTAGTTCTTCGAACCACCACCTTCGATGATGTACGACGCCAACGTAAAGGGTGCGCCGCTAAATCCAATGAGCGGGATGCCCGGCGACAAACTGTCGCGCGTCGTACGAATCGCGTCCATGACGAAGCCGAGAGAAGCGTTCGGGTCGACTTCGTTCATTCGGTCGACATCGGCGGCGGTACGCACGATTCGTGAAATGGTCGGGCCGGCGCCGCGTGTGTAGTCAAGCCCGAGCCCCATCGGCTCGACGATGAGCAGGATGTCCGAGAAGATGATCGCTGCGTCGACACCAAGCCGCTCGACTGCTGTAACCGTTACTTCGGCTGCGAGGTCGGGATTCTTGCAGAGTTCCATGAACGAATGGTGCGCCCGCACCTCGCGGTACTCCTGCATATAGCGACCGGCTTGTCGCATGAGCCAAATCGGTGTGAAGTCGGTGGGCTCTCGGCGACAAGCCTTCATAAGCGTGGAGTCGTTCGGATCCGCAGCGATGCTGTTCGACGTACGTACGAGACTCGGCCCGCTCTCGCGGATCGCCCGGCGCTTGGCAACGATCAGATCGGGTGCGCGCTGCGCGCATTCACCCACGAGTACCCCGAGCTTTGGGCGTGTCGGTTCAAAATCCGGCGACATGTCGAGTTCTTCGAGCGCTTCGCTGCACACCGGACCGATCGATCCGACGATGACCTCTGCGAAGCCGGCGCGAACCTCGTCCTCGATACCCTCTTCGCGTGCGACTTGGAGTACGTGGTGCGCCTGTGTCGCGCTCGTAAACAATGCAACGTCGATAGTACGTGCGATGATCTGCGCTAGTGCGTCGAGGAGTGGTTTGCGGTTTTCAGGCAGCGCCCATCGGTAGACTGGTACTCGATCCACCTGGCTCGCATACCTTGTGAACTCGGCGATCAACCGATCGTTGCTAACGCCATACTCTTGGACCGCTACGCGCGCTTGGGCGACCCCGCCGGCGTCTTCGACGGCAGCCAGCAACTCTCGCCACGTGTTCGGCTCAGGAACCGTTACCGTGATCGATATGCCGAACTCGGTGAGTACGCGTACGGGTTTTGGGCCGCGTGCGACGACCTTGGTTTTGTTGAGCGCCGACACCAGTCGTTCGCGTTCGTAGCGCGTTTCCATTGCCGCAAACAAGTAGCGAGTGCCGACACCGGTCATGAACACGACAACGTCGTAGCCACCGGCAACGAGCCGGTCGGCGAACGCGAGTGCTTCGTCGTTCTGTTCGAGCGGTACTTCTCTAAGCGAGGGTGCCGAGATCGCGATGCCCCCCGCCTTTGTAACGAGCTTTGCGGTCTCGGCTGCCTGACGACTTTCGAAGGAAACGACTCGGAGACCACCGAAGTCGCGATTGGATGTTGTTGTGGCCGATGCGGCCGAGGGCTGTTCTGACATGTTCGGATTCGACGGCGACTATGTCGCTGCCTCCCTGCAAGCATAGTTGCAGCGATCCGCCCGGCAAAGCACCCCCCGCGATGAGGCGCCGCACTGCACCCGCAAGGTGAAACGTGTTCCAGTAGTCCCTACTGCATTTGCGCCGTAAAACGCCGTGGCCACTGTGTTGCGTCTACGGCTTTGCGTAGGGGGGATTCTCGAGGACTTGGTCTCGATCTCGCAGCCAACCCCTATGCCGCGCCGGATATGCCGCAGCATGTCATTGCGGCCTATTTCCCGGGGAAAGGGTTTGACTGAGTTCGCGGAGCCCGTGCTAGTGTAGGCGTTCGGCGACCAGTCTCGAGCGGGCGGTGAGGTTTCGGTCGCGGGAGGTCTCTTAATGAAGATCGGCGAAATTCAAAAGCTCTCGAGCAACGAGTTGCAGACTATTTCGGCCGACGCAACGGTTCATGCGGCGGTGCGAAAGTTGTGTGAGTTCAACATTGGCGCTCTACCGGTGTGCGACGACGATGGGGAACTAGTCGGCATTATTTCCGAGCGCGATATCTTGCGTTGTGTCGCGGCAGAGGATGCTCAAGCGGCCTTGCAGCAAAACGTCGGCGCCATCATGACACGCAACCTGACCGTGTCTGAGCCCGATAATGACGTGGAATACGCGATGCAGGTCATGACGAACAAGCGCATCCGTCATCTACCCATTCTCGTAGAGGATAAACTGGTAGGTATCCTGTCGATCGGCGATGTCGTGAAGGCGAATCTGGACGTAACGGATACCGAAAACCGCTTCCTACGTGACTACGTCACCGGCTGAGAAGTAAGCGTCCAAGATTTAGGTCTCGAACACAGCGCGTTTCGCGTTGCGGGGTGGCGTCTACGAACGCCCGGGCTGTTGCAGGGGCCGGGGAGCCCAAGCGCCTTGCAACCGTCGCACCTACGTTCGGGCTTATAGCTACGCGGTGGCAGCCGCGTGCACGAGTCTGATTCTGGCCGGCCTCGGAATCGGCGTGTTGCATCCCGGCTACCAGTCGACCCCGTATCTCTGACTTAGGTCTGGGCGCGCCGCCGGCTAGGGAAGCCGCAGGTGGAACGCGCGCGTTCGTGTCATGCGGGCGAAGCCGAGGTGGGACAACGTTTCGCCGATGCCGCTGTCTTTCCAACCCGACCAGGGGAGGGCGGGATCGAGAAAGTCGCAGCGATTGAGAAATACCGTTCCAACCTCCAAGCGGTCACCGATCGCTTTGGCGACCTCGATATCCTTCGTCCACAGCGATGCGGTCAGCCCATAGGGACTGTCGTTGATCTTGGAGACGGCCTCTTCGTCGCTCGATACTTGAGTTACCGCTAAGACGGGCCCGAACGTCTCTTCGGTCATGATTGACATCGAGTGGTCGGTGTCGGCGATGACCGTTGCTTCGAAGTAGCGTCCGCGTCCGTCGACGTGGGTGGCATTACCTCCGACCACGACACGCGCACCGCTTCGGGTAGCCGCATCGATTTGGGATGCAATGAACGGCGCAGCCGAGGGCTGCGCCATAGGACCCAATCGCGTTGTTTCGTCGGTCGGATCGCCCGCTGTCCACTGGCGTGCCTCGGCTGCGAGGCGCTCGACGAACTCGCCGTAAATAGAACGATCGACGTAGACGCGTTCGACGCCGCAACAGCTTTGGCCCGCGTTGTAGAACCCCCCTTCGGCAATGTTGGCGACGGCTTGTTCGAGATCGCAATCGGCGCGCACGTAGGCAGCATCTTTGCCGCCGAGTTCGAGGCCTACATCGATAAATCGGCCGGCGGCAGCTCGGCTCACCTGGCGGCCGCCTTCGACCGATCCGGTAAACGCCACGTAGCCGATGCGTTCGTCGCCGATGATGTGCGCGGTAGTCTCGTGGTCGGTAACCAAGGCCACGACCGTGTCTGTCGGCGCCCCGGCAGTCTCGAATGCTTGCTCGAATTGTCCCGCGCAGGCCGGCGTGCGGCTCGAGTGTTTTATGATCACGGAGTTACCGGCGAGCACGCCGGGCACGCAAATGTTTACAGCGATGAGCAGCGGGTAGTTCCACGCGGCGATGTCTAGAACGACGCCCACTGGTCTACGTTGGATCGACCGCTCGAAGCCGGCCAGCGGCTCGAGCGGGTAGGGGCCCAATTCACGCTCGGCGATCGAGATCATATAGCGAGCGCGGTCAAGCATGGTGCGGACCTCTCCGCGCGCCTCGGCGATCGGTTTGCCCATCTGTTTGGTGACGTCGTCGGCGATCGTTTCCGCACTGCGTTCGAACGTCTCGACGAAGCGTTCGCAGAGCGCGATCCGTTCGGACAGCGATGTGGCGGCGATCTCCTGCGCCGCTTTCTGGGCCCGGGCAAGCAGCGATTCGGCCTCTTCGAGGCCGACCGCGTCGATGCTTAGAGCCTGTTCACCCGTGGCGGGGTTGTCGAGAGTGAGTACCGGCATGTGACGGCTTTTAGCGCATGAAAACCGTATGCGAAAGGGCCCAGACTGCTAGCAATGGACGGGCGAATGATGGACTCTCGGCTCATGATCGGTCAGCAGGGGCGCCAGCGTGGCTGGCTCATTCTCGTTTTTGGTTTTGTACTCACCGCCTCATCGTTACCCGGCTGCAATAACAGCACCGAGGCGCCTGAGGTGGCACCCGAGCCGGTCTCGGCTGCCGTCGTTGCGCATCGCGATTGGGCCGTCCCCGACATGGCCCCCGGTGGCGTTGCGTTCGGATCCGAACTGGTCTCGGCGCTCAAGAATGCGCTCGATACAAAGCCGGCGGAATACGTCGCACGTACCCACCACCTAAACGACGATGGCTCGCCGAAGTATACGAACAGACTGATTCTCGAGACCAGTCCGTATCTGCTTCAGCACGCGCACAATCCCGTCAATTGGAACGCGTGGGGGGAAGAAGCGTTCGCTACCGCGCGCGAGCTAGACCGTCCGATTCTACTGAGTATTGGATATTCGACCTGCCATTGGTGTCACGTAATGGAGCGCGAATCGTTCGAAGACATCGAGATCGCGACCTTCATGAACGAAAACTTCATATGCATCAAAGTCGATCGCGAGGAGCGACCTGATATCGACGGCGTCTACATGGACGCCGTGCGTATGCTCACTGGCCGCGGCGGTTGGCCGATGACCACGGCGTTGACCCCGGACGGCGAAGTATTTTTTGGTGGCACGTATTTTCCACCGCGCGACGGGGTTCGCGGTTCGCGTGTGGGGTTTCTTACTATCTTGGGGCAGCTTGCCTACAAGTACGCGAACGAACGCGATGGCTTGCTCGCATCGGCTGCAGAACTTACCACGCGTATGCGCAACACGTCGGCGCGTCAGCGCCCGGGCGATGTCCCGGGAGTCGAGGCCATCGACTCGGTCCACGAACGGTTGTCGAGATCCTTCGACGAGATCTACGGGGGCTTCGGGCGTGCACCCAAGTTTCCGCGCAGCGTGACGGTCGATCTGCTGATGCGTTACCACCGCCGCTCGGGCAACGACCAGGCGCTGCATATGGCGGTGTATACGCTCGAGCGAATGGCGGCCGGCGGCATGTACGATCACGTGGGCGGCGGCTTCCATCGCTACTCAACGGATGCGCGTTGGCTGGTGCCGCATTTCGAGAAAATGCTTTACGACAACGCGCAACTCGCGGTGTCGTATCTCGAGGCCTATCAGATCACAGGTGAGGAAAACCACGCGCGGGTGGTGATCGAGATTCTCGACTATGTGGCGCGTGAAATGACGTCACCCGAAGGGGGGTTCTACTCGGCGACGGATGCGGACAGTCCGACGCCCGCAGGGCACGAAGAAGAGGGTTGGTTCTTCACGTGGACGCCGGCGGAACTCGCCGCCATTCTCGACGCCTCCGATCTTGACTTGATCCGTGATCGCTATGGGGTGACGGACCGAGGTAACTTCGAAAACCGCAACATCTTGTACGCGAAGAGAAAGCTCGAGCATGTTGCCTCTGACGCCGGTATGACGGTGGCAGCGGCGCGCGACCGTCTAGACGCCGCGCGCAAGAAGCTTTACGACGAGCGGTTGCTGCGTCCGCCCCCCGGCAAGGACACGAAAGTGCTGACCGCGTGGAACGGCCTGATGATCTCTGCGTTCGCGCGGGCGTCTTTGGTGCTCGACCGCACCGACTATAGAGAGCGTGCGGAAACGGCAGCGGCGTTCATTCTCGACGAGATGCGTGACGGTGCGCGTTTGTACCGATCGTGGCGTGGCGGCCAAGCGCGCCATTGGGGTGTGCTCGACGACTACGCATTTTTTGCTGCAGGGCTTCTCGATCTGTTTGAGGCGACGGGGAACGCTCGCTGGCTCGCGGCGGCGATTGAACTCGAAGACGTGCTCGGCAGTCAGTTCTGGGACGGCAACAAAGGTGGATACTTCCTAACCGCTGCGGCTGCCGAAGAGCTGCTGGTGCGAGACAAGCCTTCGTACGACGGCGCCGAGCCGTCGGGTAATTCTGTTGCCATTCTCAATCTTCTGCGTCTGTACGAGTTCACGAGCGATGAGCAGTATCTCGCTCTCGCAGAGGGTGCGTTCCGTGCCTTCAGTAGTTCAATGTCGCGTGGCGGTACGGGACTGCCTAAGATGCTCTCCGCGCTCGACTACTACCTGGACACGCCGAAAGAGATCGTCTTGGTGCGATCGCATCCGGAGGACGACTTCGGCCCGTTCCTAGCCCGGCTGGCCGATACTTACCTACCGAACCGCGCGTTTATGACCGTCACCGAAGGTGACGAACTGGATGCACTCAGCAAATTGGTCCCGCTCGTTGAAGGAAAGCGCGCACTTGATGATCAGATCACGGCGTACGTATGCGAGCGCAACGTATGCGAGCTACCCACCAACGACCCGGACGTTTTTGCCAAGCAGATCGCGAAAGTAGCGCCCTACGGTCCTTAGTAACGGCTTACTCGGCAATTACGCCGCCGCAGCTCGACCCCGAGCCGGCGGTGCATCCCAGGCAATGAGAGCCGGTGGCGATTCGTGCCGGTGCGAGAGCAGCGAATTCATCGATATCGGCCAGTGTCGGCGCTCCAATAATCGGTAGATCCAACATTTGATTGAAGTCGCAGTCGTACAGGCGTCCGTCCCATCCAACGCTGACCATCGTTCGGCACATGAGCGAGTCGACGGTCGCGGGGTTGAAGTGATTAACCAGCAGGCCCATGTATTCGTCGTAGCGTCCCGATCGTTGGAGCTGCTCGGCGAACCGTTTGATCGGCATGTTAGTGATCGTCAGGAGGCCGTCGAAGCGAATGCGGAAATGGCGCCACAGTTCCTCGTGGTACCGTGCCTCGAGAGTGTTTTGCGGTGGAGGCAGGTGATCGGTCGTCGGGTTGTACACAAGATCTAGTGTGAGGTTCTCGCTACCGGAGCTGTAGCCGAGTTCGTTTAGGCGCCGCAACGCCTCGATGCTCTTGTCGAACGTACCGACGCCGCGTTGCGCATCGACGTTGTCAGCGGTGTAACACGGTAGCGACGAGATCACGTGCACTTGATTGTCGCGCAGAAACTCAGGCAGCCATTCCATGTCGGGCTCGAATAGCACGGTTAGGTTGCAGCGATCGATAACACGAAGGCCGAGTGCTCTCGCACTCTCGACGAGATAGCGAAACTGATCGTTCAGTTCCGGAGCGCCGCCCGTCAGGTCGACCAGCGAGACATCCGCACTTCTCTCGAGCAACGCGACGACGCGTCGAGCGGTATCTTTGCTCATGCGTTCTGTTCTTTTTGGACCCGCATCGACGTGACAGTGATGGCAGGCTTGATTGCAGAGCTTGCCGACGTTGATCTGAACCGAGCGAACCTGTTCGCGGATCGGCGCCGCTACGGCGTGAGCATCTAAAGTTTGCTGGAAGGAATCCGATGAATGCACTGCGTTCATATCCACATCCGGCACAACAACCGGAACACTTTCTTACGGTGCCGAAGAAGATGGGCTCCGGCAGCTTGGAGGGTTTCTAAGCTACCGGAGCCCGTGCACCTGAAGTCCACAGGGGGGGAGGGACCTCAGGGCAGATCGTGGTCAGGATCTAGAGTTATACGGTCGAATTATCATAGGTATTAAGGGTTGGGACAAGTACTCCACGCGAACAGGGCCGCCTTTCAGGGGCCCTCTGGAGCGGTGGTGCGACCAGCTGAGAAAACAGCGACGCATCAGCGCGGGCGAAGTCATGATGGATGCGCTGCCCGAGGTCGCTCCGGTGAAGCTGTCGCACCTGTTCATCGTTTGTATGTGCGTACAGGGGCTCTTCGCGGCGATCGGTTTGGCGTTGATCGGTGTGCGCGTCGATCTCGCTGATCGCTTGGCCGAGCTGACCTGTCCGGCTTGCTCGCCTTGATCGAGAAAACAAACGGGCGCTAAGCTAATGGATCCAGTTCGTTCCAGGAGTTACCCGTGTCCGAATCAGTCCACCTAACCACACAGCAGCTCGAAACCGGCCTAGGTCCGATTCGGGAATCGCCGACCGAGTCCGGCACGCTCGAAATGATCGTTCGCCGCCCGGTGACCGAGCAGCGTGAAGTGATCGAGGAAGGTGAACTGGATCTTCGCGAAGGTCTGTTGGGTGACAATTGGCGCGCGCGCGGATCGAAAGACACCGATGACGGCTCGGCGCATCCTGAGATGCAACTGAACATCATGAATGCGCGCACCGCCGAGCTTATCGCCGGTGATCGCAGTCGTTGGCCGCTCGCGGGCGATCAACTCTATCTTGATCTGGATCTGAGCGGGTCGAATCTCCCGCCCGGCAGCCGAATACGCATCGGTGAAGCCGTGGTTGAAGTCACGGCCGAGCCCCATCGGGGCTGCCGGAAGTTCATGGAGCGTTTTGGCAAGGATGCGCTCAGGATCGTGAACTCGACCGATGGCGTGGCGCTGAATCTGCGCGGTATCAATGCGAAGGTCGTCGAACCCGGTACGATTCGGGTCGGCGATGTCGCGGCGAAACTGTAGTTCCTAGGTCTCCGGACCGTCCCAGCCGGGGGATGCGGTGAAGCCGGCGGACATTGCACCGTCGATGGTCACGGTTGCACCCGAGATGAACGACGCATCGTCGCTGACGAGAAACGTCACGAGTTTAGCGACGTCTTCGGGTTCGCCGACACGTCCGAGAGGATGCGCGGCCGCTCCGATCGCGTCTAGGGCGCCGGGTCCGGGCATCGCCGATTCACCCATTGGCGTGCGTATGATCCCCGGGCAAACACAGTTCACGCGAATGCCTGCGCGCCCGTATTCGACAGCGGCGTTTCGTGTCAGTCCGACCACTGCGAACTTCGATGCGTTGTAGCTCGACATTCCGGGAACGCCGGTGATGCCGGCGACCGATGCGGTGTTGACAATCGCACCGCGGATCGGCCCGTCATTGTTCAGCATCGCGCGGATGGCCGATTGAAGCCCGTAGAAGACACCGTTTACGTTCACATCGAGAACCTTGCGGTGCATTTCGAGGTTTGTGTCGAGCGTCGAGCCGTGGATCTCGATGCCGGCGTTGTTGAAGTAGACGTCGAGACGACCAAAATTTTCTACGGTGGCGGCGACCATACGGTCGACTGCTTCCGAATCGGTGACATCGCATTCGATGTAGGCGCCGTCGATTTCGGCTGCGATCTCGGTTCCGTCGCCGATGTCGGCAATAACGACTTTGGCTCCCGCATGGGCGAATTCACGCGCGGTGGCCAGGCCGATGCCCGAACTCCCGCCGGTCACGATCGCGATCTTGTCGTCGAGTCTGTTCATGGCGACTGGTGTTACGCGATTTACCGTGCCGATCCCAACAGCACTCGAGCGTGCCGCGTCGGCTCATGCTTGGGCCGATTCAACGCGTAGCCAGTATCGACACGCGCGAACGGATGAACTTCGGGACTTCATTGCCGATGAAGATCATGCGGTAGTCGTCGGTCGGTGGCATCGAAGTTGCCCCCTATGATGTCGCGCGCCTTTGCCGTGGCAGCCGGGGCGAGCCGGTCTACCGGATCGATACAGGCCCATAAGGTGAGCATTGCGGCGAGCGTGCTCGCGGTCGCGTGTTTCAGCAATCGAGATGCCATCGCGTTGAAGCCCGCGGGCTGTCTACTATACGTTTACGACGCTGGAAACGTTACGATCGAAGATTCCGGGCACGAAAATGTACATACCCCTAGCTGCATTACTCTATACCGGGTTGGTTCAGCCGCTGATCTCGCCGCCGCTCAATTGGGTGTTCCTGCATCCTTTCGTTTGGATTCCGGCGTTTTGGATCTACGCGCAACTCGACGGCCGGCGTGCGTTCTTCGCCGGGTGGCTGGTGGGGTTGACTGCCAACCTGGGCATTTTCTACTGGCTGGTGGGGACGATGGAGAGCTTTGGCGGACTGCCGAGCGGCGTCGCGCTGGTGATCTGGTTTCTGTTCGCGGCGGCCGTCGGGTTCCACTCGGCCATATTCGCTTGGGGATTTGGCCGAATCAGACGTTGGGCAGGTCCTTGGTGGCCGGTGCCAATCACCGTTTGGTTCTGCGCGCTCGAGTTCTTGCAGCCGCAGTTGTTCGGCTATCTGCAAGGCGTAGCCTGGTACCAGTTCCCGGACATCTTTCTGGTGACTGCGTTCGCGGGCGTCACCGCGATGAGCTTCATCGTGATCTTGGCGAACGCGGTGCTGTTTCAACTTCTCGAAGCGCGCCGTGATCGAACGGGATTCGTTGCCAGCGGCGCGGCGGTAAATCTGGCGATCATCACAGCGGTGATAGGCGCGTCGCTGGTATACTCGACGGCACGGCTCGACGCGATTAGCGTCGCCGAACGCCGGGCCGATCCGCTGCGGGTCGCTCTCGTGCAGCCGAATCACACGATCCCGCGGCGGGACGAGCTGCGCGCGATGGCGCCGGAAGCATTCGCACGCGATATGATCGAGATCTCTTACGAAGCGCTGGCGCACGCCGAAGGGATCAAGCAACTCGGCGGCATCGATGTGTATCTGTGGCCCGAAGGCGCGTTGCGTGCCGACCCTTCTCAGCCGCGCAACCGCGAGGTACTCGAGTTCGTGCGGGAAACCGGCGCAGAGGTCTGGACGGGCGCCAATCACTACGAACACCGCTCTGAGTCCGAAGTTGTTTCGCACAATGCGGCGTTTCGCGTACATGGTGACGGTCTGATCGATCATCGCTATGACAAGAACTTGCTTGTTCCATTCGGAGAATATGTCCCGCTGCGCGATGTGATCCCCGCCTTCGATCGCATTTTCGGTGTTGCGTCCTTTGAAGCGGGCACAACCGTACCGCGGTACCGCGCCGAGGCGACGACCTTTGTGTTTCTCATCTGCTACGAGGCTATTCATTCGACCTTCGTCGGCCGAGCGCTGACGGAAGACGTCAACCTGATCGCGAACGTTACGGTTGATGCTTGGTACGGCGACAGTTCTGAGCAGTCGCAGCACCTGATGCTGGCGGCCGTTCAGTCGGCACTTCACGGGATCCCGTTGCTGCGCTCGACGACCACCGGCATCAGCGCCTTCGTCGATGCACGAGGCAGGTTGCTTGCGACAACCGACGTGTTTACGCGAGAGGCTGCAGTCGGCATCGTGCGACCGATGCGTGTTCCGTCGCTCTATTCCAAGTGGGGTGACTGGTTGGCTTGGGTCTTCGTTGCCTTCTCTGCGGTGCTCTTGGCTCTCACGCGGGCGCACGCGCGCGGGTGAGTAAGATAAAGGGAACGTTCTTGCGTTCACGGATCTTGGCCATGCGGTGGTCTGGAAGATCGAAGTCCCATTCGAACGAACCCACGGCGCCGAGCACTCCTAAGGGGCTAGACGCCGACGCGACCAGGTAACGTGCTTCCAATTTCTCCGCGAGCTTTCGAGTGTTCTCAAGTTGGAGCCCAGAGTCGTTTTCGCTGCAGGGCGTAGAAGCTAGTTCCATGCAAGTACACACAGTACAAGCGAGAGCACGAGCAAGAACAACCTGCCTAAAACACACCCCCAAACGCGTTCGGCGGGCGACGTCTGGTTTTCGCTTTTACCACCGTCGTGGCCGCCGCCCACCCAACTGAGTTTGAGGTACTAGCATCGGTGCCTCGACCGCTTGCCGATACTTCATAGTCAGCGTGTGGAGTCGTTTGCTTATGTCTCTCATTAGATAAGCGAAAGCCCTATTATGGTCTCGCAGCATTTTGTTCTTGTAGAACTTCTTTTGAAAGACTATCTTTCGGCTTGCCAAAATCAAGTTGGGGATATCGGGACCGATCTTTTTCTTACAAGGATTCCATCATGTTATCAGTCGATTTCATTGGGGCAGTAGGCTCATCTGTTCGCTATTTTCTTGCAACTGTTCTCGCGACCCTGATCCTCGTTCCTGGGGCTATGGCGCAGAACCCACCTGCGGTGCAAACCTTTTACGTTCCGATCCCCGAAGATCAAGGCCACACCGCGCTCGAATCGATCTACCCGGGGCAGGCTACCTGCGGTTCTAATTCCTTCGGAGACGTTGGCAGCACCATCTCGACGACGGTTTCGATCGCCGTCGGGTTGGGCGACACCTACGTTTACTACGATCAATGGGAGGACGGCGGTTACGACGCCGACATCGTCAACCCGACGAATGTCTATAGCTCGCCGGGTAACTTGAGCGGCACACAGATCTGGGGCGACGGAGACACGGCGAACGGCTCGGCGCCCGGCTATCCCGGAGATGTTTTCAGCAGCGGCGACATCATCATCCTCCAAAATGACGTCCCGACCGGCTCCCTGACCGACATCGACTTCGACGGTCGCGACAAAATCGCTGCTTCCTCACCAATAGCAGTGACACGCGCGCTGTGGGCCGACGGGACGAGCACACTGCTGGCCGGTGCGGTAGAAGTCTACAGCACCAGCGAATGGGGGACCGACTACGAGGCTCCCGTTGGAGAAGATACCCCTTCACAGCTGGATATGTTCGAGTACACCAGCCTCGTAGTCATGGCCGCGACTGACGGAACAACCGTCGCTATCGATGCCGACGCCAACGGCGTCGCCGAAATCTCGATCACCCTCGACGAAGGGGAAAGCTATCACGTAGACGGCGGCGTTGACGAAGGGGCAACCGTCTCAACGACCGCGCCGGTGCAGGTCGACCTTCTCACCGGTCATATCTGCACGGTTTTTGAATCTCGTTTCTTCACTTTGCTACCGACGGCCGCCTGGTCGGACAGCGCGTACACTCCCGTGAGCTCGCACAGCGGTGACCCCACATACGTGTTCGTCTACAACCCCGGCCCCGGCGCAATCACCGTCAACTGGGAAACTACCTCCGGCCTAAAGACCCCGTTGGGCATCGCCGCGGGCGCGACCAATCAAATCGAGATGACCAACGGTGAAGGCGCGCATTTCTTCTCGGACGCCGCCGCCCCGTTCTTCGCCGTCTCGACCATCGATGCGGAGCCGAGCTCCAGCAACAGCGTTCACGACTGGGGATTCTCGATGATTCCGGCCTCCTCCCTCACGCAGCAGGCGTTGGTAGGCTGGGGCCCGGGTAAAGACCCAACGGCGGGCGGATCAGAAAACAGCTCTCCGGTCTGGGTGATGCCTGCACTGTTGGCAGGCGGTGCCGGTAGCGAGCCGTTCGACATCTGCGTCGACTACGACGGTGACCTCTCGGGCCCGCTAACCGACGCATACGGCAACGACTACGACGTACTGTTGTCGCTCAACGAGCTGGAACCGGCCCTCGTCTACGATAGCGACGGCGACCAAACCGGCATGGTTCTATATGTTTGTGACGGATCCGACGCGCGTATCGCGGTCGTGTGGGGTCAAGACCCTGACACGGCCAGTCAAGCTTCGCCGGCGATCGACGTCGGAACGACCATTCCCCCGCTTGAACGACTGGCCTCAGGCAAAGCTGTCGAGCTTGTCGTAGATGTCGACATGGATACAGAGATCGATCAGGGCGACACGCTCGAGTACACAATCATCGTCCAAAACGTGGGCCGTATTCCGGCCAGTGGCACGACGGTAGAAGATACAATCCCGGCGGACACAAGTTACGTGGCGGGCAGCACGGAGATTTTCGACGGGGCATCGACGACTCCGGTCGCAGACGCCGGAGCAACACTATTTCCTCTCGACGAAGGCGGCCTCGCTCTACCTGACGTACCCGCGACCGGTCAGCTAGAGGTGACGTTCCAAGTAACGGTAAACAGCACCGCTGATGTCTGTGGCGAGTCGACCATCGTCAACTCGGCCGATGTCGACGGCTCGGGGCAACAGTTCACTGTCACAGCCACCAGCAGCGTTCACTGCAACCCGGACATCCATATAGAAAAAGCGACGAACGGTTCAGACGCTGACAGCCCGCCCGGCCCCTCAATCGTGGAAGGCGACGCTGTTACATGGACGTATGAGGTGACCAACCCGGGCGATGTACCGTTGGCGAACGTAATTGTCGGCGACGACCAGGGCGTTACGGTAACGGCGGTCGATGTGAACACCGATATGTTCAATGATGGTGACCTCGATCTCGACGACCTCCTCGATCCGGGTGAGACCTGGAGCTACACAGCCTCCGGTACCGCAACACTCGGTGAGTATAAGAACATTGGTACGGCCGAGGGCGGCCCTGTAGACGAAACCGGATCGCCAATCGATGACGGCGACGGTACGCCGTTCGCGGACGTGAGCGACGATGATCCGAGTCACTACAACGGTGTCGCGGAGATTAACCTCAACATCACGAAAGATGATCGAAGCGATCCCGTTCTGCTGAACGGCACGCTTACCTACGATATCACGGTGGGTAACGCGGGACCGTCCGATGCCACCGGTGTCACCGTTTCTGATACACTCGACCCGGACACAACCTACGTGAGTAATACCGGCGGCTGTATACATGCAGCCGGCACTCTGACGTGTGCGCTCGGTTCCCTAGCCTCAGGGGCGACAACGTCCTTTGAGGTAACGGTCACCGTCAACGCCTCAGCGCCAACAGCCGGGACTTTACAGGACGATCCCTGCGACGGCTCTGAAGACCTTTGCAACATCACGTCGGTGACAGCCAACGAGACGGAGAGCGACCCATCAGACAACTCCGACGATGAACCAACGAACGTCATCGAATGCAGCGTGGCAGGTGACTGCAGCGACCCATTCGCTTGCACGGCCGAAACGTGCGTGGCGAACATCTGTGTGAGTACTCCGGTGGATGCCGACTGCGACGACACCAACGTTTGTACGGACGACACCTGCTCGGCGACGACCGGCTGCGTCTTTACCAACAACACCGACCCGTGCGCTGACGGTAACGCGTGCAACGGCGACGAATTATGCGGAGGTGGCACGTGTAACGCGGGCACGCCGTTAACATGCGACGACACCAACGTTTGCACGGACGACAGCTGCGTGCCGGCCAGCGGCTGTGTGTTTACCAACAACACCGACCCGTGCGCTGA
>Ga0315338_1001900_pt1 | contig 23217 bp, 16 predicted proteins | sample ASW8metaG_FD_204518 | JGI IMG/M metagenome (GOLD analysis project Ga0315338, IMG submission 204518) | Ammonia-oxidizing marine archaeal communities from Monterey Bay, California, United States - ASW #8 | ecosystem: Environmental > Aquatic > Marine > Coastal | place: USA: California | collected... | reverse complement strand
GACGTGGTCGCGGAACGCTCAATTCCTGAGTGAAGCGTAGTAAACAGAATGTGCTCTTTGTTCTCGTTGCTAACCGAGGGATCGGTGATGACCACAAGCGGAATGGGATGCCCGTCGATCGACTTACCTGCCTCAGAAAGTTTTAATTTCTCTGGATGCTTTTCGCTAAAGTCTTGTAGTAAATTTTGAATTTGCTCCAGTGACGGCCAACGTTGTGATTTTTGATATTCTGCGGCACACGCAGAATTCCATTCTGAAGACAGCAAACTCGTTATGGCAATGCATACTAACGCAAGACGTAATAATCTCATGGGGACTCCAGTAAAATGCAATAGATCTAACCTTCATGTTCACTGCTAGAGATAAACCTAAAGTGGTCTTAAACTATTCCTCGACCTAGCGTTTAGCTTTAATGTTCTTTTTGCCATCTCTGCCTTATTCGCTTTCCTCTTTTGTTTCTGGCAATACTAACCACATGCGTGTTTGCATCTGCAGCATAGTGCGGGCACGGTTTGCATCGCGGTCGCGAATCGCTGCGGCAAGCTCCTGGTGCTCCCAAATCATTCGTTCGCGAATGTTTTTTTCAGGGTGCAGGTTTTCTGGATACACCGATTTAAAGAAGCTCACTAACACGCGTTGCATTCCCGCAACTAGCTCCGAACCCGTCATCTTCAACAAGGTCGAGTGAAAGGCGATATCCAATTCCTCGATTCGATCGTTATCGCTACTTAGAATTGCTTCTTCAAGTTCATTTGCTAGAGCGGAAAGCTGACTAATCTGTTTGTCGGTTCCATTGCGAGTTGCCAACTCGATGGCTCCCATTTCCAGTACGTAGCGCAACTTAGCTAACTCAGCGACGTCTTGCTGCGAATCGAGTAGTGAAGGTAAACCAAGTTTCAGCAGATGTAACGGATCGGGGCGACGAACGATTAGCCCTTTCCGCTTGCGACCTTCTAATAGTCCAATGGCCACTAACCGTGCGACCGCCTCGCGAGCAACCGTACGGGATACGTCATACTCCTTGGCAAGGTCCGCTTCGGTCATGAAAAAATCACCATCCGTCAGCTGCGCAGACTGAATGTGTTCACGTAAAGTCTCTGCCAGGTCGCTCGACTGGGTCGTTTGAATAGTAGATAAGATTGTCATAAATGGTATTATAACACAATAAAATATGTCCAGTCAGGTAATTGACACGTAATTATAAAACAAATAGTATTTAAAGTAAATGCGGCCCAGTATTACTCTACCCATAGAAATCCATGGCGATGACGACTGGCGATATAAATACGGAAAGAAAACTATTTGATTGCTGAGAGGCGGTTCTTGCCTTGGACCTCAATCCCCAAGTTCCTACGTGATTATCACTGACATACGAACCGTTCTTCTCACTGGCCCTTGTACCAGCGATCCCTATCTCAGCGAAACGCGTAAACTGAGGAGTGCCGCCTTTGTTGAGGTCCACACAAACACGCCACACTTAGGGATAGGCGAGACATACGCAGGCTATTTCGCGCCGGAGTCGGTGCCCGCTATCGTTGAATTCTTTAAGCCCATCTTAATCGGGCAGCACGTCGACGATATCCCCGAACTCTGGCGACGTATGTTCCACTGCGGAAATTTCTGGTGTCGTGTTGGTCTGGGGCTTAATATCATTAACGGTATCGAGGCGGCACTATGGGACTTGAAAGGAAAACTGGAAGACAAGCCGGTTCATGTGTTACTTGGCGGGGCGAAATGCAACCGACTGATGGCCTATGCTACGGGTGGATCGAGCAACTACCCACTAGAAAAACTGTCGCGGAAGATAGACCACTACCTTGGCTTGGGATTTCGTGCTTTCAAGATTGGGGCGGGATCGCACTCTGTTGAAGATGGCTTTCGTAACGAGACGATACCAGAGGTAGCAGCAGATTTTGAGAAGGCAAAGCTGGAGCATATCAGGGCTCACGTTGGCGCAGATATCGGTGTAATGATGGACGCACATATGGGAAATGCGCCGACGGGACAATGGAACTTGGAAACGGCCGCAGCTGTTTTGAAAGCGTTGGAACCCTACAACTTAGTATTCTTCGAGGAACCACTGCCTTATACCGACCCCGAGGGCTATGTTGCGCTCTGCAAGTCAACGTCGGTGCCCGTTGCTGGGGGCGAATGTTTGACGGGGCTCACTGAATGGCAAACCTTTATCGAAAAAGACGGTTTCGATATCGGCCAGCCCGATGCTTCTTTCACCGGAGGGCTCTCGGTAGTGGTTCAAGTAGCCGACATGCTGGCAGCACGCGACCGCACCATTGCCACTCACGCCTGGGGAGCTGGCGGGTCGCTCATGCAAAATATCCACGCTGCATTTGCTTGTGCCAACACCACAATCGTCGAAGTGCCGCCTGACTATGGCCCGTTGCATAGTGAAATTATTAGAGAGTCTTTCCAAATGCGCGACGGATATGTACTTCTGCCAGAAGGCCCTGGTCTAGGTATTGTGCTCAGCGAGGAGACGAAATCGCGCTACTCCTTTATTCCCGGAAGCGGCGAGTTTAACGATGTGCCTGGCAAGAACCTGGCAGAAATGGATGCAAAGCTGAGTCGATGATAAAAGTACTTGTAGATGTGCCTGTTTTCGGGCCTGGGTTAGAAAAATTAAAAGCACTACTGGGTGTGACGGTAGAGGTTTGCGAACCGATTTCAGACACCAGCATCGTCCGACCAAAATCTTTGTTAAGTGATAAAGAGGTTATCTTCTGTAATGCGCTACCTGAGAATTTGGAGGACATGACACGATTGCAGTGGATTCAAATCGCGTCCTCTGGTTTCGAACAGCTAATCCCACTAAACCTGCCCTCACGCAAAATACGCGCCTGCAATGCTCGCGGTGTGTTCGATATCCCTATCGCCGAATGGTGTATCGCGATGATGGTGAATCTTACGCGTGATCTACCTCAGATGATTCGCAATCAACAGGCATGCCACTGGGATCGGGGAGAGCGATTTCAAACCGAGGTTCGGGGTCGAACTGTCGGCTTCTGGGGTTACGGAGGCCTGGCCCGAGAAACGGCACGCCTTGCCAAGGCGATGGGACTTCGTGTCCACACGCTAACCCGTAACGGAGCCCAACCCCAAGCCAATACCTATTGCGTCAACGGTACGGGTGACCCTGAAGCAATATTGCCCGACGCAGTGTTCACCTATGATGAAAAAGCTGCCTTTCTTGGTAGTCTTGACTTTCTTGTGATGGGATTGCCATTGAATGAACAAACCCGTGGCATTGTGACCGCCGAAGACCTGCGCACGCTGCCTGCAACCGCCCACTTATTAAACCCCGCACGAGGGCCCCTAATTCAAGAGGCCGCCCTGATACAAGCCCTGCAAGAAGGCTGGATTGCTGGGGCCGCCCTAGACACGCATTACCAGTATCCTCTGCCAGCGGATCATCCCCTGTGGTCGATGCCTAACGTAATTATGACGCCCCATGTTTCTGGATCCACAATGAGTAATCGGTTTCCCGAGCGGATCTGGGATTTGTTCATTCAGAACGTAAAACGCTATCTGGCGAATAAACCGTTGCTGAACAAAATAGCCACTGAATCACTCCGTTGCTCAACAGAGATACCATGAAACATTCCGCATTCGCATGCCTGCTATTAATGCTGCTGCTTTTAGAAAGAACACAGGGGGCTGATATTAATACGGATCTACCACAGCTCAACGGAGAAGTTGTAACTCTGAGTACGCCCGCTGGCGTTCGTTTCGGTATTTGGGGCACGAAGGTACGCTATCCTGCTCCAACACTTTTTGTGTTCTCTTCGACAATTGAGGAGTCTCTCGGCAATCCTTATTATCGGCAATGCGGCAATGCACTTGCTGAACTAGGGTTCCTATGCGTGTCGCTCGACTTGCCTGGGCACGGATTAGAGCAGCTCGACGATGAACCTAAAGGCATAGCTGCTTGGCGATTCCGCAGCGACCAAGGCGAGGATTTTGTCGCGCCATTCACAACAAAATTTAAGAAGGCATTGAATCATCTCATTGAAGCTGGGTACACCGATACCGATCGAATCGCAGCGTGCGGTACATCACGGGGAGGGTATATGGCCTTGCAGGCGACGGTCGCTGATTCACGCATTCGAGCAACCGCAGCATTTGCTCCCGTCACAAACTTAGCCAAGCTACGCGAGTTCCACGGTGCAACCAACCAGGATCAAATAAAGGCTCTGTCTCTTTATTCAAAGGCTGAACAACTCATGGGCCGATCGCTGTGGCTAATCATCGGCGACCGAGACCAGCGGGTTGGCACTGATGATACGATTGTATTTGCCCGACGAGTTACCACATTGTCGCTCACGCAATCGAAACTAGCCGACGTGACCCTGATTGTGCAGCCAGAGTCAAAAGGACACACCACACCGGCAGGCTCCCCGGCATTAGCCGCAAAATGGATTTCGGAAAAACTAGAATGACCTAACACCTTGCTGAGTAACTTCACCTGCAGTTTGAACGCGTGTCGAAGTTCAACGTAAAAACGCACTAACCATGGGATTTAATTATGAAAAATCTTTCAACTGTGTTACTAGCCTCGATGGTATTGAGTGGCAGGTTACTATTCAATTTGGCATTCGGCTCCGACACATCCTTTTATCTGCCTGAATCCGATCTGACGGTAAAAGATCGCGTGATGCTGTTGGCGATCGATGATCATTCCCTGCAGAGTAGGGAAAACCTGGTCCTCACACTCAATAAACCAACGGTTCGTCAGGCTCCTGTTCTGACGCCTGAGTGGGAAAACACTAATGCCCCAGATTCCATGGCGTCTCACTTCTATGGAACCGTGCTTCACGATCAAGACAAGTATCGCATGTGGTATTACTCGGTGAGCCTCCGCGCCAAACCTTATGACCTCAAGCAGGGACCCGTTTGTTATGCCGAAAGCGACGATGGAATTCATTGGACCAAACCGAATTTGGGGCAGGTCGAGATTAACGGCAGTAAGGATAACAACGCTGTTAAACTGTCTGACGAGATGACCCAGTGTGTCGCGGTTATTATTGACGAGGACGATCCTGACCCCAATCGTCGCTATAAGATGATGTACATGGTGTTGGCCGACACCTGGGTCTTTCGCTCGGCGACGAGTGCGGATGGGATTCATTGGGATGTCCCCGACAACCACCCCACAGAAAAGTTCCTGGAGATGGGCAGCTTTTACAAATTTGGTGATCGCTACATCGTTCATGGTCAGGGGAGCGGCACAAACGACGCGGGGAAGCCAGAGGGTCGCCAAGGTTACGCAAGTACTTCAACCAATTTCGAGCAGTGGGAGCAAAAGTACCGGCAGACCTTTCGGCTTCCTGAGCCGGAAGACGCAAAATTGCGGGGACTTGTAGGAGATTACCCCCAGGTACATCTGGGCGTTGGTGCAACGAGCTTCGGTAACGTAGCCGTAGGCTTCTACGGCATCTGGCATAATCCACCCCTGGATAAACGACGAAAAAAAGGTTGGTACGGTGCCGGTCTCATCACCTGCGATCTAGGGCTATTGGTTAGCAACGACGGCATTACTTTTCGCGAGCCGGTCAAAGATAATATTTACATTTCTGGGCAAGATTCTCCCGTGACTCCTGTCCCTGGGATCGACGACCCCACGATCCTGTGCCAGGCCAATGGCATCTTAAATGTGGGAGATAAAACGCTCATCTACCACGGCCGTTGGCGCAACGCCACAATCAGCGGCAAAGATTATTACGCCGAAGTGGCACTCGCAACCTTGCCTCGCGACCGGTGGGGAAGCCTGCATCTGGCGGCAGGCGCGCCGCAAGGCACAGTCCTGTCGGCTCCGATATCCCTACCCAAAGGAGGCTGCAATATTTTATTAAACGCCGACGGGGTAGAGAATCTAACCGTCGAACTGACTGACGAAGAGGGGAACCTGTTGCCAGCGTACAGCGGCGAAAGCAAGGGGCGTATTAAAGTTGCAAAAGCAAATATCAATGCTGTAACGTGGGCGGATAGATCGCTCTCGCACCTAGCTGGAAAGACCGTGCGACTTAAGCTAGGGATTGAAGGCGAAAACACGAATCTCTACGCAGTCTACTTAGAAACACATAATTAAAAAAGCCTAGAAGTATTTTCTTCTAGGTGTTTAAAAGGGTAGCCGTCAGCCAAATTTGTATCCCCACATCAAGTTATGAAGTTTGCAACGTGTACAACTCCCTGGTTGAGCATACAGTCAACTCGCGGCCTGGGAGAATGTCAACACGGCCAATAGTGTAGTACGTCCTTTAAGCTTCAAGGTGAAGCAATCAAATAAGTAGCCCGCTCTCGACAATTGAACCAGGGGGAGAGAAACTCGAAGAGAGCACCTTGATGAGGATGCTGGGCACCTAATGAGTCCACCATTGAGGCACCTTCTATACAATAGGTTGTCGTGGGAGGCGTCTACCAAATTCGCAAATTGACGACTTGACAGTTTCCCTAGATAAATCGCTCCACACACAAGCTGTGTAATTTCTCAGCCAGTAACCTGGTGGAGATTGAACTGGGTAGGTATTGGCCAATAGAATACGATCGAACCATCCAACTCTTAAACTAAACAGACCATTATGTCAGATCTGCGCCTAGGCAAATACTTGTTAAGTGTCGCAACCAGCCTGCTAGTGCTCACCCTCGGCGGTAGGTGTACCGCCGAGCCTCCATCTCCGCTCCGCTCACACGAACGGTGGATCTGGACCGAATTGATTGGCTTCGACAACCAACAACACGATCTCGGCGTCAGCCAGTATCTCGACACGGCTGGTTTCACGCCGACAGCCATCTGCCTACTAATCGGTTCACCCGACTTTGTGCTTTCGCACCCAGGCATCGAGCAAGAACTCAATCTGCCGGCGGAATACTGTTCGCGCAAAGGGCATGAATTCAATCAGCAACGGCAACGCCAAGCATGGACCAATCATCAGCTGCGTGCATTGATCGGTGAACTACGTGAAAGCGGGGTGCACGTATATCTCAGCTTGTTTGCAACTTACTCCCGCGACCCAACCCACCGCGAATGGATCAGCGACCACCTCGAAGTGCTCCACGTTCGCAAGAGCAGCGGCTACGCTTGGGCCCTTAACTGTCTCTCGCGATTGGAGGACGGCTCGTATTTTGAAGACTATTTCGCCCAACAAATGGTGACGACCCTCCGCGACTATGGATTCGACGGCTGGCACGGCGCCGATGGCTGGGGACCCCTCTCTGGACCGTTGCACGAGGTCTCATTCGCCGACGATATGATCGACCAATTCGCCAGCACGTCAGGCCTCTCGCTACCCGAGGTGGTAACACAAGAGTGTATTTACGATGTTCCGAAACTCACCGCACGTGCAGACTGGATACTAGAACACAAACGGGCCGAGTGGAGCCAATTCTACGCCGAGCGCTGGACCCGCTTCTGGAGAACCATGGTCACAGCGCTTCATGGTGCAAATAAAAAAGCGGTCATCAATTCGGCCTGGGGTCGTGCACCCTTCGAAGCCCTCTATCGCTATGGCGTTGACTACCAAGGCATCGCGGCCACCGGCGTCGATGGCATCGTCGTCGAGACAGTAGCTGCAGGCCTAGCAATGGACCCGCGTCTAGCAAACACGGATCGCCACGACGACTTTCTGGCCATGCTGATGCTCATGCGGGCTAGCATGCCTGACACACGGCTCATTTTTCTCCACAGCGTGCATGACGTCGTCGAACAATGGGACGCCATTCACCATATCCCCATGCTGCTAGAACGCGAGATCTACGCCCTCTCAAACGTCTTCCACACCCACGCCGACGGCACCCTCAAGCCCAGCGCCACCGGCTTTCTCGCCTGTCTCGGCGATGGTCTGCATCGCGACGAGTGGAACTGGTTAGAGCAGCGCTGGCAGCTCGCGTTCTCGTCATTGCCGCAGCGCACCCACGGAGCAACCGTTGTCTGGTCTGACGCTGCCTTCCGCGCACAAATGGCCGACTTCCTGCAGACTCGCACCTGGAACACCCACCACCTACTATTCCACCTCATGGCCGCCGGCGCAACTTTCCAAAGCACCATTGATGTCGGCTCTTTGGAGCACGCACATGGCACATTGCTTGTGCCCAACGCGCATCTCTTCCCCGCAGAGGAACTCACCCGAGTGATGCGCTACCAGAACGGTCCTATTGTGTTAGTGGGGCAAAAAATCAGCAACCTGCCCAAGGCCGATGTCGAATTCAGCGACAGTCATTCCCCCCACGAGCTATGGTGTAGCGTCTACAACGCAAAACCAACGGTGGAGGATTTAGCAATCGAGGGCGAGCAAACTCCAACGAATGAACCGACGGAATTTACGGAACCCCAAGGCTACTGGGATCATCTAGACTATCGCCAAGTTACTCCCAGTTTCATTCAAACCTGCGCTCAAACGCTCCAACAGGTCTCCAGTCCAATCACCGTGATCGACCAGAGCGACTCTGTGGCCCTCATGCCCATCGAACTGTCAGACGGTCGTCTTCGCATCGCCATTAAGAATCGCCAACTCGCCTACGCGCGTCCCAAGATCGATGTCGGCCAACCAATCGAATCCGTAGTGGTGCGCACTAGTTTCCCGTCAGTAGCCATCCACCCCAAAGGTTCATCGTTCAGCGTTCGCGTCCCTGGCCGTGGTATCACCGTGGTCGACGTGATACGAAAGGAAAAATAAAAATCCTCCTCCTAATCACAGAAAGGCCGAACCCAACCAAAGAGCTGAGGGAGGTGATTCAGATGACAGTAACCACTATTAGGCATGCAGTGAAGGAAATTACAGGATTTTACTCGTGCTAGACACCGGTGGGGACGCGTTCGGTTAAAATGCGTCAACATTCCGAGGTTCAATGAACCTCCAAATAGGAAATCTCGACTTATTAAGTTCTTTGTTCACAATTAGCTAAGGATTTTTCCGTGAAGAAACAAAGTCAGAAAAAACTTGGGCATAAATTAATCAGGCTTTTAGTTCTCATGGCGGTAGTCATTGATATTGTTGGTAATGCTAACGCAGCGTTTGCAGAGAAGCCAGCGATAGGCACACCTAAGTATGTCGATTTGGGGCGTAAAGTGAGTCTTGAACTGGTTTTTATTCCGGCAGGTGAATTTAAAATGGGGAGCACGTCCACCGAACGTGAATGGGCCACGGGGATCGAAGGTGGCGCTACACCAGGGACGGAGCGCGAGTCTTACGAAGGCGAACAGCCACGTCTGATGCGAGTGAAAAACGATTTTTGGATGGGCCGTACGGAAGTGAGTGTGGGGCAATTCAAACGTTTCGCGGAAGAAACAGGCTACGTAACGGATGCGGAAAAGCCTGGAAGCACATCCCACTGCTTTGATTCAGAATGGAAAATAACCGCAAAGGCGCCGCCTCATCCCTGGAAAGCAATGGGAGACAAGAGCTGGCGCGATCCCAATTTTGGATTCCCGTTGCGAGACAGCTACCCTGTCGTCTGCGTGAGCTGGAATGATGGGAGGAGTTTTTGCAAGTGGTTAACAAAGAAGGAACGCGAAGCGGGGCGGTTGCCAGTGAATCTGGAATACCGTCTACCGACGGAAGCCGAGTGGGCCTATGCCTGTCGAGGCGGCCGCGAAAGCACCTACTTTTGGTGGGGGAATGATCTTAGAAACGGCGAAGGCAGGTTCAATATTTCCGCAGTCGATTTTTTGCCAGGGCGAAACAAGATATGGCCGCTGGCAAACGCGCCTTGGAGCGATGGTTTTGCTTTTGTATCGCCAGTAGATCATTATGGCGAAAAAGGCCGAAACGGATTTGGCTTAGCAGACATGTGTGGCGGGGTGTGGGAGATTGTCTTAGATCATTTTGATCCCAAAGGAGGTCATGAAGAGCTGTATTTTGTAGAAACTAATCCACGCCCTGTATGTCGCGGCGGCAACTATTTTGACGTCCCCGGAAATGCCCGTTGTGCTGTTCGCTTGGGGCTTCAAGGGCCCAGTTACTCAGACTCCCGCGATGGTTTCCGGATATGCCTGGGTGTACCGCGGGGAAACAAGTAAGTGCACTGTTTTGTCGCGTCGCATGAATATACTTTTCGGCGTAGGTCGCTAATCGTTGCTATGCCATAACGCTACCTTTTCAAAAGCACTTTTGCTAACCAGGGGACCGCTCGTTTCGGGCGAAGCAGTGTTCCTGAACATCGACGTTGGCGTATTCCAAATATTCATCTCCTGAGAGGCCTTCAGGAAGCGGTTTGAAGTCGTGGATGCGTGCTGCTGGATCAATGTATTTCGTGTACTGATAAACTTGCATGTTTTCTTCAGAACCTAATGAATGCCCAAGCGACTGTTCGGGCTTTATCTCACGACGCCGACCGGGATCTTGCTCACTCACGGTCTAGGAGACCTGGGCCGTATCGATCACGCGATCGGCGCTGCAGCTCTGCTTCGTTCGCTACGCTCACTCAGCAGAGCTGACTCTCTCGGCAAAGTTCTAATATCCAATGGTTTCTGTAAGATACAAGGCCGTAGGCCGAACGAAAGCAAGCCTGCTGGCGGAGAGTGCCGCGGGGGTCTGGTAATCTAACGAACTACGGATTCTTTGATGGTTGTAGTCAGGCCGCCAGTGATCTACAACCCAGCGTGCTTCTGCCAAGCTTAAAAATAACTCACCGTTGAGCAACTCATCACATAAATTGCCATTAAAGCTTTCTACGAAACCATTCTCCCAGGGCCTACCTGGGGGTACTGTTCGGTACAACGATGCTGGATGGGCCAATACCCTTTTCTGCACGAGACTATCTACAAGCTGGATAGATGTGTTTATGGTACTTCAGGTAAAATGTCCTCTGTACATGTGTCGACTATTGCACTTATAATCCAGAAGTTAACAAACCGGGAAGGCGTGTCGCTGGCCAGCGACCACCAAGTGACCTAGACCCGCTTTTGCAATCTCCAGTGCGCAGGAGTGGGTTCTAGGGCAGCCCGGATCAGCACTGGAGGATCCAAAGATGGCGGGTATTACGGACGAGCGTCTTAGCAAATCAATAGCCGATCTTATTAACCGTCTAAGAGCAGCAGGGGACATGCATCCTGATTTGTGCTGCCTTATTTACCGCAAATTGCCACTAGGGATGGGCGATTGTTCTGCTGCTTACGGCGAAGCGATCAGGTGGGGCTTCTTTAATCCCTGCGGGAAATCCAATGACTTTTGGTATTTTGCTTACTATCGCAAAGACCTACGAAAATATCCTAATGCCAGAAACAACCATGGGCTCGGTAGTCGCATGTCTGTCGAAGAATACCAAGTATACAAAAACGAGCTGGCGATTTCTGCGAAGCCTATTATTGAGAAGGCAGAGGCACTTTTTACTGATGCACTTTGGCTGATCAAGGATACAAATTTTTCTGCGATACCAGGACTCGGCAAAATCAACCAGAATAAACTTATCTTTAATGCTAAGACTTGGATGTGGCTTGTGTTCCAAGCTGCTTGGTCCCAACCAACAGGGACGATACTGCGGGCCCACCAAGTCTATCCGGTGCAACTATTAGTAGATGCGGCATATTATAAGGAGACAGAAGGCCAGAAACTGCCCTACAAGGAGCAGGTCTCTCTTCGAAATAAATTAGCCCAAGAAGTAGATGCGGAAGCCAAGACTCATTTTAGGAAGGGACAGTTTTTCAGCCAGCTGCCTGTTAATCCATTTTTAGCATCTGCGCAACTATTAGAATTGGCACTCGCTACACCAAAAAGAAAAAGGTGGAACATCGACGAAGCAAGTAAGACTATTGAGCCCATATTGAAGGAAGCGTTAGCCAATAAGAAGAAAATAACCTTGCGAGAGCTAGAAAAACAAACAACGATTTCTAAAACCACTATTGGCAATACTTCGTCATGGGATAGTTATCAAAAAAAATGGGACTTGCAAAACCCAAAACCGCCCAAATTTTTGCAAGGTGGTGATATGAGGGCTAATGATACTTCTGGCAGTATTACCAGCAGTGCAAAGCACACTGGACTTAACGAATTAATTGCAAAAGAAGCCCCGGATACCCTTGAAGATCTCATAGCCGAGCAAGAAGCTGATTTTGAGGAGAGCCCTTTATCTTAACCTTTTGTCCGCGGACAAACGCGGACAAAAAACTACTTAAACCTGCACTTTAGGCCAATATTACAAGTCTTCGCGGACATCGGACCATTAGTAAATGGTTCACTTTGTTCACGGAGATATCTCAATGGCCACTTCAACAGCGCCTAGCCTGCTAACCCTGGGCAAGATAGCCAGCGAGTTAGGGCAGCCCCTACACCGCATACAGTACGTGTTGGCCAGGCGAAATCAATATGGCCTCAGTGGCATCTGCTAGAGCAGCTTTGTGGTTGCCCTTATGCAAATTTGCCATAGCTCGATTATGGAGGCTTGCAGAATCGCCAGGGACGATTGCTAGAGATTCAGAGAAACTCAAAATCGCAAGGTCGTAGTCCTCTTCCTCAATTGCCTTAATACCATTGTTGAAAGACTCCTCATAGGCACTGCTGTCTGCAAACCCTGCCCCTACGAGCATTATCACAAAACCGGCCAGTGCAAGTAGTAGTGGGAGTTTTGCTCTGTCCCACCGAGTGAAGGCATATGCAATTATAGAGATGCCAGTAAGAAATAGAACTATGTCTGGAAAGGCATAATCTCTGAAACCTCTCGCAATAAACCACATTAATGCAGTTATACAAACGGCGGCTCCACAAGCAGCAATTATCGACATAAGAACCTCAGTTGCTAAAGAAGTTGCTCATCGACTACGGCGGGTTGGCTAACGTCCGTTTCTGGCGTCGGATTTGCACACCTCCGCACGATAACTTATGTGAAAATCAGCGCTATCGGCACACGTTAGCAGCACATTCTTGAAGTCACCAACCTTCCTCATCCAAGAGGCTCAGCAGCGCTGCATCGAAGGTACTCGCATCAACTTGATCCGCATCGGCTTGAGCAACCTTGCCGATCTTGGCCCCAGCATTGGCTGCGACAATTGCTTGGGTACGACCAGCTTGCTGCTGGACATCGATTCTCAACATCTCCAGGTGATATTGCTCGTCTATGGCCGTGCTGGATGACTGTTCCGTCACCGTCGAGTCGATATGCGGCAGTAAGACTGGAAGCGTATCTGAATTGCTATCGGCAACAGCTACTTCTTCGGAAGTCTCTGCTTGTGCATAGCCGGGGCCTGTATCCCCAGTCCAGGCGGCGAACATTAAGCCGATGTCGGCAGCATCGACGTAGATATCGCCATTGATATTGCCGTCGGCATAGCCTAAGCCGTTAACTCCAAAGTTTGCGGCCAGGATGCCGAAGTCCAGCGCGTCGACCAGGCCGTCGAGATTCAAGTCGCCATCGAGCGGCAAGGTCTGTGCTTCGTAGGCACCGATATCAATAATCGCTCCTGCTCCCACATCAACAATCCGATCAAACCCCACTCCGCGTTGATCGTAGGTGGGTGGGCTGGCAACCGCAGGGTTGCCGCCGTCAAGGGCCGGGCTGACCGGGAACAGCCCATGCGTGAGGGTCGGCCCGCCAAGGTCCAACAGATCGGGGTGGATGATGGAATTGATGTGCGTTGGCGTGGTGCCGTCTGAGGTGGCCGTGATATCGCTGGCGCCGGCGGTCACTGCATACAGGGCCTGGGCGGTGGTTTTGCTGCTGTCGCCGATCAGGTTGTAGTCGTTGAGATTAATCGCACCGCCACCGCTCGTTGGACCGTCGACAGAGCTCTCACTTCCCGTGGGCGCGGTATTGCCCGAGATGATACTGCTGGTGACATTCACAATGGGATTGCTAAAAAGATTCAAAGCTTGCAGACCGCCTCCACTGGTGCCAGCCGAGTTGTCGGTGATCGTGCTGAACTGGATGTTGACCGTTCCATTCCAGTTCTGGAGGCCGCCTCCTCGGGTAGAAGCCGTGTTGCCGGAGATAGTCGTGTTGGTGATCGTGATGTTGCTATTTTTATTGTAGATTCCACCGCCGTCGTTTGCCGAGTTGTCCGAGATAGTACTGTCGGTGACGATCGTCAGTGTGGACTCATCCTTAGAGTAGATACCGCCGCCTTTGCCTGAATTGGCTGAGTTACCCGAGATCGTGCTGTTAGTGACGGTCACTGTGCCTCTGGAGTGGATGCCGCCGCCATCATCACCAGCCTGGTTGTCCGAGACGATACTGTCGGTGATGATGATCAGTGTGGAATCCAAAGAGAAGATGCCGCCTCCGTAGAAAGAAGCCGAGTTTCCCGAGATCGAGCTGTTGGTGACATTCACGGTGGAGCCGATACCGAGGGAAGTGATGCCGCCGCCCTCAGTGTTAGCCGAGTTACCTGAGATCGTGCTGTTGGTGACTGTCAGTGTGCCATAGTCGTTGAGGATGGCGCCGCCCCTTCTAGCTTCGTTGCCCGAGACGGTGCTGCTACTGACGGTGAGATTCTCTCGATTGAGGATCGCGCCGCCATTCACACCAAAACCATCTATATCGCCGCCTGTGAGCGTGAGGCCACTGATCTCAACGTCCACCAGAGCGCCTGTGCCGTCGCTGATGTTGAATATGCGGTAGCCGTCTCCGTTACCGGGTAAGTTGTCTGGTCCGTCGCCCGCGTCGATTGTGAGTTGGTTAGCGCCAGGGCCGGTGATGATGAGTCCCTTGTCGATCAGCATTTCGCCCAAGGCATCGTCCATGTTAATCGTGCCGGTGACGGAGAAGTTGATCGTCTCGCCAGGGGTTGCTGCAGCAATGGCATCGCGCAGAGAAATATCACCGTCTATAATGCTGCCGTCCGCTTCATCGACTAGCGTATCGACCGTGATGGCCAGAAGCCGTCGTTCTTCCAGCGGCTCCAAACGCAGCGATCGATCGTGGCGGGAGCCGTTTTGAGAAGACTTTTTAGAATGACGGGGAGAAGCATTGGGTTTGGTGCGCATAGTAGTCGAGTATCCTAGTGACCGGGCTGACGCGGAGCCGTGGTAACAAGAAAAGTAACAAGAGCTAGTCTGATCTACCAAACTCGGCAGCGAGAATAGATAGACAACAGCAAGAAAACGGCGGCACCTCTCCGACATTCGCTAGATCGATTGTACCCGCCGGTACTGCGAACACAACAAAATGGGGGGGTACAGAGAAATTAGCGCCTATTTTTATATTGCGATGGCCCGTTTCCGTGGCGATTTGAGTTGGGCGTTATCTTACGGCGGGGAATCTGACCGACGCCAGAACCGGACCTAGTCAATTTCAACGAAATGGCACCCAACGGGGCCAAAATGCCGGTATTGTGCCGCTATTCGGCATTGTTGACATTTCTAATCGACAGACCAAAATGAAGCAGGCCGCCGAAGTGCTTCAACACCCCGACGGCCCTAACCAAAGCAACCTGGCAAGAGGTTCCCATGGCTACGTATTATTCTAGCAGGCGCGCGTTCTTGCGCCCCGATCACTATCTCAAGCCTCTACTGGTGGTCGGCTGTTTATCGAGATTCCCCATCCAACGAATCTGGATGGATTTCCTAGCTTCATATCGAAGCCCTAGACGCCGCCAATGGATAGCAGCGCATTAAAAAAGCCTGCCACCCACGTAGGAAAAAGATGGCAGACTAAATACTGGTTTTCATTATTAATGATCGGCAAATTGTGCAGCGAAGTTGAATAGAGGAGTGCTAGCAGAAAACGAGGCCTGAGGATGGCCTGTAACGAACGCAAATGCGTTAACCTGACTCTAAGTACCTGGAGAAAGTGAACAATGGCGAGTTTATTGCCAGTGTAGCCTACTACAGTATGAGCACCAATAAATAGGAAGAGAGGCGGCGACCGAGACTTGGTTAAATAAAGAAGAGTCGGCCAAGCAGTTGAGAAACATACAGGACCGACTCTTCAGGGAGGGAGTTTTTCTTATGACAGTTATAGAAGTGTATGTCTATTGCTACTGCGTCATAAACACCAAGTATTTAATAAGCCAGAAATATAGTAAGGTATTTAACCCTTACAAACTCGATAGATTAACAAATCACATTTGCTAGGTGTGTGTTGTCGAATTTTCAAATAGGAAGGATAGTAGATCATGGAGCCAAGAACGCCAGCAGTAGCCTACTACCGTATGAGCAGCGACAGACAAGAAAGCTCAATCGAAGACCAGAGAAAATCCGTCAAGATATTTGCGAAGCAGAACGGTTGCAAAATCATTCGTGAGTACACAGACGAGGGCATCAGCGGTTGGAAAGAAAAAGAGCGAGTTGCATTTCAGCAAATGATGAGCGACTTATCGAAGGGCGACTTCGAGACCATTCTCTGCTGGGATCAAGATAGGTTCTCTCGTTCGCGTACGCTTAAAACGGCAACCTACTTTAACCAGCTACAAGAGGCTGGTGTAACACTCGCTACCGTCGCCCAGGGTGTAATCGATTTCGACTCCATCGGCGGCATTCTTACCACGACAGTAACCGCCTATGCGAAGCACGAGTTTTGTAAAGACCTTGCCCGCAATGTGGCCAGAGGTATGAGCAAGCGTAGGAGTGAAGGCAAATGGCTTGCACAGGCTCCACTAGGCTACGTCATTGGTGAAGACGGCAGGCTAACGCTAGGCAATCCCGACGCAACCGCAACCGTGCGGCGCATCTTTGAACAGCGAGCTAAGGGCTACGGTATCCACACAATCGCCAAGCAGCTCAACAAGGATGGCATTCTGTCCCCTAGTGGTAAGCTCTGGAGATACACGGGCGTTAGCAAAGTACTAGAGCGAGAAGCCTATCTAGGCCACACCGTGAGTAGCGGGCGGAACTCGGGTAAGTATGCCACGGTTACCCAGCCAGGGGGCCGCATCGAAAACACCCATCAAGCACTGATTACTCAAGAACAATGGGATAAGGCCCAATCGGTAAAAGTTAAACAGTTACGCCCCCACGATAGAAAATCTCTACCTAGTTCTGCCCTTGCTGGCCTAGTCTACTGTGGCAAATGCGGGCAAGTCATGTACCAGCACCGACGCAGCACAGGCCGCCAAATGTTCTGCTGCTCAACAGCTACTCAACGTGGTGGTTGTGCCAGCTATTCGACACGAATCGATAAACTAGAGGCCGTCGTTTTTGGCAAGCTACGGGAAAACCTACTGCAATATAATAGGGAGAAGCTCTTAAAAATAGTTAGGCAAAAGCTGAAAGAGCAGCCTAAGCAAATCGATAACAGCAAACAGCTTGCCAAGCTCGACAGTCAGATTGATATAGCAGCAGCCAGGATTCTTACGATTGACGATAGCCTAGTGTCTGACGTGGAACGTAAGTTGCTCGAAATGAAATCGCAGCGAGAACGGCTAGCTGCTCAACAGGCGGCTATACGCCCCCAACTGACAGCGGAGCAGGTCGTTAGCAAAGCCTGGGAGTTGGATCATATACTCAGCACTGCATCGCCACAGGAGGCTAGAGAGGCTCTCTCGCAGGTTGTGGAGTCGGTTACGCTACATCATGAGCAGACAGGGGGATCAGAGCGTAGAAGGCACTTTTCTCTAGTCGGCGGTGAGATACGTTTGCGTTGTACTGAAGCGCCCACCCAGGCCTCCCCGGGGCAAGGATCAACATTTTCACAGCGGCCTGATCGATCCACTTTCATAACTCTATGGTGATCTCCATAGCCGGTAATGAAGGGGAGCTACCAGACTCACCTAAGCCTAGGGAAGATATCTGCTTGGCCTTAAATTCCGGAGTGACCCTATAGTTACTTAAACTGGGGCCCGTGAAGCTTCGCATCACCAGATCCAACAGCGTCATCTACCCCCGCTTGCTTTTCTTAGTCTGCTTGGCATTCCGCTGAGCTTTCGCCCGAGCTTCACGCTCGATCTTTCGCTTCACGGTGCCAGCAACGCGGCTAGGATTCATCAGAAACAGCTGGGGATCGTCGATCACAAACGGTGTCGACCAGCTCTTGCCGTCGTTCTTGTTGCAAGCGTTGAAAAAGAACGTACGGAACCGCTCAGCCTGAAAGCTGTAAGGGAACTGCGAGGTCAGATAATCAGCAGCTGTCAGATCGTCGACGCCTGGGCTCGCATAGTAGTGAACCATTCCGTCGCCAGTGACAGACATTCCCAACGTCCACCAGCCAAATTCTTCAGCGCTGATGGTCTTCGCCTTCACGTCTCGCCCATTTCGATTACCACGGATGGTGAGGAAAGCCGAATCTTCGTCTACATTTCGGCTCGTCTTGCTTTTGAAGTGAATCCAAATGCCTGGCCAGTAGGGCTCCGATTCAGTTTTGCTACGCGAACCAAAGAAACTACGTGAAACTTCGGTAGTCGTTGTCGAGGCACTAATTCGGTAACCAAAATGAGGGCCACTACGGTTTTCCCATTGATCCGCAGGAGGCAAATAAACTCGGGCAACCACGTTTGGCACATCCGAAACGGGGATTGTCGTACTCAGTCGAGAAATGCAATTGGCGATCAAGTCGTCTTGCTGGACGTCGTAAGAGGTATAGCCCGGAATCCCAGAGTTCAGCGTTCTCATCAGCAAAGCATAATTGCTGCCCGGCAAGCCGCCCTCTGGCGTTGGCACAACCTTCATGTGATCGGGCTGGCCACGCTCGGGGCCTTCAATCCAATACCCATTGGTCGAACGCCCTGTCGGCGAACGCAGGCGTTCGTCCTGTTCCCGCGAACTCTTAGGAAAATTGTTGATAAATCCCCAAGACGTATCCTCGAAGTCATCGCTCACGTACCCAATCATTGTGCCTGATCCCGGGACCACGCCCCGATGCGGCGCAGCTTTGGCACCAGAAGCAACGATAGAAGTAACAGCAATGGCTAGCAGACAACTGGCAACTCGGCCGAAAGTGAATTTCATTACCAAATCTCGCAAGGTGGGAAGATGTACGGCAAGTGCTAGCCGTAGCGGGCGTGCGGGTGCACACGAAAATTATCGGTACACCGCTCGGGCAAGAATTACCACTTGTACCGAGAGCAGGCAAAACTTACCCAACCCGACCGACCCGACCTTAGAACAGGCTGTTAGCGGCGGCGCCCGCGCCGCTGTGATCAGAGAAAATTTCGTGAACCAACAACTTTAAATCGCCCGGGAAAAATCCTGCCCCTCATCTACCCAGCCTTTCAAATCCCAAACTGCCTTAGCACCACGTCCGCCACATCGCTATCCGCCATTGGCCGCTCGACAAAGACCCCTCGTTGCGAGCACAATAGCACCCCTCGTTGGCTTGGATCAGTCGCCGGAGCCCCGTGCGAGCCCTTCACCAGCGTCGCATCCAGTGGCACTCCACCGGCGGCGTGGTCCCAGAACATCTCTACTGGGTCGTACCCTGGCTTGTTGTGAATATCTACCGATCGCGCAAACCCTGGCGCTCCATCATCATCCAGCCACCAGTAATACGCCTGCCAACTATTGGGCTCCGAGATCACCACCAGATCGCCAACAAGTTCATGCTGTATCTCGTACCGAGCCACTTCCTCAGCCGTTAGCACTTCAGACACTCCTGCTGTGCTAGCAAGCAGGCCTTTGGCTTGCTCGATCGTCGCCGCATCCGAATCACGCACAAAAACATACGAAAATTGATGGTCCGCCATCGCCCAGGCGCGACTCGCAGCCAAATCAAGATGCTCGCCATCACTTTCTTCCCGAACTTTCAGCAACCCCGCCTCACGCAGCACCCGATTCGGATAGCTCACATGATCGACTGGCGTAATCGCATACTCGCTCGCCACTAACCATAGCGGTTTAGCATTTTCGTAAGCACTTGCGAACCCGTCTACGAGCTTGCCAATTTCGGCATCCAGATCGCCAAGCGCCTGCTGAGCTTCGTCGCTATCCGGGCCAGACTTCTGAGCTGCATAATCAAGGTGTGGCAGATAAATATAAAACAGATTCGGCCGAAATTGCCCTGCCGCTTGGATTGCTGAATCGACAATCCAAGCCGACGACTTGATATTCGCCATCGGCCCCCAAAAATGTTGCAACGGAAAATGTCCCAGCTGGTCGATCGCCTGTTGATAAAACTCCTCCGGCCGCGAATAGCACCACATCGACTCGCTGCCGTCCTCATTATGAATCGGCGCCGGCGTACAAACGTAGTCCGCTCCGCACCCCTTGCTATGCAGCGGAAACCAAACCGCCGACGTTAGCGATGCATCATGCTGATGCAAAATATCCCATAACTGTGGACGCTGAATGCATTCGTTGTTCGACGTCCACATCTCCACTTCTTGCTTCTCTCGCCAATAAAACCCATTGGCAACCACCCCATGCTCACTTGGTGGCAGCCCCGTAGTCATGTTGGCCTGCACCGGACAAGTCACCCCCGGAAAACTCGCCACCAATTCCGCACGATCGCCCTCCCCCACCAAAGTTTTCAGCCGAGGCATCCGATCCAAATCCCGCCCACGCAATCCAGGCACCGATAACAAAACAACATATTCAGACATAATTAAAAAGATTGGTAATGATTGTTGGTGATTTTTATAGCCACGAAAAACACAAAGAACACAAAAAAAATACGTAGTAAATATCAGATCAGGATTTTGTATTCGTATAAGTTAAGTATTTTGATTTGGACTATTAATTATTTTTTCTCCTCGTGCATTTTTGTGCTCTTCGTGGCTATTGTAATTTTTGCTACATCCGTGGATGCAAAAACCCATAAGCCTGCCGTGCCGCCACCGGTCCCAAGTGGCTATGACGACTCAACTCCACATGCAGTCCGCCATCGTAGCCGATCTCCTGAAACGCCGCGATCACCGGCCCAAAGTCGATCTCACCGTCGCCAAACATCAAATGTTCATGCACTCCGGCGTGCATGTCTTCGATATGCACGTTCACTATATCGGCGCCCCAACGACAAATCTGATCTGCTATCGGCACTTCGCCTAAACAATGCAGGTGCCCAACGTCGAGCGTCAGCTTCAGTCGTGGCGAATCAATCACTTTCATCAACTCAGCAAAACTCGCCATCGTGTCAATCAACATCCCAGGCTCGGGTTCAAATCCGATCACGACGTCTCGCTTGTCAGCATAATCCAATACAAGCTGCAAACTCTCAACCAGCCGCCGAAACCCTGCCTCACGGGAATCACCGGCGGGTAAAATCCCCGACCACAGCGAAACACAGTCACTCCCCAAAGCCGCAGCCATATCGACCGCATGCCGTAAGAATTCTACTCTTCGAGGCCGTCCCGCTGACTTTGGCGATACCAAGGTCGGTTCATGCTTATGCAGCGGGTCGAGCAAATATCGAGCGCCGGTCTCGATCACCGAATGCATGCGATGCTCTTTCAGCAGTCGCCCCACCTCGGCTAGTTGCCGTTCAAACCGATCGTCATAAGGATTCAGCGCCCCATGGTCGGCAGTGATCGCCACACTCTCATAGCCCAACGAAGCCAATAACCGAATCGCATCCGGCAAGCTATGATGAGCCAACCCATTCGTGTTGTAGCCAAGTCGCATCATAAATAACGATTCTTAAAAAACGCCAAACCCATCGCTTGCGGCATAGCGACCTAAGTCATCGGAGCCCACCGAGCAATCACCCGCGACGGTATCACTAGTGTAAGAACAATCGCCCCCGATATCCAACCAACCGCAGCAAAAACTGCCAACCCATCCAGCACGACAAACCCCAACAGCAGGATCATCACATACTTCCGAAACGCCGCCGGCCCAGGATTCCGCAGAGCCGCCATCAATCCTCGAGCAACCACCAAGCCAAACAATCCCAGGCATCCGAACCAGATTGCGACCATCGTCCGATCATTCCAAAACCCCGCCAACACCCATGGCATCGCTGCCAGTAGCGCCATCGACCCCAGCGTAACCAATCCGCCCACCGTCTGTCCTTTGGTTTTCGCCACCTCGTTTTCAGACCGAGCAAACAGTGTTAGCCCCAGCGTGTACATCCCCACCACAGCAGCATAGATCCAAGCCGTCGGTTCCTGCAACAAATCCGTCGCCACACTGGCACCCAGCAGCACATTTAAATACCGACAAATTCCCATCGCCGATGGGCCAAACTCAGTTTTCTTCCACCAGCCGTCGTAACCAACCACTGCGACCGCCAGCAGGCCACCGATGTATACCGACGTCCGATTTTCCAACAGCCAAGAAGCAAAATAAGAACACCCCACTCCCAGCGTCAATAATCCAAATCCTACATAAAATGCCTGCTGCCGAGAAATTCGCCCCGATGGTATCGGCCGCTCTGGCCGCTCACGTGCGTCGATCTCTGCATCAAACGCATCATTCAACACCATCCCCGCAGTGTAAAGCAACGCTGAAGCGCCAGCCAACGCCACCAGCGGCCCCAACGGGGACCATTCATTGCGAACCAGCAACGCGCCCGCCAGAATGTTAGAAATCGCCGTAAATACATTCCCAATGCGCAGTAACTGCCACCAAGCCAACAGACCTCCTCGTCCAGTTTCGTCGTTCGTGTTCGCCTTTTGCACGGCAGGACTGGCTTCTCGTGGGGGGATGAATTATGGTATCAGGGCGTGAACCTTTGATTGGCAGGCTTGCCCAATTGTAACCTACCGCCGCTCATTGATCACCACCTGCATCCACAAACAAAAAGTTCGTCAGCAAGTTTTTCAACAAAGGCGGTTGTGATGAAGATTCAGGGATTCCATTTTTTCAATAGCTTCTCACGATTGGCCTTACTGGCCTCCCTGTCAGCAGTCGCTAATTTCTGCTACGCCGAAGAAGAAGCTCGCGAAAAACATCAGTACATCTTCGAAGACATCAAAGTGCTCCCCGCCTCAGCAGAGGAGCCACTTTTGGATCACTTCTCACCCCAAAAAGCGGATGCCTATCTAGCAGCCGGCGCCACTGCCTGGACCAAAGAAAAAAATTGCATCAGTTGCCACACCAACGGTTCCTATCTGCTCCTACGCCCTGCCCTTACTGATACGTTAGGAAAACCCGATGAAAAGATTCGCGACTTCTATGTCTCGGTCCTAGAAAAACGCGAAGCCGAAGACCCCGAGAAACTAAAAAACCATGGCGTCACCCCCTCCGAACTCGCCCTTCTCGCAGCCGGACTGGCCGAGTGGGATGCTCACGTCACGCATCAACTATCCGAGGAAACCCGCCGCGCGTTAACATTAATGTTCAAGGTCCAAGAGGAAGACGGTTCCTTCGCCAACGACGATTGTTGGCCCCCGTTCGAATCCAGCGACTATCTCAGCGCCACCGTCGCCGCCATGGCCGCAGCCACCGCCCCCGGCTATCTCGACAG
>Ga0315338_1001899_pt1 | contig 23231 bp, 17 predicted proteins | sample ASW8metaG_FD_204518 | JGI IMG/M metagenome (GOLD analysis project Ga0315338, IMG submission 204518) | Ammonia-oxidizing marine archaeal communities from Monterey Bay, California, United States - ASW #8 | ecosystem: Environmental > Aquatic > Marine > Coastal | place: USA: California | collected... | reverse complement strand
GTCTTCCTTGTCCATCCCGTTCACACGGAAGTCGTGGCGAGTCTCGTCGGTCGAACGGATCTGCTCGCCACGCTCTCGGCGCTCCTCGCTCTGAACCTCACCTTGGCGCGTGGCGTTCCGGTCGGGGTTGCATGGGTCGGTGTCGCAGGCCTGTTCTCGCTCTCGCTGCTGGCCAAGGAATCCGCGGTCGGGCTGGTGTTGATCCTGCCGTTCTGCTGGGTCGCGAGGGAAGCATGGTCCGGGGGCGAAACGGCGAAGCTCGTTCGGAAGGGTCTGGGCTTGACGACCGTCCTCGGTTTCGCGCTGATTGCCCATCTCGTTCTGCGTCAGTGGGTGCTCGGCGATCTCATGGTCGAGGAGTCGGCGATCCAGGGGGACGAGTCGCGTGGCTTCTTCGAACTGCGCTGGCGCGCCCTCGGCTTCGCGAGTCTCTACGTCCAGAAGCTCGTGTGGCCGTACCCGCTCATTCCCGACTACCTCACGGGCGTCGTTCCCGCCTTGGGTGCGGGTCTCCATCTACGGGCCGTCTTTGCGGGAGCTCTTCTCCTCGCGAGCCTCGCATGGCCCGCATGGTCCTGGGTTCGAACCCGTTCCCTTTCCCGCACGCAGGTCGGCGTCCTGCTCTTCTGGATGGCGATGGCACCCGTCAGCAACATTCTCATTCAGATCGGGACGCCCTTCGGAGAACGGCTGCTGTATTTTCCGATGATCTTCGCGCTCCTCGCCGCGGTCGACCTTCCGCTATGGCGCTCGATCAAGACCGGGGGAATCGGTCGAGCACCGCGCGCGTGGCCCGTATGGGTCATCGTGTTCGCGGTGATGGGACTGATCAGTGCCGGCCGAATTCCGGAGTGGAAGAACAACCGGACGCTCTTCGAGGCGGCCGTCGAAGATCATCCAGGCAACTACTATTCGCAGATGGCGTTCGGGGCGACCCTCATGCGCGACGGCGGAGGTCCCTACGAGCGAGAGCGCGCCGTCGCGGCATTCCGCGCGGCTTCGCGCATCCGCAAGGAGGCCTATCCGCCCTGGGCAATGCTCGGTCAGCTGGCCTATCAGGCGGCAGACTACGCGACGGCGCGCAGCTTCTTCGAAGAGGCGCATCTCCGCGCCGAGGGCATAGAGCTCGAACCGTCTCTGCTGAACCTCGCACGCACGTACCGGGCGCTGCGCGACTTCCCGCGCGCCGAATCGCTGCTCGTGCCCGCCGCAGCGTCGCACCCGGAGTGGGTCGCCGTCCAGCGGGAGCTGGGCGACTATTGGATATCGAAAGAGAATCCCACCGCGGCGATTCCTTGCTTCGAACGCGTACTCGCGCGCCAGCCTAACGACCTGGCCGCCTCTCGAGCACTGATCAGGGCGTACCTTGCCATCGGGGAACGCGATGAGGCCGCGGCGCGAATCGAATCGGCGCCAGCGGGTACCGTCGATACGCGGTTCAAGCTTCAGCTCGAACGAGACGGACTCGGCTTGCCCAACTAGCACGGTCTCGCTTTCGAATCAACAACGCTCGATGTTTGGATAGGCCCCGACGCGGATTGGGCCCAACGCGATCGATCTCATCCCTCGTAATTCCGATTGACATATTATGGCGACCTGTTCAGGATACGAAAAATCGTCTACGTCGACGATGGTCGCTGGGGGAACGCATGTCTGAATCGGGCCGATCTCGCGTAGCAACGCGGGAAAGGGTCATCCTTTCGTCTCGGATGCTCTCTTGTTTGGGATCCCGTTTGGGGATGACGTCTTCTTTCGGGAGGCGTTCCGTTTCGAAGGACTCGAGCCGCCATCGATCGTTCTGCCTGGCTCTCCTGCTGCTCGTCGCCAGTCTGTCATGGGTCGCTATGTCGGCGAATGCGCAGACGGCCGAGCTCGATCCGCCGCCAGAAGAGGATTTCGAGTACGAGGAGTACGAAGAAGAGGAGCCTGAAGACGAATCGTTCAAGGGCGTCGAGGAGATGACCGTCGAGGCGCGACGACGAAGCGAGAACATCCAGAAAATCGGTGAATCCGTCAGTTCTTTTTCGTCGAACGACATCCTCGACAAGGGCCTCATCAACTTCAACGATCTCCAATACAACGTGCCGAGTCTCTTCTCGGGCGGTGGTTTGACGAAGATCACGCTGCGAGGCGTCGGGAGTGAGGTCGTCGGACCGGGTATCGACCCGGGCTTCGCCGTGCACGTGAACGGCGTCTTCTCCGCTCGTGAGGGAACCGGGCTGATCGCGTACTACGACATCGAACGAGTCGACGTCCTGCGCGGACCACAGGGAACGCTGTGGGGACGCAACTCGACCGGCGGTGCCGTCAACATCGTGACGAAGAAGGCCGAACACGAATTCGATGCTGCGGCCGATCTCGAGTACGACTGGTACGACAACGACAATGACGGGCTGCTCTTTCGCGGCATGATCAATATGCCCGTCGTGGAGGACACGCTCGCGGTCCGCGTCGCGTTTCTCACGAGCTTCGACGATGGCCACATGCTGATGAGCAGTGACGAGAACCATCAGCGGGTGAGCGACACCGCGGCCTCGACGATTCGGGCGAGCATCCGATGGGAACCCAACGACGATGTGACGGTCGACCTCATCGGGAGCTGGGTGCGAAGCAACGGTTCCGGTGCCGGGCAAAAATTCTCGGGCGACTACACGACGCCGCCCGGCAATCGCTGGGCGGGTGCGGGCGCGGGCATCGACTTCACGGGTGCCGACGCCAATCCGAACGATCCCTACAAGGGAACCGCCGACGAGCCTCAGAGATCCGATTCGACGGTCTGGACGGCCTCGCTCCTGATCAACTGGGAACTCGACGACTTCGCGATCGACTCGATCTCCGGCTATCAGAGCACGGACTTCTTCATCCATCGAGATCAGGACACGTCGAACCTTCCGATCTCGGTCCTGGAACTCACGGACGAGTCACGCCAGGTCTCCCAGGAGATCGTCATCAACTCCACGTGGGACTACGACTGGGACTACACGGTCGGGTCGATCTATCAGTACGACTGGACGCCACAGACCCTCGTCGACGTCAACAACCAGCAGAACGTCGATGCCGCGACCGCCTTTCAGCTCTTCCCCGGCCTGATCCCGCCGCCCCTCTCGTTCGTCGATGGCTGTCCTCCTCCGACACCGGGCCCGACCTTCGACCCGGCTTGTCCCCCGATCAAAGCCGCCGGGGACCCCTACGACGATTTTACGCATGCCCTCGCCGAGGTCGACAATCATGTGTTCGGCCTCTACGCCAACGTCTCGTGGGAGTTCATCGAGTCTCTGACACTCAGTGTCGGCGGTCGATTCAGCTACACGTATCGTGACTGGAAGGACGACACCGTCGCACAGACCTACCTCGAACTCGCGACCTTCCCCCTTCAGCCGCCGGTTGGTCTTCAGGTCTATCAGATCGGCAAGGATCAGGATCATTCCTGGATGTCGGGCACCTACAAGGTCGGCCTCGAATGGGAGGCGACCGACGAGAACCTGTTCTGGGTCTCCGTCGGGACCGGATCGCGAGCCGGCGGCTTCAACTTTTCCGAGAAGGACCACTTCGACGATGAGGAGATCTTCGCCGTCGAGGCTGGTATCAAGAACACCTTCTTCGACAACCGGCTCCTGTTCAATGTGAACGGCTTCTACTACGACTGGGACGATCCCCAGATCGGCGCGACGAGCGATGGCCTTCCCTTGACGACGAACGCCGGCAGCGCAATCTCCTACGGCATCGAGGTCGAATGGAATGCCTTTCCCATCGACAACCTCGCACTCGACGGCACCTTCGGTTGGCTCGAAGCGGAATACGACTCGGACTTCTTCGAGGCCGATTCGACCATTCAGGACTTCTCGCAGTTCAACCCCGCGGCCCGAACGACGCCGATCAACATCAATGGGAACCGGATGCCGCGAAGTCCGCGCTTCTCGGTCTCGGTGGGTGGGCAGTACACCATCGACATGGGTCGCTATGGCACGTATACGCCGCGCGTTGATTTCTACTACCGCGACGAGATCACATTCCGGCAGTTTGGGAACTCGAAGGACACGACGCCGGGTTATCACCGCACCGATGTACGCCTCATCTGGCGCTCCGAATCCGAGAGCTTCTGGGGTGAGGTCTACGTGCGCAATCTCGAGAACGAAGCGACGAAGACGAACCAGGAGATCCTCGCCTCGATCTATCGCGTGCACTACATCGACGCGCCCCTCAATGGTGGACTGAGAATCGGTTACTCGTACTAGACATCATGTGCGCGCTTCTGCGCGTGCATGCGCGTGCTCGTGAGCGCGATCCGTGACGTCCGATCGTCGCTTGCCGACGCAGACGAATCGGCCATAATCGAAGACATGGCGAATCTGCAACTCGATGAGAACGAAGCGCGTGTCGTCGCCGAACTGCTCGGCAGCGCAATTTCCGATCTGGGCTACGAGATCGCGAACACGGACTCCGCGGACTATCGCGACGGTCTGAAGAGCAAGAAGGCGACTGCAGCGGCGGTCCTGAAGCGCCTCGAAGAAGCTTCGGCGTAGCTGCTCGACCGCGCGGACGATCGTGCGGGGGCGGGAGGCATCGGAGGCATGGGAGAGCGCGCGCTCGGCGTGTGCGCCGTCGGCCTTCTGCGTGTCGCTTCCTCTTGGTTATGCTCACGACCATGTCAGATCATCGATCCGCTCCGCTTCTCATCGCCTCCGTCATCCTTTCGCTCGTAGCGCTTGCCTGCGGGTCGGAGCGTACGGTCTATCACGGCGGTCCGATTCTCACGTTGAATGCGAACGACGAAGTCGTCGAGGCGCTCGGCATCGAGGGCGAGAGGATCGCCGCGGTCGGATCCAAGGCGGAAGTGCTCGCCTGGGCGGGCGACTCGGCCCGAATCGTCGACCTCGAGGGCAGGGCGATCGTCCCGGGCTTCGTCGACGCGCACGGCCATTTCCCGGGAGAGGGTGTCTACTCGAAGGTCGTCGATCTGAACTCCCCGCCGATCGGCACGGTCGAAGATCTGGACGACATCCTTGCGCTCCTGTCGGAGCGCGCGGCCGAGACGTCGGGCGACGACTGGGTCATCGGCATGAGCTACGACGACACGCTGATCGCCGAGGGCAGACATCCGACCCGTCGGGATCTGGATCTCGTGAGTACGACTCTGCCCGTCGCCATCACGCATGTATCAGGGCATCTCGGCGTCGTGAACTCCAAGGCGCTCGAACTCATCGGCCTGGATCGCGACTCGGCCGATCCGCCCGGCGGTGTGATGCGCCGCGAAGCGGACGGTGCGCTGTCGGGCGTACTCGAAGAGAGGGCGCTCGACTTCGTGAATTCAATGATCCTCCAACCCAACCCGTTCGAATCGCTACAGATCGTGCGCGAGGGGAGTCGGCGCGCGGTCGCGAATGGCGTGACCACCGTGCAGAGCGGACTCACGCCGGCGGGATTGATCGGGCCGCTGCGATGGATGGCGCGACTCGGTGTGATCGCGCCACGTATCGTGCTGTGGCCGGCGATGCAGGTCGCCGACTCCGTATTGGATGGGGAGCTGACGCTGCCGGAAGAGGCGGGGCCAGACGTCTGGGTCGGCGCGATCAAGCTCGTCGCGGACGGATCGATCCAGGGGTACACCGGCTATCTGGGCGAGCCCTACTTCGTGCCGCCCGGCGACGATCCCGAGTATCGGGGCTACCCGGTGATCGCGCGCGAGGAACTGATCGAGCGCGTCGCGCGCTATCACGAGGCCGGTTTCCAGCTCGCCGTTCACGGCAACGGCGATGCATCGATCGAGGACATCCTCGACGCCTTCGAACAGGCCTTCGAGGCGCATCCGCGCGAGGACGCTCGACCGATCATCATCCACGCGCAGATGACGCGTCCGGATCAGCTCGATCGAATGGCTCGCCTTGGCGTGCTGCCGAGCTTCTTCAGTCTTCACACGTTCTACTGGGGCGACCGACATCGCGAGATCTTCATGGGGCCGGAGCGCGCGGCCCGTATGAGTCCGGCGGCGACGGCGCTCGAGAAGGGCGTGCGCTTCACGATCCATTGCGATGCGCCCGTCGTGCCCCTCGAACCGCTGCGCCTGGTCTGGTCGGCGGTCAATCGCCGAACGCGTTCGGATTTCGTGATCGGTCCGGACGAGAGGATCAGTCCCATGCAGGCGCTGCGGGCCGTGACGATCGATGCGGCGCATTCGATGTTCCTCGACGAGGAACTCGGCTCTCTCGAGGTCGGCAAGTTCGCCGATCTCGCGATCCTGTCGGCCTCGCCACTCGAGCATCCGGCGACGATCGACGAACTCCAGGTCGTCGCGACGATCCGCGGCGGCGAGTCGGTCTACGAACGGGCGGATTGAACCGGTGACGGAGATGGAGACGAACGATGCCGGCCAGACGAGGGATGCGAGCCACGAGCCCGAAGCGCATTCGCTCGACAACGCGGTCTGGCATGCGCTGAACGGACCCCTGTCGCGATTTCGGACGGCGGATTCGACGGCTGCTCTCGTGCACTTCGACCGCGAGGTGAGCGTGTTCAGTGCCGTCGATCAGATGGCGGAAGCGACCTGGTCGGAGATCGCCGAAGCGATCGGCCTCGGTGCATTCTGTGGTCTTTCTCGCGCCGAGGTACCAGCCGTGCCCGAGGGCTGGGAAGAGCATTTCAGAGGGGGGTGCCTGCAGATGCTGGCGGGCGATATCCCCCGACCGAAGGGGCTGCCGGTCGAGCGTCTTGGAAGCGCGGATGAAGAGGACATGCTGGCCCTGGCCCAGCTGACCGAGCCGGGACCGTTCCAACGGCGCACGCACGAACTGGGTCGATACATCGGAATCCGTCGGGATGGAAAGCTGGTCGCGATGGCTGGCGAACGCTTCCGCGTGCCGGGCTTCGTCGAGATCAGCGCGGTCTGCACGCATCCCGATGCGCGCGGCGAAGGTCTCGCGGCTGAACTCACGCTGAATGTGGCCTGGTCGATCCGCGAGACGGGCGACGAAGCCATCCTGCACGTGCTCGAGAACAACGAGTCGGCGATCCGCCTCTACCAGAAGCTCGGGTTCGGCGTGCGTCGCATGATCGACTTCGTGTTCGCCCAGTGGCACGGGCCGGACTGGCGCCCCGAGAACTGAGCGGTCGCGCCAGCGATCGCCGTCGACGCCCCGATGCCTACTTCTTTGTCGGCGTGTACCAGATCGGCGAGGTATAGGCGCGTTCCTGCGTCGTCATCGGAATCTCGGCGGGAAGATCCAGGTCGTAGCGCTTGGCTTCGTACGCCGTCCATCGAGGTGTCTCGATCTCGAGGACGCGAGCGTAGTAGGCCGCGGGGCGCTTCGGATCGAAGTCTGGATCGCTCCATACGCCGATCAGTTCGGGACTTCCGACCGTGTTCGTCCAGGTCGCGTTGGCCACGTCGACCGTACTTTCGAGGCGCGGCAGCTTTCCATCCTCGCCGAGCTTCCGATCACCACCCCAGACGACGTCGTAGACCTTCTCGACGCGCTTGCGTTTGGCGTCGAGCGAGACCTTGACGATCTGGATGCGATCGAGATTGCCGGAAATCGGATCTCGCAGCGCGGCGACGAGGAAGCTCGGCGCACGTCCTTCGGCCTCGCCAGGCAGGTCGCGTCCCATCGGAACGCCCTTCTGGTAGCCGATGTTCGCCGGAAGTCGCGTCTGCGCGTCGGCCGCTTCGAAGTCCCAGGCGCCGAAGAATCGCACCAGCATGCGCGACCCCGTCGTCGCGTAGGTCTCCTTACGCATCATCGCGTCGAAGATCGCTTCGCGAGTGTTCTCCCTGGCCCACACGCCGGCCAGTCCAGAAGCGACCATGTCGTAGCTCTGGTAGGCCTTGTCTCCGACCTTGGCCATCGGGTGCTTCCAGCGTTCCGCGCTCGGCTCCGCACCCGAGTGTTTGCCGAAGAAGTTGTCCTCCTCCGCGGTCGCGAGTCCCGTGTGGCTGTCCGTCGAGCCGATCATTCCGAACTTGTAGGGGTTGGTGCCGACCCGTTCCTCGATCTCCATGCCGATCGCGAGCGCCGAGCGGGCGTACTCGTACTCGAGCATCTCGTCTTCCTTGCCGACCGAGAGGTCGAGATTGCCCTGGTCCCAGGTCTCGTAGTCGGCGAACTCATCGTCCGGGGACAGGAAGCCGTGAGTCTCGCCGTCGCCCTTGATCTGCGTCGCTTCGTAGAGGGGTTCCCAGCGCGCGCGGGTGTCGGCGTATTCCTTGTTGATCTTGCGGATCTTGCCGGGTTCGACTCGAGGGAACATGATGCCGTTGCTGAGGTTGCCGTTGTGCGCGATCGCGAGGATCCGGCCGCCCGTCTTCTCCTCGTAGCGTGCGAGGAATTTCCACAGGTCTCGGGGATTGTCGCTTCCTTGGGGCTCGATGGTCGTATACGGCTCCATCATGCTCGCCTTGGTCTTGTCGTCGCGATAGACGACGACGCGATGTAGATTGTTGCCGCCGGTATTCGAGGTCCATTCGTAGCCGATGAAGCTCGTGAAATGCCCGGGATCATTATGGGTGTCGGCGGCATCCATGATCTCTTCCCAGGTATCGCGATAGGCCGTCGTGCCCGGCGCAGACCAGAGCGCCTTGGGAAACGTGCCCTGCGAAAAACCCTGGATGACCTCGACCGCGACTCGTACCGCGTCCTGCCCGCCTCTCTGGATCATGTCGTACCACCTGCGACCCGTCGGATCCGCAAGAAAGCCCGGATTCCCCGAGAGCAGGAGCGGGAAGAAGCCCATGTTGTCCGAGTGGTCGGCGACGACGAGGAAGTCGAGCGGTCGGGAGAGTCGGACTGGCTGGCCCGTCGACGAGACGACCTCGTTTCCCTTGGCGAACTCATAGGCGTCGTTCGGGCCGAGTCGCGCGCCGAAGGCGCCGGCGTCCATCGAGAGATCCGTATGTAGATGTGTGTCGCCCCAGAAGACGTCGGTCGGAAAGTTCCGATCGGCGTAGGGCGAGAACGTCTTCTTCTCGGGAAAGGCACTCTCGAGAGATTCGCTCGGCGGCATCGGGTCGCCGGCGAAGGCGGCCGTCGGCGGGACCAGAAGCGACAGGGCGAGGACGGTCGGCGCAATGAACCGAAGAATGCGGGTCTCTAGTTTCATCTTGTTGGCTCCTATGGGGCGTCGGTCTCGCCGAGTCCGGAACGTCGATCGAACGCTCGCGGATTCGCGACCTGCGCTGAATCGATGATACGACAGATCAAACTCGGCGCGACGGGGTTTGCGGCCGCGCGAAGTCGGAGTCGAGCGCTCCCCTTCCGGTCGCCGTCGAGTAGTATCCGAATGCGATGTCAGACGGATCGAAATCAGATCGAATGAAACTGCCCATGCGGCAAGACTATGGTCACGGCTGCTATCGACGTCGTATCGATGTCCGTGTCCGGCCCGACCGGGCAGTGGCGGAACTCGAGGATGATTTCCACCAGTTCGGTGTCGACGTTCGATTCGATGGCGATCGGGTACGGGACATTTCTGCACGCTCGGAGCGATTCCCATGGACGACCTGTCCGGCGGCATCGCAGGCGCTCGAGATCTTCGTTGGTGTCGAACTCGACACGTCGCTCTCGGCGCTCGCGCGACTCGCGGAGCCCGATCGCCAATGCACCCATCAGCTCGACCTGGCCTGTCTGGCGATCGCGTCCCGAGCGCTCGGAATCGAGGAGCGGCGCTATGACGCTGCCGTCCCGGAGCTTTCGGAGGGGAAGACCCGCGTCTCACTCTCGATCGACGGCGAGACGAGTCTCGAATGGGCGCTTCAGGGGATGACGATCGCGAGTCCCGAGCCCTTCTCGGGGCGACGTCTCGGCGGAGGGTTCAGCGCTTGGGTCGAGAGCGAGTTTTCCGCGGAGCAGGCGATCGAGGCGCATGTCCTACGGCGTGCGACCTATATCGGGTTCGGTCGTCAGTACGACTTCGACGCGATGCCCGATCCCGTCGAATTCGCCGCGGCGACCGGGAGTCGATGCCATAGCTTCCATCCCTCGGTGATTCGCGATGCGCGACGCGTCGTCGGAAGCGGGCGGCGCTACGACGATCGCCCGGGTGAGCTGCTGCGAAGGTCGTGTGTCGATCGCGATTTCTGATTTCCGATCGGATTCGAGATTGGATCGTGGCGGCTCGTGTCGAGCCGCGTCCAGTGCGTGCTAGTTTCGTCATGAGACCGACCCATTGGGGTCCGACCCTCGAGGAGTCATATATGAGTATCCGCCGCGCCGTTCTTTCGAGCCTCTTTCTCGTCGCCTTCGGCACTTCGGCCATGGCCGCCGAACCGCTGCCCTCCTGGAAGGATGGTCAGACCCGAAAGGGCATCCTCTCGTTCATCGAGATGGTGACGACGCCCAACTCGTCCTCCTTCGTTCCCGTGGCCGATCGAGTCGCGGTCTTCGACAACGACGGCACGCTCTGGGCCGAGCAACCGATGTATTTCCAGGCGATCTTCACTTTCGACCGCATCAAGCAGCTCGCCGCAGCGAATCCCGATTGGAAGAGCGAGGAACCCTATGCCTCGGTCCTCCGGGATGATCTGGCCAAGGCCCTCGCCGGGGGTAACAAGGCCCTCCTCGAAATGGTCATGGCCACTCATTCCGGGATGACGACGGACGAGTTCAGCCGGATCGTGATGCAATGGCTGACCACGGCTCGCCATCCGAAGACGGACTTGCCATTCACCGAGATGGTCTATCAGCCAATGATCGAGCTGCTCGACTACCTTCGCGAGAAGCAGTTCAAGATCTTCATCGTCTCGGGCGGCGGGATCGAGTTCATGCGACCGTGGGTCGAACGCGTCTACGGCATTCCGCCGGAGCGCGTGATCGGCTCGAGCATCGCAACGAAGTACGAGCTGCGCGACGGCAAGCCCGCGATCGTGCGCCTTCCCGAGCTCGATTTTCTCGACGACAAGGCGGGAAAGCCGGTCGGGATCAATCGACACATCGGCCGTCGACCGATCATGGCCTTCGGGAACTCGGACGGCGATTTCGAGATGCTCGAATGGACGACGACCGCGGGCGGCGCCCGACTCGGCGTGCTGATCCATCACACCGACGCGAAGCGCGAATGGAAATACGATCGCAACTCGCACATCGGAAGACTCGATCGAGGACTGGACGAAGCGGCTCAGCGGAGCTGGGTCATCGTCGACATGAAGCGAGACTGGAGTCGGGTCTTCCCGTCGAAGTCGAAGTAGGCGCCCAGCGGCCGGAGTCGACCGGCGCCTCAGTCGCGCGCGGCTCGCTTCGATGATGATGCCGTTTGGATTCGTGCGCGCTTTCGTGCTGCCCATTCCAGGCGTAGCTGTTTCGCGATCAACCGGAACAAGCCGGCCGGGTTCGCGCGGATCTTCCGTAGCAGGAGCCGTCGCAGATGCGGCATCGCATCGTACGTCCCCTCCCGCTGTCCGTGCCCCGTATGTGCGGAGAGTCGGGGCGTGTCGACGACGTCGAGCGGCAGGTCGAGACGAAAGGTCGCGGAGCTGGGCAGTAGGCAGGTCTCGTCGGTGCAGGCCTGATAGCGAACGGTGACGTCGAGCGGGGCCGAGGGTGTGTCGAGGGGACGACACTCGCTTGCGAGTTCGCCATTCGCATACCACGGAACGCGAATGTCGACACGGCCGCTCCATGTCTGAAGTTCGATGCCCATCGACTCGAGGACGAGCGGCCTGGTGGGCGGCAGGATCGCCTCCTCGACAACGAGTCCCGGCGGACCTTCGACGGTCACGGACGTCGCGACCATGCCCTCCGGCACGGGCTCGCCATAGATATGGAGACCCGGGTCGAGGTCGAAGCGCACGACGAGTTCGCGCCGGATCCCCTGCCGGATCGTGCCGGCGCCGCCGCGAACGGCAGCGGTGATGCGCACGTCCGGCTCTCCGCCCGTTGCCATGGGCGCGTCGGGCTCCAGCTCGACATGACCAAGCGCTGCGTCGATCAGGAGTTCGGGCGAGTCCCGTTTCTTGTACGTGTCGTGGAAGAACTTCGCGACCACGCGTCCTTCTTCGTCGGTGACGTAGACGCCGGGATAGGGAATGCCTTCGAGGAAGGCGCCAGCGTTGCCGATCTGGTCGTTCAGGATTCCGTAGCGACGGATGACGTCCGAATCGAGATCGGAGAGCAGCGGGAAGGGGACGGATTGTTTCTCCGCGAACTCGCGAAGAGCCGCCTGGTCGTCATAGGAGATGGCGTAGAGCTTGATGCCCGCCTTCTGAAACTTCGGGTACGCATCGCGCAGCTCGCCGAGCTGCGTCCAACAGGGTGGTCACCAGACGGCCGAGCGGTAGAAGACCACGGCCGACTTCGAGGATCCGCGGTCGTCGTGGTAGCGGATCGTCTCGCCGTTCGAATCGGGGAGCGTCCAGTCCGGAAGGCGATCGCCGACTTCGGGCCCGGTCGACTGCCCGGGCGGTAGACCGAAGCGGCCGGGGTGGCCGAGCGGGGCCGGGGCATCGAAGCCATGTTCGTCACGTTCGATCGTCAAGCGCGCTCCCGGAATCGCCGGTGGTCGCGCGCGATTCGCTCGTCGCAGCCTAGGGGGTCCGATCGATCGATGTCAATCGGTCGTGCGCGCGACGCGACGCGCTCATTTCCGTTCGCCAGGGTAGGCCGTGATCGCGGCCTCGAGAATTTCCTGCGCGCGTTTCGGGTCGCCGAATCCCTGGGCCTCCATCTTCCCCTTCCCCTTGTAGTTCGAGAACCAGAGCTTCACGATCTCGCTCGCACCGGCGTAGCGTCGGTCCAACTCTTCGAGACTCTCGATGTCACCGAGCGTCGACCCGGGGCGTACGGCGATCAGCTTGTCGTCCCGCTCTCCGCCGTCGAGGAGTTCGAGGACACCGATCAATCGAACCGCGACGACCGCGCCGCGTTCGACGGCGGGGCCGAGAACGAGGACGTCGAGGGGGTCGCCGTCGCCGCCGAGCGCCTTCGGCAGGAGCGTTCGGGGGACCATGCCGTAGTTGCCCGGGTAGGCCAGGTAGTCGACGACACGAGGCTTGCCGTCGCGCATCTCCCATTCGAGTTGGCCACTCGCCTTGTCGACCTCCCACTTCGCATTCGTACCGGCCGGAATCTCGACGAGGACGTTCACGAGCCCTGTCTCGGTGCGCGGCGCGACATCGTGACCGAGATAGGGCTCCCGGGCGAGCGCCGATGTCGAGACGACGACCAGGACGAGGAAGAGAAGGAAGGGCCGGCCGACGTCGAGGCGTCTCGCTCGGCGGCCGCTGCGGATCGAGGAGAGCTGATTCATGGTCGAGAAGTCTATGAGAGCAGACCGTCCTTCGCATTCGATCCGTTCGGATAACGTGTCGGTCGTGTGACGATATTCGCTCGCGGATGTGAAGAGTGTCGCGTGCGGCCCGGATCACCGTGCGCGAATCGAGCGCTCAGCGATCTTCCGGCGAATCGGGGTCGATTGGGAGCTCGACGCTGAAAGTCGTTCCCTTTCCCAGAGTGGACTCGACCTCGATCTCACCGCCGTGCCGATGGACGATCTCGTAGGAGATCGACAGGCCCAGTCCCGTACCTTCGCCGACGCCCTTCGTCGTGTAGAAGGGGTCGAAGATCCGTTCGAGCGAATCGGGGTCGATGCCCTCGCCGTCGTCCGCGACCTGCAGCAGGACTTTGTTCCCGCACCCTTTCGTGCGGATCTGAATCGATCCGTCCGTGCCGACGGCGTCCGCGGCGTTGATCAGGAGATTGAGCGCGACCTGTTGGATTTCGTGCGGCGAACACAGCAGGTCCGGAAGAACCTCGTGCTCGATATGGACCTCGGCGACATGTCTGACGTGGGGCGTCGCCATTCGATGAGCGGCATCCACGATGTCGTTCAATCGAGCGTGTTCGCGATTCGCGTTTCCGGCATGGGAGAACTCGCGGATTCCGGACACGATGGCGGCGGTCCGGGTCACGCCCTCGAGCGACTCGTCGATCAGTTCCTGGATCTCGGCCAGGAAGCCTTCCGATTCCTTCACGTCTTGCTCGGCGGGCATCATGTCGCGCAGACGATCGCAATGCCGACGGAGCATCGCGAGGTTCGCGCTGACGTAGGCGACTGGATTGTTGATCTCGTGTGCCACACCTGCGGCGAGTTGTCCGACGGCCGCCATGCGGCCGGACAGGACCAGGCGCTCGCGCAGACTCTGGACCTCTCGCTGATCGCGAACGAGCGCCGTCGATCCGCACGCCTCTCCGTGGCTGTCGCGGAGTAGGGACGTCGAAACCGATACCGGGATCGACGGGCCTCCCAGCGTTCGAAGTTCGCAGTCGAGGAGAATTGGCGTGTCGCTGTCGAAGACCGGAACCGGATACAGGAGTTCCTGGATGTGGAGACCATCGAGTTCCTGTCGTGAGCGTCCCGACAGGTGGGCCATCGCGTTGTTGGCCGTTCGGATCCGGCCGTCGAGGCGCAGCATCACCAGCCCCTCCCGCATCGTCGCCACGATCTCGCGACTGTACGCCTCCGGAACCAGGAGGGTGTAGCCATATCGTCGGAGGCACCACACGACGATCGCACCGAGTACGACGAAGCTCGCGGTGCCGATGTGCAGCACCTGGATCCCGACGAAAGGAAGGATGCCATCCGTGATGGAGGCGACGGTCAGTGGGATCAGGAACCCGATCGTGATCAGAGCGGCTTGTTTGCGTTCGGCGTGCGAAGGCAGCAGCCGATAGGCACGCGTTCCGAGGAAGAGGCCATAGCAGAGCGTCGCGTTCGTGTAGAGAAGGAAGGCCGGGTACAAGGGGCCGAGCTCGTAGCCCCAGCCCCAACTCGTGGGGACGACACCGACGTGGATCCAGGACGTCGTCCAAGCGACGCCCAGGAATCCGAGCGAGATCGCGTAGAGCCAGGGTAGCCCGCGTCTGCGGGACGGCGTCGATGCCCCCACGACTTCGAGAATCAGATGGAAACCGAGAGGACCGATCATCACCCAGCCCGCAGAGGAGAGTCGCACGAAGCGGAGCGCGATCTCGGGGTCGGTCGACGTGTTCCAGAGAATCTCGCAGAGCGCCCAGAAGGCACCTCCCAGGAGGATCGCCGCGGACAATCGACTGGCCGGGGTCCGGGAATCGCGGGCGAGCAGCGCGGTCGCCAGCATCGACGAGGCGAGACACGCTGCGAGGGGAAGGAGGAGATACGCGGACATCCCTGGACGGATCGGTCGTCCGTGCGTCCGCCTTGAAATCAGACCGTCTAGAGGCTCTCGACGAGTCGAGTCAAGTCGGCAGTCGAGAGCGGGACGTAACCGCCTTCGCCGGGGTCGAGCCAGAGGGTCTCGCCGGCGACGGCCTCGAGTCCGAGTCCTTCGCGGCGAAGGGCGCGCTTGCGCGTACGATGGCCTGCGGTCTGGGGCACGTCTTCCATCACGCGCACGACGGTCGGCCGCTGGTGTCGCGGCAGTCGGCGCTCGACGCTCTTGCGCAGGGCGACGGGGTCGAGCTTTGCTCCCGGGCGCAGGGTCAGTGCGGCGACTGAGATCTCGGATGGCGCTTCATCGAGTCGAACGCCGTAGACCGCGGCGAGATCGATGGCTTCGAGTTCCGCGGTCAAGACGTTCTCGACCTGGATGCTGGCGAGCGCGCCCATCGGACCCTGGATCACATCGTCGATGTGGTCGACGAGCCAGTAGTCGCCGTCTTCGTCGATCCGCACGAGATCGCGCGTGCTAAGCCACGCGTCGCCCGGCTCGAAGACGCCGCGCAGGGGTCGACCAGAGAGATCGCCGCGTTCTCGCTCGACCCGCTCGACGAGCAGCCCGATCTGGCCCGGCTGACTCGGCGAGGCGAAACCCGAGGCGTCCGCGATGAGTTTTCCCTCGTCGAGATTCCAGGCTGCGATGTCGAGATGGGCCGCGCCGGGCAGGGGACGGCCGAGGGAACCGACCTTCTCGCCGGTCAGGTTCACGAGGACGGCGTTGCCCTCGGTCGACGCGAAGAATTCGACCACGCTGGCGGGGGCGAATCGTTCGACGACGCGCTTCCAGAGTCCCTTGGGCATGCCGCTGCCCGCGAAGAGTCGGATCGAATGGTGTCGCTCCTGCTGATTCTCCGGCGCATTGACCAGGACGCGACATAGCGAGCCCGTGTAGAAGACGACGTTCACGCCGTAGCGACGCACGTCGTGCCAGAAGGTCTTGGGATCGAGGGTCGACGAGAACTCCGAGGCCATCGCGAGTCGCGCACCACTGACGAGTGCGCCGCCGACACAAACGAGGAAACCCGTCGCATGATGCGCTGGGGAGCGACAATAGACCGTGTCGCGCGGTGTCAGCGCGCAGGCCGTCGCCGTGCCGTATGCCGACGTCGCCCAGCGTCGATTGCTGACGCGACTGGTTCCGAGATGCTCTCCGTCTCCGGTGATCAGGACGAGGGCGAGTTCGCCGGCGAGACCCGGATCCGACGAGTACCACGCGGGCAGATCGACGACGTCGGGGTCGATCGCTTCCATGTCGATCAGACCCTGGGCGAGTGTGCGCGGCTCGCCACCACCACCGAGCACGAGCACATCCTGGCCGAAGACATCACGCGCGGCCTCGGCCGATTCTGGATCGCAGAGGAGATGTTCGACGGGAGCGACGCGAAGTTGGTTCTCGAGGGGGACGTCCGGACGCAGCATGACGGCGACGGCGCCCAGGCGAGAGAGCGCGACCGCCGCGGCGACGGCGCTCGGCCGCGTCTCCATCAGCAGTCCGACGTGTTGGCCGTGATGCACGCCGCAGGACAGCAGTCCGCGCACGATGTTGTCGATGCGGACGTCCGCGGCCTGGTAGCTATGCGCGCGCCCTTCGAAGAGGAAGAAGGTGTCGTCAGGGGCCGCCTTCGCGCGTTCGCGGAGCGACAGGCCGGGGCTGACACGGGTTCCGCTGCGAATCTCGGCGAGTCGATTCAGGCGGGGGAGCTGGGGCGCGACGTTCCGGGCGAGACGCCCGATGATGCCGATCCGATCGCCGAGACCCTGCGCTGCCGAGCCGACGACGTTCATGCCGAGATCGAGCGCGAGGGTGGCGGCGGCACGGAAATCGTCGGCCGGCGATTGGCGCTCCGATTTCTCGGGCTGCGATTGAAGACGGCTGGCTTCGCGAGGTGCCGGTCCTTTTCCGTCGCGCCATTCCAGCCACTCGAGCACGGCAGGCCAGGTCACCTCGTTCGATCTCGAACCGACGACGAGACCGAAATGCCCGGTAGGCACCTTCACCTGGTAGCAGTCCGCCTGGGGTGCGGCGGCGTAGATGGCGCGCACGGTGGGCGGCGGCGCAATCGAGTCCGAGGTGCCGACGCAGGCGAGGATCGGGCAGGTGATGTCGGCCAGGGTCACCGTCTGTTCGTTGATGACGAGGCCGCCCTGCAGGAGTCTGTTCTGCGCGACGAGCTGCTTCAGCAGATCGGCCAGCGCCGGACCGGGGAAGGCGGTCCATCCCTCGCCACCCATGAATCGCCGCATGCCCTCGCGCTTCTGGAGCGCCTCGCGATCGTAGAGCCGGCGCGCGAAGTCGACGCGCTGTTGGATCGTCTTGATCGGGTCCATCAATTGGAAGCCGATGCGCGTGGCCCAGGAAGGGATGCCTTCCGGCATCAGCGCTTCCTGCAGTTTTCCGAAGCGCTCGATCGAGTCGATCAGGAGTTCCGTCGGGATCGCGCCCGGGAGGCCGCCATGCAGGTCGACGGCGCTGCCGAAGGTCACGAGAGAGGCGACGCCATCCGAGCGTCGATAGGCGGCGGCTTGATAGGCGAACATGCCGCCCTGCGAATAGCCCATGGTATGCACATCGCGATCGGTCGCTCTGCGCACGTCGCCGATGCATTGTGAGACGGCGACGACATGATCGCTGAGCGTGCGCTCGAGCCCGCCCGCTTCGTCTTCGGGCGAACCGAAGTCGACGACCCAGGGGTCGGCTCCGCCTGCGTGAAGGGCGGCGACCGCGCTGGCATCGGGTGCCACGTCCCAGACTTCGGCGGTCATCATGAGGGGAGGGATCAAGAGTACCGGTGGGCGCTCCGGAGCGGAATCGGATTCCGGGCGGCTATCGGGGAAGTAGCGGCGCAGCCGATGATGGGTGCCCTCGGAGACGACTTCGAAGGGCGAGGGCTCGCGCTCCCCGAGTCCGCCGAATCGGGCGATCTCGACGCCATTGCGCATGGCCGCGGCGAATCGCGCGAGGCCGCCTCGCGGTGCCTTTCCGCGCCGATCGTCTCGATCGGATCCTTGCTCGTCGCGCGCTCTCGTCGACATTTCCCGGTGGACCTCCTGTTCCGCGATCGAAATCCGCAGAGAACGCTCGGATCATACCCCCATGCGGCGGATCCGACCCAAGGTCTCTCTTGAGGTTGCCTTTCTGACAGTTAGAATGTCAATTGTTCGATGGCGAAGCGCCGCACGGCGCAGGGGGGCGAACATGAGCAAGTGGGTCAAGGTGATTTCAGGCCTCGTCCTCGTCCTTCTCCTCCTCGGCGGATTGGCCTGGGTGAATCGGATCGAGCTCTTGCTCGGCGGAATCGAGATCATGATGGCTCGTCGGGGTCCGGTCGGGCCCAACGAGCCGATCACCTGGGCGAGCGGATCGGATCCGCGGGGCAGGGCGCCCGGTGAACGTCCGCCCAACATCGTGCTGATCCTCGCGGACGACCTCGGCTGGAATGATCTCACGCATCGCGGCGGTGGCGTCGCCGGTGGCACGGTCCCGACACCGAACATCGATTCGATCGCGGCCGACGGCGTCGACTTCCGAAACGGCTACGCCGCGAACGGCACCTGTGCGCCGTCGCGAGCCGCGATCATGTCGGGTCGCTACGGCACCCGCTTCGGCTTCGAGTTCACGCCGACACCACCGGGGATGTCGACCGCGATCGGTCTGATGTCCTCGGAAGACGGGACTCGCTTGCGGCTGCCGGTTTCGAATCCGGGGGCGGTGAGCATTCCGTACGACGAGATGGGCATGCCGAGCTCCGAGATCACGATCGCGGAAGCCCTGAAGGCGCAGGCCTATCATTCTGTCCACATCGGGAAATGGCATCTCGGCCGCACGAACGGCATGGCCCCGACCGATCAGGGCTTCGACGAGAGTCTGCTGATGGCGAGCGGTCTCTATCTGCCGAAGGACGATCCCAACGTCGTGAACGCGAAGCAGGACTTCGATCCGATCGACAAGTTCCTGTGGCGGGCGCTGCGCTTCGCGGCTTCCTTCAACAAGGGACCCGCCTTCGAGCCCGCGCGCTACCTGACCGACTACTACACCGACGAAGCGGTCCGGGTCATCGAGAGCAACAAGGATCGGCCCTTCTTCCTTTACCTCGCACATTGGGCCCCGCATACCCCGCTACAGGCGACGCAGGAAGACTACGACGCGCTCTCGCATATCGAGCTGCATAGGGAGCGCGTGTACGCGGCGATGATTCGCTCGCTCGACCGTGGGGTGGGCCGTGTGCTCGACGCGCTGCGGGAGAACGGTCTCGAAGACGATACGCTCGTGATCTTCACGTCCGACAACGGCGGCGCTGGCTACATCGGGCTACCGAACGTCAACGATCCGTTCCGGGGTTGGAAGATTTCGCTCTTCGAGGGCGGCATCCACGTGCCCTATTTCATCAAGTGGCCGGCGCGGATCGAGGGCGGTCAGACCTTCGACGATCCCGTGCACCACTTCGACATCTTCGCGACCGCAGCGGCGGCGGCCGGCGTATCGCTCCCCGACGATCGCAAGATGGACGGGGTCGATCTCGTTGCACATGCACGAGGGGACGTCGAATCCCCGCCCCACGACGCGCTCTTCTGGCGGAGCGGCGCGTCCCAGAGCGCGCTGGTCGATGGCTGGAAGCTGAACGTGAGCGATCCGCCGGGCAGGGCGTGGCTCTTCGATTTCGAGAACGACCCGTACGAACGCAAGGATCTCTCATCCCTGCGCCCCGAGAAGCTCGCCGAGCTGCGCGCGGCACTCGCCGCACACAACGCCGAGCAGATGGAGCCCGCCTGGCCGTCCCAGGGCAGCTTCGCCATCAACATCGACAAGGATCTCTCGATTCCGGACGAGCCGGATGACGAATACATCTATTGGTCCAACTGACGACGGGTCCGACGAGAGATCGATCCGCGCGAACGGACGCACACGAAGAGGACACATGACACTCACGACTCCCCTCGAGCTGATGGGCGCGCCCGGTTCGCCCTACACACGCAAGATGCGCGCCGTGTTGCGCTACCGGCGAATCCCGCACGTGGTCTACCAGCAGAATTCTCCTGAAGTCGCGAAGCTCCCGAAGGCGCGGCCGGGCCTGCTGCCCACCTTCTACCTGCCCGACGAAAAGGGCGAGATCGTCGCGGTGACGGACTCCACGCCGCTGATCCGCCGATTCGAGTCGGCCTTCGAGGGACGCAGCGTCCTGCCGCCCGATCCCGTCGTCGAGATGCTCGACCAGCTCCTCGAGGACTACGCCGACGAGTGGCTGACGAAATGCATGTTCCACTATCGCTGGTACCACGCGGCGGACGTGGCGAAGGCGGGGGCCGTGTTGCCGCATTGGGGGGCCGTCGGCGTGACGGACGAGCAGATCGCTCCGTTCCAGAAGATGATCGCCGAACGTCAGGTCGGTCGGCTCGGCGTCGTCGGATCGAACGACGTGACGGCCCCGGTCATCGAGGAGAGTTATCGGCGCTTCCTGCACCTCTTCGATGCCCATCTCCAGACGACTCGATTCCTCTTCGGCGCACGACCCTCGGCGGCCGACTTCGCGATCGCCGGCCAACTCACGTGTCTGGCGATCTTCGACCCGACGCCGGCGGCGCTGACGCTCGAGGAGGCTCCGCGCATCTACGCCTGGGTGGAGACGGCCGAGGAGTTGTCCGGTCTTCGGGACGACGATGCGGATTGGATCGGTCGAGGCGAGATCTCGGACACGCTTCGCGCTTTGCTAGGCGAGATCGGACGTGTGCATGCGCCCTTCCTCGTGGCGAACGCCGAAGCGCTCGAGCGCGGAGACGAGCAGCTCGAGACGGAGATCGACGGCAAGCCCTGGGTGCAGAAGCCCTTTCCCTATCAGGGAAAGTGTCTGCGCTGGCTGCGCGAGAGTCGTGAGGCGCTCTCCTCGGACGATCGCGCCGCCGTGGATTCGATTCTCGCCGGGACCGGCTGCGAAGTGCTCTTTGCCTGAGACCGGGCGGCCGCCGACGAGGTGGGACGCTTACGAACGGTCACGAACGCGCACGAGCCCTCACGAAGGGTCGGGTGGGTCGCCTTCGACGCGCCGTCTGAGGGATCGGAGACTCTCCGCCTGTTGCGCCGCGAACTGGCCGAGCCAGCCATCGTGCAGTTCGTGGAGGGGTTCGAGACGCAGCCGGTAGCTCTGCGTCTTGCCTTCGCGCCGCGCCGTGACGACGCCGCATTCCTTCAAGACGCGCAGATGTCTCGAGATCGCCGGACGCGAAGCGTGGCGGAAGCGGGAAGCGATCTCTCCCGCGACGAGCGGCCCTCGCGTCCGGAGCAGATCGAGGATCTCTCTTCGCGTCGGGTCCGCGATCGCTGTATAGGCATCTCGGTTGCCCACTGCGCCGCCTCAGCTCGTGGGTTCGACGATGGATCGCAGTTGGCGCAGATGCGTGATGTCCCAGCCGCCTTCGTAGCCCTCGAGCTCGTCGGCTGCTCCCGCGCCCATGCGTTCGAATCCGTGGTGGAAGATCTCGACCTGCGTTCCGTCGTAGATCGGCGTGAGTCGGATCGTCCAGAAGGTCGGTACGGGCCAGCTATGGGGCGGCTCCCATTGGCTCGTGAAGGAGATCTCGCGCTCGGGCTCGAAGACGATGACCCTGCCGCCGTAGGCGCGCCGTCCGCCGTCGATCTCGACACTCATCTCGACCAGCCCGCCGAGTTTCGGTTCGAAGGTGTGGACGCGATGGCCCAGATCGAGCCAGCCCGTGATGCGTTCGAAACTCTCGAACTCCTGCCAGACACGCCTCGGCAGCGCCTGGATCAGGATGCTTCGTCGAACGTGCAGCTCGCCGATTTTCATGCCGGTGCCCATGTCGTTTCCTCCCGCTCGAGGGGTCGTTTCGGATCGAGCGTGTCGATTCTACGCGTAACAAATAGGTTACACAAGGAAATTCTTGCTTCGAACCCATCCTGCACGCTCGCGGGCCGGCTCTCGTGCGGGGTGAGGGGGCTAAGCTTCGCCGGATTCGACTTCCGACCCCGATTCGAGGTCCCATCCGGAGCGCGTTCCTTGAGCAAGAGTTGGCAGGTACTGGATCGCAGGGAGAGTCCCGACGGCGTGCTCGAGCTACGCCAGCGCGACGTCACCGATTTTCTGATCTGCCTCGACGGACGCGTCTTGATGAACAGCCGGGCCAGTCGCTCGGAAGAAGAACTCGGCCGACGTCCCTGTGCGGGGCTCGCGCAGGGCGCGCACGTGCTGGTCGGGGGCCTCGGCATGGGATTCACGTTGCGGGCCGTCCTCGATGCTCTCCCGGAGGATTGTCGGGTCACCGTCGCGGAGCTCCATCCGATCGTTGCAGAATGGTGTCGCGGCCCGCTGGCCCCGCTCTCGAAACAGAGTCTCGACGATCCCCGGGTGACCCTCGCGGTCGGCGACGTGGCCGAGCGCATTCGAGAGGCCGCCGATGGCGCAACGCGTTACGACGCGATCGTGCTCGACCTCTTCGAGGGTCCGCACGCCGGGACCGATGCGAAGCGCGACCCGCTCTACGGGCGACGCGCCCTCGAGGCGAGTTGGCGTGCGCTGTCCCCGGGTGGTGTGCTCGCTGTCTGGTCCGAGGCGCGCGACGACGGATTCGAGTCGCGGCTGCGGTCGCAAGGCTTCCAGGTCGAGTCGCATCGTCCCGGACGCGGCGGCTTCCGGCATTGGATCGTGTTGGCCACCCGCCCCGCCAGCGCGTCGAAAAGAGACGCGAATCAGCGCCCTCTCGCTTGATTCCGTTCTGATAGAATCGAGCGACATCATTGCTCGAATGGACGAAGCCGAGGGGACTCGCTTCCGACACCAGGGCGAAGGGGCGCGACATGGCATTCGACGAGTACGAGCGACACGATGGTCTGGGTCTGGCAGCCCTGGTCGAGCAGGGCGAAGTCAGCCCGAGCGAACTCGTCGAGGCCGCCATCGAACGGATCGAGCGGAACGACCCCACGCTGAATGCGGTCGTGCACAAGGCCTTCGACAGTGCCCGTGAAGTCGCGAAGTCCGAACTGCCGGACGGTCCCTTCAAGGGCGTGCCCTTCCTCGTGAAGGATCTCGGATGCCCCGTCGCGG
>Ga0315338_1001897_pt1 | contig 23249 bp, 22 predicted proteins | sample ASW8metaG_FD_204518 | JGI IMG/M metagenome (GOLD analysis project Ga0315338, IMG submission 204518) | Ammonia-oxidizing marine archaeal communities from Monterey Bay, California, United States - ASW #8 | ecosystem: Environmental > Aquatic > Marine > Coastal | place: USA: California | collected... | reverse complement strand
CTCCACCTCCACCTCATCAGGGTCGAGTTCGGCAGGCGACTCCAGCAAATCCAGCTGATTTCACTCTATTTCCTAGTTTCTCGAAAATATTTTTGCCGCGCCGCGTAATCGAGGTTGACACGTCATGCCGCAGTGCGTAAAAATCACTTATCGCTCAGTGCGACCTTTCGCTCACGTGCGGGGGCTGCGGCAGCAGGCTGTTTAGGCCATTCGGACACCGCGATGCTTAGAAGGGACTGCGATTCATGCGTCCCTCGACCGAGCGTATGCCGACGACTTTAACGAATGGCGAGTCTCAAGGCCGAGCACGTTGAGAACGTCGGGCGAACCGAGCGAAAGCATACGAGCAATTACTAAGGAGATATAGCGACCATGCCAGCAACCAAAGCCAAGAAGCAGGCCCAGACGATCATCTCGATCGATGAGTTCCGCAATCGCGTCGGCCAAATGCGTCAAGACGTTGAAGAAGCCGTCGAGACCATCGGTCGACGTGCGGCGGAGTACCTGCCCGAAACACAGCGCCAACAAGTCGATGAGGTCATCGATCGTTTCACCGAAGTTCGTGATGACATGAACAAAGCGGTGGGCTCGTGGCGCACCGACGTTGAGAAACAGTTCGGTGTGATTCGCGGAACGGTCGACAAGCGCGTGACCGCGATTCGAAAAGAGACCGAGTCGCGCCGTAAGAAAGCAGTGACCGGATTCGAGAAAGAAGCCCGCAAGTACACGAAGCAGGTTTTCAAGCGCCTGCAGCTCCCGGTGCGCAGTGACCTCGACGCTATCAAGCGCCGTCTCATCGCACTCGAGCGTCGCCTCACCGCGATCGAGAAGAGCAGTACCAAAGCCGCAGCGTAAGTTCGGCTACAGCAAGACTGTATTGAAAGCGGGTCCCATTGGGGCCCGCTTTTTTTTGATTTTCTCGTTGCGCGGTCTCTGTGAACGCTGTTAACGCTTGCGTCCCCAGCCGCCTCCGCCGGGTGTTTGCACCCGAATTACGTCGCCTGGGCCCAGCGACAAGCTGGCCTTTGCATCGATACGGGACTCTTTGCCGTTGCGGGTGATGCTGTCGCGCCCGGTCCTGCCACAGTCCGCTCCAGCAAGTCCGTAGGGTCCGTGCGCCCGTCGGTCGGCGAGCAGTGTGAGTTCCGTATCAACCAGGAGTTCGACGGCGCGATCGATGCCGTCGCCGCCACGGTGCCGACCGCGTCCTCCTGAGTTGCGGCGCACGCGATAGTGCTTCACGCGCAGCGGATAGTAGGACTCGAGCACTTCGATCGGTGTGTTGAGCGTATTGGTCATGTGGGTTTGTAGCGCGGTGCCGCCGTTGCCTGAGGGACCGGCACCGCCGCCGCCGCCAACGGTCTCGTAGTAGCTGAACCAACGATCACGTATCGCGTCGTACCCGCCCATTGCGAGGTTGGTCATCGAGCCGCAGCTTGCAGCCGGTACCAGATCGGGGAGCGCCTGGGCGAACGCCTTCAGAATGACGTCGACGATTCGTTGCGAGGTTTCGACGTTTCCGCCGGCGACGGCCGCCGGAAAACGGCAGTTCACCACGCTGCCCTCGGGCGCGTGCAGATCGATTGGGGCCATCATGCCCTGGTTAGGCGGCACATTGCGGCCAGCTAGGCAGGCAATCACATAGAAAAGCGCCGATGTCGTGACTGCTAGATTCGCGTTCACCGGGCCGCGTGTTTGGCGATCGGTACCGCTGAAATCGACCTTCAGCCGGCGCCCCTTTCGCTCGACGGTTACCTCGATCCGGATCGGCCCTGATCCCATGCCGTCGCCGTCAAGTATGTCGTGGGCGTTCCACTTTCCCTTGGGGAGCTCCGCGATAAATGCTGTGATCAGCCTTGCCGAGTAGTCCTGCAACTCGCGCATGGCCCGTGTCAGCTGAGCCTTGCCGTGCCGATCTGCCAGCTCACGAATGCGTGCGGCACCGGCACGAAGCGCTGCAACTTGGGCATCGAGATCGCCGAGGCGTTCTTCAGGGACGCGTGTATTCGCGAGAAAAAGCTCCTTCGTTTCACGCACCACCTCGCCGCTGCGAAACAAAAGTACCGGAGGGATTCGAAATCCTTCCTGGTGAATCTCGCTGGCCAGAGCCATCGAGCCCGGACTCGATCCGCCGATGTCTGCGTGGTGGGCGCGATCGGCGACGTACGCGAAGGGTTTGCGCCCAACGCCGATATACACAGGGGCAACAAGCGTCACGTCAGGAAGATGGGTTCCGCCGGCATAGGGGTCGTTCAGGATGACGATGTCACCGTCGTGCATGTCCACGGCTTCGATCGCTGCTGCGACTGACATCGGCGTCGAGCCCAAGTGGACCGGGATGTGAGCGGCATGTGTGGCCATGGTGCCGTCGGCGCCGAAAATGGCGCAGGAAAAATCACGCCTTTCCTTTATGTTCGGAGAGAAGCCGGCTTGCTGTAGTACAGCGCCCATTTCTTCGGCCACGGCACCGAGGCGATTGTTGAAGAGCTCGAGTTCGACCGCATCGAAGGTATGGCGTCGTGTCATGGTTATCCTTTGCCGCTCGTCGGCTTCGCCTGCATCGTCATGACAAGGTTGCCCTGCGAATCCACGGTGGCACCCCAGCCGGGAGCAACGAACGTCGTCGAGCTGTACTCGACGACAATAGCGGGTCCTGTGATAGTCGAGCCGGCACCGGCGTCTTCACGCCGGTATTTCTTGACTGTCTGCCAGCGCCGCTGAGCGAAGACCCGCACGTGTTGGTTCGTTGTTGCCGAGTGGCTGCGCGCGCGCCGTCGGCGTCGGTGTGGAACATTCGTCGCGGCGCCGGATGCCGTGGCTCTGATACTGACCACCTCTGCGGATCGTTCGGGGGCCGAGGTGTGCAGCAAGCGTTCGTGGGCGCGGTCGAAGGCCCGGCGAAACAGAGATGTCAGTGGGACTTCCAGCTCCAGTGATTGTCCCGCGTATCGAATTCGCACGAATGAAGAGGTCGAGATATCGCGGGGCGGGATTCCCTCTCGGCGTACGGCCGCTGTGGCACGCCGCTCGGCACGCTGCGCGATGCGTGTGAGCGTGCTGTACGGCGGATTCACAGCGGTATGCGGGACCGTTATGTCGCGTAGTACGCGTCCATCGAGCACGCCCCACGCCGACAGTAGACCCGGGTCCTTCGGCACGACGATTTGCGGGATCGACAGACCGTCGGCCAACCCACACACATGTAGGCCGGCCGCTCCCCCGAACGCAACGAGCACGCAGCTGCGCGGGTCCTGGCCGCGCTCGACGGTGATCACGCGGATGGCTCGCTCCATGTTGCCTTCGACGACCCGAACGACGCCCTCGGCGGCCTGTTCGATGCTTTGGGTTCGCATCGCCTTGGCTACCTTCGACAGAGCGCGTCGTGCGCGCTCTGTGTCGAGATCCATGTTTCCACCGAGGAACGCCTCCGGCCTCAGGCGCCCCAGTATCAGGTTAGCGTCGGTTACCGTCGCTTCGGTGCCCGATCCGTAACAGGCGGGTCCGGGTTTCGCGCCCGCACTGCGCGGCCCGACTTTCAGCGAACCGCCTGCGTCGATCGAAGCGATCGAGCCGCCCCCTGCGCCGACTGTGTGAATGTCGATACACGGCGTGCGCAATGGGACGTCGCCGACCGTGGTGATGGCACGCCTCGGTACCACCGTATCGACCAACGCCACATCGGTAGAGGTTCCGCCCATGTCGAGAGTAATGATTCGGTCGAAGCCGGCCCGCTTGCATAGCGCGGCGGCAGCGACGACCCCACCCGCAGGGCCCGAGAGCATCGTACGCACAGGTTCGTCGCAGGCGGTTGCAGCACCGATGGCCCCACCGTTCGATTGCAGAACACGAAATCGCCGCGCTCCCGACGCTCTCGCGAGCGCTGCGACATGTTCGGCTACGATGGGGCGCACGTAGGCGTTCGCGACGGTAGTGGCGGTGCGCTCGAACTCGCCGATTTCCGGCGAGAGCTCGTGGGATAGGGTGATGGGTACACCGAGACCGGCAAGCGCCTTTCCGATCGCGGCCTCGTGAGCGAAATTGACGTGGGCGTGCAGCAGACACACAGCGACCGACTCGATGCCGCGAGCCGCAAGCCGTTGCCTCAGCGCTGCGAGCTCGCCCGACTTCGGATGGGCGGCAGGGGTGCCGTCGTAGTGTGTGCGCTCGTCGACACCGAATCTGAGGGGCCGCGGTACCAGTGGGTCGGCGCGCCTGGGCTCCAGATCGTAAAGATCGGGGCGCGCCTGGCGCCCGATTTCGAGCACGTCTTCAAATCCGGCGGTGGTGACCAACGCAGTGCGACATCCGCGCCTCTCCAGCATCGCGTTAGTGGCGATAGTGGTTCCGTATGTAAGTAAATCGGCGCGCCGGGTGCCGAAAATGCGACCGATACCATCGAGCACGGCACGCCCGGGGTCGCCGGGCGTTGAGAGTAGCTTGAACGTGCCCTCTCGCTCGCCGTCGCGATAGACGATATCGGTGAAGGTACCGCCGGTATCTACGCCGATGATGAGCTTCCCGGCGCGCTCGAGCGTTTTGCGACCTTTGGGCATGGACTATGGATAGCTTTGCGGCGCCGAACACGCGAAAAGGCGGGCCCGTTCGGCGGGGTCGATGAGTTCGAGTACCGTGTCCGAGCACTTAGCGGTTGAAAAGGCTTACGAGAGCGGACACGCTCGGGGAATGAGCGTTGCTGTATTGACCGCCCCTGAGCTGCGCGATCGCTTGGATGCGGATATGCCACCGACGATGATCGACGTACGAGAGCACCAAGAGTTGGCGCTTGCCCATATTGAAGGCGCGTTGCATATGCCGCTGAACGAATTGGAGGGCGCGATTCGCGTTCTCGATCGCCACGCCGAATACGTTGTCATTTGCCATCACGGCATTCGAAGCGCGCAGGCTGCGTCGGCGATGGCTGAGCAAGGCTTCACGCGGGTGTCGAATCTCCTGGGTGGTATCGATGCATGGGCATGTGAGGTTGACCCTACTGTCTCGCGCTACTAATGCTCGTCGGACGGTCATGTTATTCAACCGAGTTTCGTTCATCCGCCTACTCGCTCTTTTTGTACTCATTACTTCCTGTGCTGGAGTTTCGAGTTCACAAGCTGCCGTTCAACAGGCGCGCATAGAACTATTTGCGATTGGGCCTGAGACCGGTGCACGGTTATCGTCCAAGTCCGTCCGTGTCGGCCGTGAAGTTCGCGAAGCGCTCACGAGCAGCGGCCGTGAATTGCTCGCGTTGCGTCCCGCGCAGGTCGCGGCCGGGGGTCGTGTATTCGTGTATGCGGCCGTACCGGGCGACTCCGGCATGCAAGCCTTTGATACTGAAGCTCTGGTTTGGGGCGAGGATAGCTGGGTTCGTCGCACCATCATTCCCAAAAACGCCGGCCGTCTAGGCTACGTATCGGCGACTGTGCTCGTGCCCGACATCGAACTCGAGACCGTACCTACTGCCGTGTTCCGCCGTGCTGGGCGGCGTATGGATCCCGTCACGGTCGTGACGAATGCGGTTGAGGTACCGAGGCGTGCGCACCTACGGTTTTCCTATGTACTCGACGAATGGGATCTCGAAGGACTCTCGCCGGTGGCGGTTTCGGTCGTCGTACGCGAGATCTTTGACGGCGTTCCTAGTGGCACGACGCAAGAGCTGTTCAACGAGACTCTGATTCCTGCAGCGCTTGCGAAGGACGGCACTTCTTGGATCGACAAGTCGATTGATCTTGGCCGTCTTGGCGGCGCGACCGTTCGCTTTGAGTTGCAAAGTTCAGTGCGCGATGCGCCGGGAAAACTCCGGCCACACGTGGCCTGGGGGCCGGCGACGATCGTTGGCGGGACCGCGTCCAAGCGACGAACTTCCGTTGTAATCGTGTCGCTCGATGGCGTGCGCGCGCGAAGCCTCGGCTGCTGTGGGACCGAGCGTGCCACGTCGCCTTATATGGACACGCTTTTCGGCGAGGCCGGAGTGATCTTCGACTACGCGGTAACCCAATCCGTAGAGTCGGTTCCCGCGCACATGACGCTGATGACGGGTTTATATCCCTCGGTACACGGCGTGTTGACCGGCGAGCGACGATTGGCCGACGGTGTCGACACGTTGGCATCGCGACTGTCCGATGCAGGTTATGCGACCGCGGCCGTTAGCGATGGAACCAATCTGGCGGCCGAGTCCGGCTTCGGCTTTGGCTTCGAGACCTACCGTGAACTTGGCGAGATCAATCCTTGGAACATAGAGACGAAGACGGGCGAGGCGATCTCAGCCGCGTTGGATTGGGTGGAGCATCACTCAAGCGAGCCGTTCTTCTTGTTCCTTCATCTCACGAAAGCATTGCCGCCGTACGTACCGGCGCGCGAGAACTTGGGGCTCTTTCACGATGCGCGCCTAGATATGCCGAGCGATCTCGATGAGGGCGCGCTGGTGCGATACGAGCGCGAAGTGCGCCATCTCGACGATGCAATGAAGGATTTCGTGAACCGCTTGGACGAGATGTCCTCCTCCGATTCCACGCTGCTCATTGTTACGTCTGGGCACGGGCAAGAGTTCCTCGAACATGGAGTGCGCGAGGCGGGGACACAGCTGTTTGATGAGTCTATTCGCGTGCCGCTCATGATGCGCGGCGCCGGTCTTCGAAAGGGGCAGCGCTACGGAGAAGTGATCGGCCTCATCGACGTGATGCCGACGGTGCTCGAAATGACAGGCGAGCGCGGGACCTCGTCAATGCAAGGCCAATCGATCGCCAAAGCACTGAGAAGCGGTCTACCGTATTCACTGCCTCCGCGTTTCGTAGAAGCACGTGGGCGCAAGCGTTTTGCAGCTGATGAGGAGCGTAGCGCATGGAAGGCACCCGCCTTCGCGGTCGTGGATTCCGGTCATAAGGTGATCATGGAATCGACGGGCGATGGTAAGAGAGTGTTCAAAGCCTACGATCTGTTCTCCGACCGTGGCGAGGAAACCGACATTCTCGGTCTCGGCGTCTCGGCACCTTCTTGGATCAACGAACTGCGCGAAGACGTCGAGAACTATCCCACCGAGTGCAAGCGCGTCGCACGCGCGCCCGGCAAGGCTCCGAACCTTCCTGTTCGAACGCGTCTGTCACTCGAGTTGGATCGCGTGCGCTAGTCTCAGCCGGCAGTAATAGATACGCCTTCGGCGCGAATCGTTGGCAGCAACTCGGCGCCCCCGAGTAGGCGGCGCTCGCGAGAGATAGCGGTAATCGATTCGAGCAGCGTGAATAGGTTCCCCGCCATCAATGTTTCTTTGATAGGCCGACGTTCACCGTTCTCGATGAGAAAACTGTTCTTTACTACACCCGAGAAATCGCCGGTGATCGAATTGGTGCTGCCCGAGAAACGACCGACGTGCACGATAGGCTCGTCGCCGTCGAACAGGCTGTCTTGCGCCACGTCACCGGCGGCCAGTTCCAGCTGAACAGGCGAGATCGACGGAAGGCTCGACGCCCCGCCACCAGCGTGGCCGGTCGATGTTGTACCGTTGCCGGCGGCGCGTGCTTCATAGTGATTGTACAAGTAGGTCTGCAGTACTCCGTTCTCAATGAGTACATGTCGGCGAATCGGTACGCCTTCTCTATCGAACGAAGAAGAGCGCATGCCGCCGGCGCGTGTGCCGTCGTCGATCAAGGTTAAACCGTCAACAGCGATCTTCTGCCCAAGTTTGCCGGCGAGCGGGCTGCGGCCCTTACGAACGGCGTCTGCGGCAAGCGTACCGACGAGATTCCCAAGAATGAACTCTTCAACCACATCGGGTGAGAGCACCACACTGCCTTTGAAACTGCGTCCCGATTGCGCGCCAAGGCCGGATAAACATTTGTCCGCAAATCGCTCAACGGCGTCGCCGACGACGGATTTCATCGTCTCGAAGTCGTGGGCCGAATCGCCGTCGTAGTCGAAGCTGGCGACTTCGTCGCCGTCAACGGCCATGCCGAAAAGATGACCATCGGCCGACGTGCCGCTTTCGACTGCTTGCATACCCTTGCTCGATGCCAACGCACCGATCCAAGTTGTGGCGCTGACACCGCCGGAATCGATACGTATGCGTTCGTCGCGTGATCGTACCTGTTCGACGAGTTGGGCCGCGTATTCGGTGGTTTGGTCGACGGTTACCGCGGCGGTGGCATCGTCGAATAGGCCATCGATCGACACGAGCTCTTGGTGATCGGGAAGATCGTTGAGCGGATCGGCCGGTATCGCCGCCGCCTGCCCGATGGCTTCTGCGACGCAGTCCTTGATCGTATTTGGATCGGTGCGGTTCGAAGTGATGAAGCCCAGTGAGCCGCCCGCGAACACGCGCAGACCGAACATCGTTTCGTCGGTGGTTTGTACCGTGTGAACGTCACTGTTCTCAAGCCGGGTCTCGACGGTGTGTTGATAGCCGGCAATCGCTTCGGCTTGATCGGCACCGCTCGCGATGGCGGCGTCAACGAGCCGTTGGCAAAGATCGGTGATCGTCTCGGATTGCGTCGATTCCACTACTGCTCGCCTCCGAGAACCGCCTGACATCGGATATAGGGCCCGCCGGCGTCGACCTTGGCGGGTTGGCCCTTGCCGCAGTAGCCGGAGCCGAGGTCCCATTTGAACTCATTCGAGATCGCGTCGACGGTTTGCATGACGTCGAAGGCGATTCCGCTGAGCGTCACGCCGCGAACGAGCTCGCAGAGTTTGCCGTCGCGAATTCGCCGCGCTTCCTGAACGCCGAACATGAACTCGCCGGTAGCGTCGGCCTGGCCGTTGCGCGGGCCGTCGAGCAGGTAGCCGTCTTTGGTGCCGGCAATGATCTCTTCAAGAGAGGCTACGCCGGGGACGAGGTAGGTATTGCGCATTCGGATGAGCGGTTGGTCGCTATACTCCCAAGCGCGAGCGCTTCCGGTGGGTGCAACCCCGTACTTCGCGGCGCTTTCCCGATTGTGAAGGTATGACTCCAGAATGCCGTTGCGAATGATGGTCGTGTTCTGCGCGACCACGCCTTCATCGTCTACCGGGATTGTTCCACCGGCGCCGTCATAGAACTGCGATGAACCGCTATCGCAAAGCGTTACGAGATCGCTGGCCACGCGTTTACCGATGCGACCGGCGGCGACCGATCCTGCCTGTACGAAGTCGGCTTCGACCGTGTGTCCAATGGCCTCGTGTACCAACAGCCCGACAATAGACGGAGCGAGGATAACTGTCGCGCGGCCGCCTTCTGGGTGTTTCGCGGTCAGCAAATCCGTTGCGGTCTTGGCGGCCTTTTCGGCGAAACTCTCACCGGTCCCGCCGCGGAATAAACATTCCCAACCACCGGTGGCACCTACCGATTCGAAACCGCTCGAAAGTTGACCGTCTTTCTCGGCGACGGCCTGTAGTCGTAGCTCAGGGCGCACCAGACGAAACGCAGCTGCGGCACCATCGGTCGTGACGATAGCCTTCTCTTCATAGATCTCGCTGTAGCCGCATGACGCCGAGCTGATCGCGTTCCCTGCGTTGCGTACGGCTTCTTCGAACCTGCTTGCCATTGCGATCTTCTCTTCGAGAGATCGCCCTAGCACCTCGTCGACGCCGGGTAGGTCGAAGGTGCCGCGCGCTAGACGCGCCGCTGGAAGAGTGTCGACCCTCTCTTTCTTGTGCGCTGAGCCTGCGATGGCTGCGGCGCGTGCCGATTCGATAGCTGCGCGAATCGCGCTCGCATCGAGGTTTCCGGTCGATGCAAACCCCCACGCTCCGCGCTCGAGTACGCGAATGCCGACTCCGCTACGAGTGCGGTACTGACTGCGCTCGATAGTGCCTTTTTCGACACCGATCGCGCGCGACGACTTAGCGTGGTAGCGGGCCTCGACGAAACCGTCTGAGCCCGAAACAACGTCCTCCAAAAGTTCCAAAGCCTCTCTCATGAGATCGACTTTAGATCGCGCAGGGTGGGGCGGCGAACTCGCCATTGCGTGGTGGTGGGGCCGTTTCGTCCAATCGGGGGGTAGTGGCGGGTGCGAAGTAGGGGCGAAAGTGCTGCTTGCGACTCCCGATGGGGCTCGTTATGACCACGCGCGTGAGCGAATCCGGATCGCAGCAGGCGGCGCCGAAGAAAAAAAAGGTCGTCAAAGTTCATGTGCTGCGTTGCCGGGACGAGTCCTGCAAGGCCCTTTTGGCCTTTGAGGAAACGGAAGAAGGGTACCTGCTTGGTCAGGTACTCGAGTTGGCTAGTGTGGACGTGGATACGAGGTTCTTTCCGTGCCCGAAGTGCAATGGACGACTCCTGGTCGAGGAGTACGAGCACGATGGGAAGCTTCGGGTCCGCGTTTACGGCTTTGAGCCCGCGAAGGGCGGCTGATTGTCGCATAGTGCACCTAAAGCGCAGCTTCCGAGCATGACCGGTCGAAGCAAGAGCCTGTAAAGGACTTGCGGATCGGCGAGATATTGCATTCATGCAATTCTTGGGCACCGCTCTGGAAGCTATAACCAACTGAAAAGTAAGGGATCTTGCGATCCTGCTTAGGGAACGAAGCTTGCTTTAAAGCGACGCTATGAGAAATCGTGCATTCTTAACAGTTATTATGTCGGTTGCCGTGAGCTTTGCGCTCTCGATGCATTGCGCTGTCGCAAACATGGCACGCACCCAGCAGCAGCCTAGCCAGGCCCAACTCCAGCGCCTGCACAATCTCGAGCCGTATATCCGCTATTTTTCCTCGCTGACCTATGATGGAGCGCGAGTTTCGCCGGACTACATCCGGGCGCTAATTCTGACCGAATCTGGTGGCGATCGCTGGGCGAAGTCGAACAAGGGCGCCCGCGGCCTGACGCAGATCATCCCTTCTACGGGCCATCATGCGGCCAAAGGCCTTCTCGAAGTTGGGTATGATTTTCTCTACGTCGACGAGAGCGCCCTCGAAGCTTTCGAGGCGGGCGACCTCTTCGATCCGGCCATCAACATTCTGATGGCCTGCTATCTTAGTGCGACCTATCACGCCAAATACGAGGGCAGCACCGAACTAGTGGTGTCGGCCTGGAACGCCGGTCCCGGTGCGGTGAGGCGTTATGGCAACAAGCCTCCGCCCTATCCCGAGACCCAGGCGATGATCACCCGGCTCACCGGGTATATCAGCTTCCTGGAAACCCGCTCCGAGTAGTGCGCGGCCCAATTGGCTAGTGAAGTGTGCGAACGCGGCGGTTTTCGGTCTCGAGAATCACTCTGGAATCGCGTCCCTTGGCCTTGCGACCAGCTGAGAGCGGTAACGCCGATTCCATGCGCCAGACGCCCTTGACGCGCTTGCCGGTCACCACGACCTTGGCTGCACTACGACTCGTTGCCTTCGTTGATTCGGCTTTCTTTGTGAACAGTCCCATCGCCTATCTCCCTTCTCGCGCTGTGCGCGTCTGGGAGTAGACAAAGCAGTTGCTGTGCCGACCGGGGCGATCGAGCTAAGTACTGGATTTAACAAGATAATTGTCTTTTCGGGGTTTGCGGAAACGTTCAGACCTGAACGTTTGGGTACAGAGTTCGTAAGGTTGGAGCCGGCTTAGCGGCCTCGAAAGCGCGGACGACGCTTCTCCATGAAGGCTGCGACGCCTTCTTGGTAGTCCTCGCTGCCGAAACAGGCGTCGGCCAGAGCTGTGATCGTCTCTTCGTCGGCGCTCCAGCGGCCGTTTCTTCGGATGCCTCGGCGAAGATAGGTCATCGCCAAAGGGGCGTTGGCCGAAACATCTTGCGCGAGCTTGGCGGTCTCGGCTTCGATATCGTCGGCACTGGCCAGGAACTGAACGAGTCCGCGGGCCTGTGCTTGCGAGCCGTCCAGGAGCCGAGCACTCAGGGTAAGTGCCAAGGCCTCGGCCTCACCGACGGTATCTACGAGCCGCTCGATTCCCGGATATGGGTAGGCCAGTCCGAGTTTCCCCGCTGGAATGCCCAAGCGGGCGTTCTCAGCCGCGATGCGAAGATCGCAGGCGAAGGCCACGAGACAGCCGCCGCCGATGCAGTTCCCCTCAATCATCGCGATTGTTGGGACCGACAGCGTCTCGAGCGTCTTCATGGTTGCGACCGCGCCGGTGTCATACTCGCGTGCTAGTTTCGGATCGGCTCTGAGCTTGGTGAACTCGCTAATGTCGGCACCAGCGATGAAATGCCCCTCGGTACCGCGTACGACGATCACGCGCACGCCGGGGTTGTCGGCCAACTCGGTGAGCAGTTTCGGAAACGCGTCCCACATTGCGCTGTTGAAGGCGCCGCGCATGTCCGGGCGATCGATGATTAGAAAGCCGGTTGCGCCATCGATCTTCGTCTTGAGCAATTGTTCGCCCGCCATATCTGTTCCTCGTGGTTGCTAACGTCCTTCCGGGATCACCACGAGTGTACGCTCGGTACCATCGCGCTCTATGACGACGGTGAGCTCCTCACCAGGAGCGACGCCCGAAAGAAAGTACGTGTACGTATAGACGTCGCTGATCTCTGTGTTGTTTATTCGCAAGATCACATCGTCGGCCATCAATCCGCCGGCGGCTGCAGGACTTTCTCCGCGAACGCCCGCGAGTTTGAGACCTGGGCTTTCCTTGCCCGAGTAGTCTGGGATGGTCCCGAGGTATACCTGCAACATGCCGGGCCCGGTTTTACGCTCGGTAGCAACCGCCTGCGCATACTGGAGCGGCGGCGATGTTGCGAGTCGCTCGAGCAGGTTTGCGGCGACGGCGATGATGCCCGCCATGCCGTCGTAGTTGATGAATGCCTCGTCGTCATCGGGCTTGTGGTACTCGGTGTGCGCGCCGCTAAAGAAGTTCACGACCGGTATCTTTTCCAGGTAAAAGCTCATTGCGTCCGTCGGCAAGTACGCACTCTCGGTCATGCGCATGTCGAAGCGGACACCTGCAGAGCGCTTCGATCGTTTCAGCATCTTCGGCCAGTCGGGAGAGCTGGCCACGCCTTGTACGATCAAGGTGTCTTCGAGTCGGCCGATCATGTCGAAGTTCATCATGGCGCTCATGGTTCGGCCGTTTTCCGATGTGTTCCATTTTTCGGCGAACTCGGTGGACCCCACGAGTCCGATTTCTTCGCCGCTAAACGCTACGAACGCGATATCGTAGGAGCGCTTCTCAAATTGCGATGCGATTCGAGCAAGAGCCAGAACTGCCGCGGTCCCCGACGCGTTGTCGTCGGCGCCGTTGTGGACGACGCCGGTCGCGTTCTCCTTGAGCGAACCGATTTCACCGAGTCCGAGGTGATCGTAATGTGCGCCGACGACGATTGTACCAGCGGGTTCGGCCACTGTAGCGCGAAGCAATCCAGCGACATTCTGCCCATGCCCTTGTTCGCTCGTGAGTTTCACGTCGAGCCTTGCTGATGGCGAAACGCAGCGCGCATCGGCGTGCGCGTGCTCGGCGCGCGGTGTGAGTTCGGCGGTGGGTTTGGACATGCGCTCGAGCGCGTCGCGGTCGATTCGCGCTGCAACAATACCGGTTTGCTTGCCGCGCGAGATAGCGCGCGTCTTGTTCCCGTACTTTTCATCGCTGACGAAGAGAATGCCCGCCGCGCCGCCACGCTCGGCCAACCAAGCGCGGTGGCGCGGTGAGAGAAACGGCGCGAGTTCGCGACGTTCGTCGGCGTTCATGCCATCGTGCATGTGCCGATCGACGACGACTACTGCGCCCGACACGTCGACGCCGGCATAGTCGTCACGCCCTGCCCCGACGATGCCGTAGGCGATATAGCACAACGCACCGGTGGCGATTCCGTTGCGACTGAACGTGAGAGGTTCGATATCCGCGGGCATCGCATCGACCAGGATCGAGCTGCCCGGCAGAGCCTTTGAGCCTGCATTGAAGATGAAGGATTGGCGAAAAGAGGTTCCGAAAGCGGGCTCCAGCCCAAGGCCGCGCATGCGCTGCTCGATGTAGTGGGCTGCCAACTTTTCACCGGCGGAACCGGTCATGCGGCCTTGGAGAGCGTCGGAGGCGAGATAGAGGACGTCGGACCGGAGCGATTCGCGCGCGACGGTCGGTTGGGGCAATGGGTGGCGCGCGCAGGCAGCGAGTAGGGAGAGAGCAACGAGGGAAAGGAAGCGAGTTGCCAGCATCGCCGACATGCTACGGGAATCGTGAGAGAGCGCCAGCAGGTTAGCGACGCGCCGACGAGGTGTGGGGGCGACGCGGCAGGCTCGGAATCAGGTGACGGGAGGGGAGGTATTCCGATAGGTGCCGCGCAGTCGGATACGACCGGTGCGGAGCAGCTCGGTAACCAGAGCTATGAGTTCCGCTTCACTGCCTACACCGTGACGCTGAAGATCGACAATAAGGTCGAGTAAGGTGGTTTCGTGTACTGCAGCTGCCATGCGTGCCTCTCTTGCCGCTACCCGGTCCCGGGCATCTACCATCGATGTTGATGCAACTGGCGTGCCTGGTAAAGCCTGAGTATTCGGTCTCAAGCGTTCTGAAATGTGGTTCATTTTGGACCGAGAGCGTTACGATTCGTGACACTTTCAAATTGTGCCGAATCTGCATCGCGGCAGGCACGTCGTACAGGGCCTCTAGCGCGGCAGACGTATTTTCGCCGGTTGTTGCCGGATCCACTAGCTGGTAGGGTCGCGGCGACGCGGCCTGGCCGCGCACCCCTACACATGGCCAAAGAAGGCATCGAAATGGACGGAGTCGTCCTCGAGAATCTGCCAAACGCGTTTTTTCGCGTGAAGCTCGAGAACGGCCACACAGTCCTCGCCCATATCTCCGGAAAGATGCGTAAGTACTACATTCGCATCCTGCCGGGCGACACCGTCAAGGTGGAGCTCTCCCCGTATGATCTGACCCGCGGTCGGATCACCTGGCGTGAGAAGAACACGGGCGGACCGCCACGAAGACGCTGAGCACCAGGCTCTAGCGGCGCTTGTCTTGAAGTGAGCGCATCGCGCAATCAGCGCTTCGCACAGCTGTGCGCTAGGCAGGGTGTGTACCGGCCGACTAGGACGTGGGCGAGAGGTAGTCGAGCAACGAATCGTCGAGTGACCGCATGCGCAGTCCGAACGCGACGGCCGCGGGATCGGGATCGCAGGTTCCGCCGGCGGCGAGAAGACTCAATTGTTCATCGGTCATTGGGGGGTCATCGAAGAGCTGCTTACCAAGCTTGAGGAACGGCCCGGTGATGAAGCTCGGAACCCGCACAGAAAGGGCACGCGACCCGGACGATTTGCGAACCGTTTCTACGATTTGCTCAAACGACATGGCCGTCGGTCCTCCTAGCTGGAAGGTGCGGCCGTCACTCGACCGGTCGTCGATCGAGCGCAACACGGCGGTTGCGACGTCTCCGACCCACACCGGTTGAACCTGGGCACCGTCCGGTCCGAACACAGGCACCAGCGGTGAGTAGCGCAGCAGCGATACTAGGTGCGATACCAGTCGATCATTTTGTCCGAATATCAACGAAGGTCGAAAGATCGTGAACGGAATACCGGAGCTCCCGACGATGTCTTCGGCCTGCCATTTGGTGCGAAGGTACGGTATCTGCGAATCGATCCGGGCCCCAAGCGCGCTGATGAAGATAATTTTGCCGACCCTGACTTTTAGGCAGGCATCGATCAGGTTAGCGGTTGCGCCGACGTGGGCACGCTCGAAGCTCTGATTGTCGTCTTCTCGCATGACGCCGGCGGCGTGGACAACGGCATCCACGGACTCGAGTGCCTGTTCGAGCTCGGCCGGGTGAACGAGGTCAATGGCGACATTGGCCACTGGGTAGAGGTGGGACTGGCCCACCTGCCCGCGGCTGAGCGAGACAACGTCGTGGCCCGCCGCCTGGGCCGCTGCGACGATGTGCGAGCCGACGAAGCCGGTTCCACCTGTGATGAGAATCTTCAAATTATCCACCCGGGTTGTCGCCCAATCGAGATGGTAGACTCGGACAGCCGGTTTTGGAAGACTGCCTCGGCTGCTGGGCAGTGGCCAAACGGTAAGGCATCTGATTCTGGTTCAGGGGACTGAAGGTTCGAATCCTTCCTGCCCAGCCAACTTTCCTCCCCCCCTTCCTTCATAGCGTGTTGGGCCTCCTTTGGCACGCTCCTAGCAGCACTCTTGCTGCACGCGGCCCGCGCGTATGCGCAGTCCGCAACGCAGAGCACAAAGCGGGGTCGCCGCGTGGCGGCCGTTGGACCCGTGAAACGCGGCTTTATGTGAATGGCGGGAGGGGAGCGTGGTACGATGATTTTCGGCACCTACCGGGATTGTGGCGTTACAACCGTGACGGTGGGGTGGACAGCAAGAGCATGAGAATCCGATGGACGCCTATTGATACCGTCTGCAAGACGGTCGTCGAGACGGCAGGCAACGATGTTGCCTGTTGGATCGAGCATGAAGACGGATCGGTGGCTGCGGGATCGCGGCGCGATAGCGTCGACGACCTTGCGCGTGAATCTCTGCGCTACGGCAGCGAAGATGTGGGCTATGCCTGCGTTAGTGGTCCCGATCACTCCCGTTGGATCTCGCTCCTGGTCGCTTGCGTCGGGCGCGAGCTTGCACACCAGGTTACCGTCAGTGACATGGCCGATGCGACCGCTCGACTCTGGAAGCACACCAACGCGCTGATTCGCATGGCCGCGAGTACGAAGATCTCGCTCGAGCCGGCGGTCATCCTTGATAAAGTTCTCAGCACTCTCAAGCGGTCGACTTCGCTCGGAGAGGGCCTCGGACTAGTCCAGCTTCCCAATCAAGATACCCTTGCGCTGTTCCGCGGTGAAGAGACCCGTGAGGTCGAAACCGAGATCACAGCGGCGTTTTTTGATGTCGGCGACGACGTGCGCATCGTTACGCGCGACGACGAAGCGACCGAACTGCGTGATGCATGTACACGGCTGCTCGGTGAGGAAACTCCCGTTGCAGTCGTACGGCTTTCGACGGAAGCTGAGCAACTTGGCTTCCTGATCGTTCCGATCGACGATGGAGAGTCGGTTACGTCCGAGGAACTAAAGGTTCTTGGATCGGCCGCTCAGATCGCCAGTGTTGCCATCGAGAACGGCTACACGTTAAGCCGAGCGATGGAATCGACGCGGCTGGAAACAGAAAACGACCTGCTAGCAAACCAGACCCGCGATATGGAAGAGATGGTTCACGTCGTTGCGCACGATCTGCGCTCGCCGATGACTTCTCTCTATGGATTCGTTCACGTTGCCCTCGACGAGCTCAAGGATTTGCGCGACAATCTCGAACGCGAAGGTTTTACCGATATCGCCACGCACTCCGAGCTCATCGCGGAGCCCTTGAGAGACGGTATTCGCAGCGTTGAGAAGCTCAACCGTATGGTTCAACGCTTGCTCGAATTTTCGCGTTCGGCGCGCGGCTCCTATTCGTTCGAGAAGGTCGAGCTCAATCAGCTCGCGCAGGGTGTTGTTCGATCACTGCGTTATCAGATTACGAAGAATGAGATTGAAGTCGATATCGCACCCTTACCGTCGATGGTGGGCGATCGCGTCCAAATCGAAGCGGTGTTCGGAAACCTGGTCGACAACGCGATCAAGTATATGGGCACGCCCGATCAACGCTGCATTGCGATCGGCTGCCGTAAAGATGGCGACGAGCGCGTCTTCTTCGTACGCGATACGGGTGTCGGTATGACCGCCGATCAGGTGGGCAAGGCATTTTTGCCGTTTCAGCGTTTCCACAGCGACGCTGTACCGGGTGACGGAATCGGCCTGCCGCATGTTCGCAAAATCGTTGAGCGCCACGGTGGTCGTATCTGGTGCGAATCTACAGTGGGCGAGGGCAGTACATTCTTCTTTACGCTCGGTAAGCGTGTGGCGAAACCCGCGCGCAAAAAGGGCCGCTTGGCCCGTACAGCCGAACGCGTCGCCGCCAATCGCGCCAGCGCCTAGCAGCCCGGTCCGAGCTTCACCGACGGGCTGGATGCGCTCAAACCAACAACTGAATACTTCGCTCGAGCGGCCCGGGGGCGCTGTCGCCTCGGTGCGCCGCTTCGAGCATACGCCAGATCTCTGGACCGAGAATGTCGACCTTCGTCGACACGTATTCCTCACGTTCAAAGCGTCGTACGGCCTGGGTCTGCCGCCCGAGTATCCACGCGTCCTGATTGAGAATCCGACGCGCTACCGGCTCGAAGACTGCGCGTAGCAGCAAATGTGGGATCGGTAGCCTATAGGTGATCACAGTCGAGAAACGCGTCGCGAAGTCGGATAGCGGGGTCAGCACCGACGTTGCGAGCAAATGGCTGTTGCCGAGCTGATACTCGACCTGAGAGATCGACGGCATGATGAAACGGTCGTAGTGTTCGATCGCTTCGCCGCCGCTGTCGCCGATTCCCAGTATTCGTGCCGCCAAACCGCTCGGCAGAGGTTCACCTACATACTGGGCCTCGATGCGATCGGCATCGCGTCGTATGACCGCCGTGATCTCGTTGGGCGTGCCGCCGCGAAACAGACCGCGGTGTAGGAAGGCGGTGTGGGGCACGTCGAGCATGTTTTCGAGCGTTGCGTGTAGGCTGGCTTCGACTTCGTAGTCGAGCGTGAACTTGCCGAAACTGTCGTCATCGAGATGCGGAAACGTAAACGGTTCGCTCGTCGGCTCCACGTCGGGGCTCGCGAACACCCATACAAATCCCTGGCTCTCGATGGTCGCGAATGCCGGTACACGGCGCGTCTCGCCACCGCCGCTTTCGCACAGTGCGGGGACCCCCACGCAGGTGCCGTCGTTGTCGTAGGCCCAGCCGTGGTATCGACAGGTCAGACGCTGGTTCTCGATACGCCCGAGCGACAGCGGGATATTTCGATGGGCACAGCGGTCCAGCAGCGCGGCGGCGCGCCCGTCAGTGCCGCGGAATACGACGATCGGCGTGTCGTAGATCGTGAGTCCAAGCGGTTTCTTGCCGAGGTCTTTTGATCGACAGGCGACATACCACTGCTCGCGGAGGTGCGCGACGCGGTACCGGGTCGAATCGGCGGCAATGTGTGCGGGCTGCGATGGATCGGGCATCTCGCCCAGTGTTCCATCGTGGCGTAGACGATGGAAAGGCTTCACCGAGGTTTTGCGTGCGAGCGGGGGATTATCCCAGTGAAATACAAGAGCATGAGTGAGCATGAGTAAGATGGACCAGTCGCCCCCCGAACCAGGCCCCGACGTTCCACAGACGATAGAAGGGTATTACCTGCTGCACGACATCTACAACGTCGATTGGGCGGCATTGCGTCGCTTGTCGTCCGCCGAACGAACGCGCGTGGCCGAGGAAGGTGCGGCTTGGCTGCGGTCCTCGGCAGCGGTCGACCAAGGCGACTCGGCCGCCTACAGCATCATCACGCAGAAGGGTGACCTGATGTTTCTGCACTACCGGCACACGCCCGATGAGCTGAGCGCTATTGAACTGTCGCTCAAGCAGATCGAACTGTCTGATTATCTGATTCCGGCGTACTCGTACCTGTCGATCATCGAAGTCAGTCTTTACGAAGTGATGGCGATTGCTATGAAGCGTTTGGCCGAGCGCGGCATTACGCCGAAATCCCCCGAATTCGCCGATGCGAAAGAAGAAGAGATCTCAAAGCAGCGCAAGCATATGGACGATCGCTTGTATCGTGACGTGCCGGCGCAGAAGTACATCAGCTTTTATCCGATGAACAAGAAGCGCGGCGAGACGGTGAACTGGTACGCCATGCCGCTCGATGAACGCCGCGCCATGATGCGGGGCCATGGCAGCATCGGCCACAAGTACCACGAGATCGTAACGCAGGTGATTTCCGGTTCGGTCGGTCTCGACGACTGGGAATGGGGCGTCGACCTTCACTCCGACGACACGCTGGTGTTCAAGAAGCTTATCTACGAGATGCGATTCGATTCAGCCAGCGCGCTGTTTGCCGAGTTTGGCCCGTTCTACACGGGGATACGCCGCAGCGCCGAAGAGATCGGCGTTATCGTGGCCGGCCGGCAAGTAACGTGAGCTGCGCGGTATGATTGCCCGCGCGAAGTTTTCTGTGGGGCAACTCGTTCACCATAGATTGTTCGACTATCGTGGCGTTGTTTTCGATTTAGATCCCGAGTTTCAAGGTACCGAAGAATGGTACGAACACGTTGCCCGCTCCCGACCGTCGAAAGATGAACCCTGGTATCACGTGCTCGTCGACGGGGCGTCTCATCCTACCTACGTCGCCGAGCAAAACCTGGAAGCCGACGATTCGCAGATGCCCATAAGCCACCCCTTTGTAACCGAGGTGTTCGAGGATCTGCGCGACGGTGTCTACGTGTTCAAACAGAAAATGAATTGATCGTCAGAGGTACAGTCATGAGCAAGTGGTTGTTGGTTGTCGGGTGTGCGGTGGTTGTATCGGCTTGGGGCTGCGGTGGTGGAGGTAGCGAAGCTCCGAAGGCGGGAAGTAGTTCCGGCAGTGCTTCGTCGGCTTCCGGTGCTGCGACCGACGATGGTGTGACGGCAGGTGCAGATGCTACCGCGTCGAGCGAGCCGCCCGGGTCGATAAAGGGCAAAATCTCGTGGGTGGGCGGTAAGCCGCGCGTGATCAAGATAAGGATGTCTGCCGATCCGTACTGCGACGAAGCCAACGGTGGCGGTGCCGAACGGATGGCCCCGCGCGTATCTGAAGATGGCGGCATGCCCGACATCTTCGTCTACGTGAAGGCGGGTCTTGGCAAGGCCTATTCGGCGCCGAGCGACAAGGTCATGATCGACCAGTCTGCGTGTAACTATAGTCCACGCGTGGTCGGTGCGATGGTCGACCAGCCCATCGAAATCATGAACAGCGACGCTACGTTGCACAACGTGCATGCGCTCCCTGATAACTCCAAGGGCTTCAACCTCGGCATGCCGACCAAAGGTATGAAGTCGACTCGCAAATTCGCGGTGTCGGAGGTGTTCGTGCGCATTAAGTGCGATGTGCATCCGTGGATGGAGACCTACGTAGGTGTTGTCGAGAATCCTTTTCATGCAGTGAGCGACGATGACGGCAGCTTCGAGATCAGTGGTGTGCCACCGGGCGAGTACACTATAGAAGCGGCGCATCCGCGCATCGGTAGAAAGACGGCAACCGTTACGGTTGCCTCGGGCGCCGCCGTCACTGCGGACTTCGAGTTGGCACCGGCAAAATAGGCATTTTCGCCGTTGCTCGGAGTGTCGGCGGATTAGACATGAATCCCCGCGCGCGCTACGACCATGAACTCTTCGCGGGAAATGGTCGCATAGCTCAGCTCGGTTAGAGCACCTGCCTCACATGCAGGGGGTCCCTGGTTCAAATCCAGGTGCGATCACCATTCCTGCGCTGCCTCGCGGTTTCCTTAGACCAACACCTGCATCAAGTTGGCTCGACACGCCGTCGGTGCAGGAGAGCGTCATGAAAGTTCGCAGAGTCGTTACGGGACACACGCCCGAAGGAAAAGCCACGTTTGCCAGTGATACGGAGGTCGACGGTATCGAACTCGATCTCATTCCCGGCGCTGAGTTTCACAGGCTGTGGGGAGGCGATGAGCGCTCGGTATTTCCCGACGCCGGCATGGGGGAACTCGAAGAGAAATTGCCGGGACTTGCCGGACACATGGAACCGGACAACCCGGGCATGCATACGACCGATACGATCGATTTCGAGTAGGTGATCTCCGGCGAGATCTGGCTTGAATTGGATGACGGTGAGCAGGTGCATCTGCGCGCCGCTGACACGGTGGTGCAAAACGGCACCCGTCACGCCTGGCGAAACAAAGGCGACGTCCCCTGCCACATGGTCGTCTTCCTCGTCGGGGCGAACCGCAAGAAGAGCTAGTTGTTGCCACGCGGCGCGCAATAGAGCCGGTGTTACGATTTTGGGACAAGCTACGTCAATACGTGTTTGGATATGTGGGCTAGATGCTTCCTGATATCCTGAGCCGGCGAACACCGCGCGCCAGGCGGCGCCGGGCTCGCACCGCATCAATGTCAGCCCAACCGCCGCCAGCGCATAGGCTCGATGAGTCAATTGCGCGAATTGCCCGCAATATCGTGCAGTTCGCGACCGCGCATGCGCGGCTGGTTCTGGGCTCGGCGGCTCTACTGACAGTCGCGTCGGCGCTCTACGCCGCGTTCGCGCTCGGAATCAATTCCGATACCAACGCGATGCTCTCCGAAGATCTGCCGTTTCGGCAGATGACCAAACAGCTCGTCGATACGTTTCCCGGTCTCGGCGAACCGTTGATCGTCGTCGTGGACGCCGATTCTCCCGAGCGCGCACGCGAGGCAACCGCCGCGCTCGCCGACGAACTGGTTAAGTACCCGGATCTCTTTCGTACGGTGTTTGCGCCCGGCGTTGGCACCTTCTTCGACGCGCACGGTTTGCTCTACGTTGATACGGCGACGCTCGAGCGTTTCTCAGATCGAGTAATCTCTGCGCTTCCGCTCGTTAGCTCGCTGGCCCGAAACCCGACCCTGGATGGATTCGTTGGGATAATAGAGAAGGCGTTCACCGCGAATGATCCGGGCAGACTCACCCCTACACGCGTACCGGAAATGCTCGACGCGGTTGCTACTATCCTCGAAGCCCCACTCGCTGATTCGGGAACGCGGTTCTCGTGGCGTGGCTGGGTGTTGGGGAACGATGAAAAAACGGCCCGCCAAGTGATCCTGGCAGACCCGGTACTCGCATTCGCCGACATAAAGGCGGCGCGCAGACCGATTGCCGCCGTGCGTGCCGCCGTGCGCACGATCGGCTTGGGCGACGATCCCAACGTGCGCGTGCGCATTACCGGCGATGCGGCGCTCGGCACCGAAGAGATGGACGTTGTAATACAACAGACGGGCATCCTTGCGGTTGTCGGTGCGATCGCCATCGTTGCCGGCCTGCTCTGGCTTGCGTTGGGTTCGATGGCGCTCGTCGGCGCAACGGTTCTCACGTTGCTTTGCGGGCTGGTTTGGACTGCCGGCTTTGCCACGCTTGCGATCGGTTATCTGAATCTCGTATCGACGGCGTTCGCGGTGTTGTTCATCGGGCTCGGTGTCGACTTCGGGATTCATCTGAGCTTGCGCTACCGAGATCTTCTCGACCCGAACGCAGCGACCGATCGAGAACAAGTACTGACGGCTCTACACAGAAGCGGTCACGAGGTCGGCGGCTCAATCGCCTTGTGTGCTGTGACGACGGCCATCGGATTTTTTGCGTTTGTTCCGACCCGCTACGCGGGCGTTGCCGAGCTAGGGCTCATATCGGGCGTTGGCATGTTTCTCAGTCTGCTCGCGACGCTCACCGTGCTACCGGCGTTCGTGAGCTTGGTTCCCCATCGTGTTTTGCGACCGGCAGGTACGTCGGTCGCGTCCCGAGTGCTCG
>Ga0315338_1001896_pt1 | contig 23257 bp, 24 predicted proteins | sample ASW8metaG_FD_204518 | JGI IMG/M metagenome (GOLD analysis project Ga0315338, IMG submission 204518) | Ammonia-oxidizing marine archaeal communities from Monterey Bay, California, United States - ASW #8 | ecosystem: Environmental > Aquatic > Marine > Coastal | place: USA: California | collected... | reverse complement strand
GTGACCGAAGACTGGCTGGACGCGCTGGTCGATATAGCCCAGCAGCAGAAATACGCCGAAACCATCGATAAGATGAATAATGAGGGATATCTTTGGACCAAGTTTCTGCCCGGGCTCCAGACCGATAAGGAAGACATGTTCCGGATTTTGCAGACCCGCGGAATCCAGCGCCCGGTAATGCAGATCTGGGGCTATAACGACCCTACGGTGCCGCATGCGATGGCGTTCGATCTGTATCGTATCCTGGCGGAAAAAGAACGCCGTGCGCGTTGGCAGATCTTCAATGAGGCCGGCCATTTCAGCTTTCGGGAACAGCCTAGGCGTTTCAACGAGGTGGTTCGCAGTTTCATTGCTGGATACTGAGGGGACTATCATGGATTTTTCACAAGCCAAATTCGTCGATATAGACGGGATCAACACGCGTTATTTCGATCAGGGCGAGGGCGAGACCATCGTGCTGTTTCACGGCGGCAATTTCGGATCGCCCCATGGCGCCGATTGCGCCGCCGACTGGAATTTGAATTTCGACGGGCTGTCACGGGAATGCCGGGTCATCGCGGTCGATAAAATCGGTCAGGGCTATACCGACAATCCTAAACGGGACGAAGACTACACCATGGAAGCGGTGGTCCGGCATGCGCTGCGCTTTTTGGAAGAGCTTGACCTTGGCGATTGCCATATTGTCGGGCATTCGCGCGGCGCCTATCTGACCTGCCGCATGACGCTCGAGGATCCGTCGCGGATCAAGGCCAACATCATGGTAGACACCTCGACGCTGGGGCCAGGGCATGGCCGCAACCACATCGTTTTCGCCGATACGCCGCGGCCTTATTTAAGCCGCGAAAGCCAGCGCTGGGTGATGGAGCATTATTCCTACAATTCAAAATGTGTCACCGAGGACTGGTTGGATGAGCTGATGCGGGTAGCTGCCCTGCCCAAATATTTGGAATCGGTGGAGAAGATGGAGACCGGCCTGCTGAATTCGGTCTTTCTGCCCAACCATGGCCGCCAGAAAGCGGAGACTTTCGACTGGATAATGGAGCGCGGCACCGGCCGGCCCAATTTTCTGATCTGGGGTCACAACGATCCCACCGCGACCATCGATCAAGGTTTCGTTCTGTTTGATATGTTGGTGAAAAACGAGCCGCGGACCGAGATGCATGTCTTCAACCAGTCGGGTCATTTCACATACCGGGAACACCCGGACGCGTTCAACCGGCTGGTCCTCGATTACGTTCACGGGCTTTAGAATAATTTAGATTGGCGTTCCATCCCCGTCGCAAACGCGCCGCAATAGTGAGTGGACAGGCAGCATGCCCCCAACGATTTTCCCGACCGGCGTCACGATCTACGACCCTGATAAGGCCTATAATTGCTTCGTCAGTTTTGATGGCCGGGATGGTCATGCCTATCTGATCGACATGAACGGCAATGAAACCAAGGTCTGGTCCTATTGTGGGATGCCGGCGGAAATTATCGATCCCGCGCTAATCGATGGTCAGCGCGGCCACGCGCTCCTTCAGGGCGAACGGCATTCCTTCGGCAATGAGACGCTGATGGAGCTTGATTGGGACGAGAACGTTGTTTGGCAGTGGGGCGCAAAAGCACCCGGTGGCACGGTCAAACAAAGCCATGACGTGGCGCGGTTGTCCAACGGCAATACGCTTGTGCTTTCCCGGTTGCCGCACCGCGTGCCGGCGATTTCGGATGACCCAATCATGGATCAGGCCTTCTATGAGGTTACCCAAGACGGCGATATTGCGTGGCAGTGGTTGTCGAGCGATCACATCGACGAATTTGGTCTGTCGCCTGAACAGCGGATGCTGCTGCTCAGCGATACGATGCGGCCGAGACGGACCGGCCTTCTTGCGCTCAACAACATGTCGCCGCTTGGTCCCAACAAATGGTTTGATTCCGGCGATCAGCGATTTAATCCCGACAACATCATGACCTGTTCTCGCGATGGTAACTTTGTCGCGATTATCGCCAAATCGACGGGCAAGGTGGTATGGCAGATGGGTCCCCATTATCCGGGCGCCTATGACTTTTCGAAAAAGAGCTTTATCGGTGATGTGCCGCGGCCAGTCGATTCGATCTCCGGCCAGCACGATGCACATCTGATTCCCAAAGGCCTTCCGGGGGAAGGCAATATTCTGATCTTCGACAACCAGGGAACAGGCGGATTTCCACCCGTTTATCTGGAACTTTTCCAGGGGTCCCGGGTGGTTGAGGTCGATCCCCTGACGAAGGAGATCGTTTGGCAATATGACGGGCTGGCGTCTGGTAGCCAATTCTGGACTTTTATGAGCTACCATATGAGCAATGCGCGACGCTTGCCCAACGGCAATACATTGATCTGCGAGGGGGATTTTGGGCGGCTGTTTCAGGTTACGTCCGACGGCGAAATTGTCTGGGAATATGTTAATCCGAATTTTGTGAGTGAGATCGAGCCCGGTTTTACGGGCAAGCCCAGTGCCTTCAGCTCGATTTTCATGGCTGACCGGAACTGGATTTACCGCGCCCAGCCCGTTCCCTACGACTGGGTCCCCGAGGATACGCAGCGTAGTGAGATCCCCGTTATCCCACCAAAAATTCAAAGCTATCGTGTGATCGGCATCTGACCAGGCTACGGCCATTTGGTCGGACGATCATTAACAGGGACCGTTCATTTTTCGCTGATGAAGGTGTGGGGTTCTCACTTTGCCGGTTACCGCTGGTCGACTATAGTGGCAGTTCCTGACGTTGTTGGAGATACCCCATGCCAACCGACCGTCCCCGCCGCAGCGCGCTTTATATGCCGGGCGCCAACGAACGCGCCCTGGAAAAAGGCAAGTCTGTACCGGCCGACGTGCTGATCATGGATGTGGAGGATGGCGTCGCGCCCGACGCAAAAGAGGCGGCACGCGCCCGGATTATGTCCGTGCTTGCCGGTGGCGGCTATGGCAGGCGGGAGATTGGGATTCGCATCAACGGCATTGGGACAAACTGGCATGAGGCCGACGCCACGGCCTTTGCCTGCTCAGGCGCCGATACCCTTGTCATCCCCAAGGTCGAATCGCCCGACACCGTACAGTCGGTTGCGGCCCTGATGGATAAATCCGGGGCGCCCGCGGCGATGCAGATCTGGTGTATGATAGAAACCGCCCGCGGCGTTATATCAGCCGATGCGATCGCGTCGGCACATCCCCGAATCGGCGCTCTCTTGATCGGGTCGGCCGATCTCACCAAGGATTTACGGGCGCGTCACACGCCCGACCGGCTGCCCCTGCTCACCAGTATCCAACTAGTGGTGCTTGCCGGGCGGGCCAATGGGCTAACATTGCTCGACAGTCCATTCTTCGATTTGTCCGATGATGAAGGATTTCTGGAATCGTGCCGTCAGGGACGCGATCTCGGCTTCGATGGCAAGACGCTGCTGCATCCCAAGACAATCGCCGGCGCCAATGCTGCCTTCGGCCCGTCTGGCGATGAAATTGCCTGGGCGCATAAAATCACCGCCGCCCATGAAGCCGCCTTGAACGAGGGTAAGGGCGTTACCCTGGTCGATGGGCAACTCGTCGAAGGGTTGCATGTTGACGAAGCGCAGCGTCTGGTCGCGCTTGCCAACACCATTGCTGCCCTAGAATCGGCGGCGGAGTAAGCAACCAGGTGAGTTGTTCACAAATCTGCCATCAGTTTTCCACAAGGTTATCTACAGAGTTATTCATAGCCTGATATAGGCGTAGCAGCCTTTCACAGTGGGCGGGCGGAATGCGGTCTGATTCGCCGAAGGTCAATTGACTAAAGACATTTGAGAGTCTAAACCCGAAAGCTGTAGCGCGATCAGTGGTGTTTCGCGCATCGAACAGTTTGGGAAGCGTGTTATGGATATGGGTGGCCGCCCGCTCTCGCCCCATCTTCAAGTTTATAAACCGCAATTAACCTCGATTCTTTCTATTCTGCACAGAATGACCGGTGTCGCTCTGGCGGGTGGAACATTGCTCCTGGTGTGGTGGTTGATAGCCGCGGCGACCGGACCAGCGGCCTTCAATACCGTCCAGATGGTTATTGGATCGTGGATCGGCAGGCTGTGTTTGTTCGGCTGGTCTTTTGCGCTGTTTTATCATTTGTGCAATGGCATTCGTCACATGTTCTGGGATATGGGAAAGGGCTTCGAGCTCCCCACGGTTGCCGCTTCGGGCTGGGCCGTGGTGATCATTTCCTTCACCTTGACAGGGATCGCGTGGGTCTGGGGCTACATGTCCATGGGGGCCTTTTGATGAGCCTGCAAACGGATCTTGGAAAAGTACGCGGGCTAGGGTCGGCCAAGGAAGGTGTGCACCACTGGTGGGCGCAGCGTCTCACGGCGCTGGCGTTGGTTCCGCTGGTATTGTGGTTTGTCGCTGCCATCACTGGCTTGGCCGGCGCCGATATCGGCCTGGTCCGGGTGTGGATCGCCGAACCGGTGACTTCCGTTCTCCTGGTCGTGCTGATCGCGGCGACCTTTCATCATATGCAGCTTGGGATGCAGGTCGTGATCGAAGATTACATCCATGTAGAGTGGCTGAAAATAACGAGTATCGTGCTAGTGAAGTTTGCCTCGGTCCTGTTGGCCGTGGCGGCCGGTTTTGCAGTCCTCAAAATTGCGTTCGCGGGTTAATCCATCATGACCAAGGCCTATGAGATAATTGATCACACCTATGATGTGGTCGTCATCGGCGCGGGTGGCGCGGGTTTGCGGGCGACGTTCGGGCTCGCTCTCAAGGGGCTCAAGACCGCCTGCATCACAAAAGTGTTTCCCACCCGCAGCCACACCGTCGCGGCCCAGGGTGGTATTTCGGCGGCGTTGAGCAATATGGGCAAGGACGATTGGCGCTGGCATTTTTACGACACGGTGAAGGGCGCCGACTGGCTCGGCGACCAGGATGCCATCGAATATATGTGCCGCGAGGCCATGCCGTCGGTGATTGAACTGGAACATTACGGCGTGCCGTTTTCGCGCACCGAAGAAGGCAAGATCTACCAGCGCCCGTTTGGCGGCATGACCACCGAATATGGCGAAGGTCCGCCCGCGCACCGCACCTGCGCCGCGGCCGACCGCACCGGCCATGCCATTCTGCACACGCTCTATCAGCAATCGCTGCGTCATCGGGCGGAGTTCTTTATTGAATATTTTGCGCTCGATCTGATCCATGATGTGGATGGCAAGATCGCCGGCGTGATGGCGTGGAACCTGGATGATGGCACCATTCACCGGTTCAGCGCCCAGATGGTCATTATCGCGACCGGCGGCTATGGGCGCAGCTATTTTTCTTGTACCGGGGCCCACACGCAAACCGGCGATGGCAGCGCCATGGTGCTGCGCGCCGGGCTTCCGCTGCAGGATATGGAATTCATTCAGTTTCACCCGACCGGTATTTATGGTGCCGGTGCGCTGATCACCGAAGGGGTGCGCGGCGAGGGCGGCTATCTGACCAATTCGGAAGGCGAGCGCTTCATGGAGCGCTATGCGCCGCACGCCAAGGATCTCGCTTCGCGCGATGTGGTCAGCCGATCCATGACCATCGAAATGAACGAAGGACGCGGCGTCGGTCCGGAGAAGGATTATATTGATCTTCATATCGAGCATCTTGAAGCGGACGTGATCAACGAGCGTCTGCCTGGCATATCGGAGACCGCCCGGATTTTCGCCAATGTGGATGTAACCCGCGAACCGATCCCGGTGCTGCCCACCGTGCATTACAATATGGGCGGCGTACCGACCAACTATCTGGGGGAAGCGCTGCAGCCCGTGGGCGGCGACCCCGACGTGGTGATCCCCGGCCTGATGGCTGTGGGCGAGGCGGCCTGCGTGTCGGTACATGGCGCCAACCGGCTGGGCTCCAATTCGCTCCTGGATCTCGTGGTATTCGGCCGCGCCGCCGCCGACCGCTGTGCGGAAATCGTCAAGCCCGACACGCCGCATCCCAGGCTGTCAGGCGATGCCGGCACCGCTGCCCTCGATTGGCTGGATCAGCGGCGTCACGCCAAAGGCTCTATCAGCACCGCGGACCTCCGGCTCGAGATGCAACGCGCCATGCAGACCCATTGCGCCGTGTTCCGCACCGAAGAGATCATGGCCGAAGGAGTCCGGAAGATGGCCGAGGTGTGGGGCAAGCGGAATGATATTAAAATTTCCGATCATGGGATGATCTGGAATTCGGATCTGGTGGAAACCCTGGAATTCGACAATCTGCTGGCCCAGGCGCTGGTCTCCATCCATGGAGCGCTCAACCGCAAGGAAAGCCGGGGCGGCCACGCGCGGGAGGATTATCCCGACCGTGACGATGAGAACTGGATGAAACATACCGTCGCCTGGCTAAATAACGACGGCACCAGCCGGTTTGAATACCGCCCGGTACACAACTACACCCTGTCCGACGATGTGGATATGGTGCCGCCTAAGGCGCGGGTCTATTGACGGGAACTTTACCGAAAAGCGTGACGTTTAGAGCTTATGGACCAACGAGGCAGACATAATGGCTGAATTTACCCTACCGGCCAATTCGAAGATAAAGAACGGCAATACCCACAAGGCGCCCGACGGGGCGACAAACATCAAGAAGTTCAAAATTTACCGCTACGATCCCGATTCGGGTGAAAACCCGCGAACCGATACTTACGAAGTCGATCTGGATAGTTGCGGCCCCATGGTTCTCGACGCCTTGATCAAGATCAAGAACGAAATGGATTCAACCGTCACTTTTCGGCGCTCATGCCGCGAAGGTGTGTGCGGATCCTGCGCTATGAATGTGGACGGCACCAACACGCTAAGTTGCATCAAGGCGATTGATGAGATCAAGGGAGACGCCGCGATCTATCCGCTGCCCCATATGGAGGTGGTCAAGGATCTGGTCCCCGATCTAAAAAATGCCTATGCGCAGTACACGTCTATCGAACCCTGGCTCAAGACCAAGACGCCGCCACCACCCGATCGCGAGCGTCTGCAAAGCACCGAGGACCGCGCCAAGCTCGACGGTCTATGGGAATGTGTGTTGTGCTTCTGCTGCTCGACCAGCTGCCCCAGCTACTGGTGGAACAGCGACCGCTATCTGGGCCCGGCGACGCTACTGCAATCCTACCGCTGGATAGCGGATTCGCGTGACGAGGAAACCGGTGAGCGGCTTGATTACCTGGAAGATCCATTCCGGCTGTTCCGCTGCCACACCATCATGAACTGCACCAACACCTGCCCCAAACACCTCAACCCGGCCCAGGCCATCGGCGAGATCAAGAAGCTCATGGTGCAGCGGCGTTAGGCTGCAACGGTCGGCACCACTACCGGTTCCGCCCCGCAGCGCTCCTGCACGTATTCCACACTATTTGCCCCAAACATCCCTGTCATCCCGGACTTTATCCGGGACCCATTGGATCTAGCCGTGGTACCAGCCCGTTAAAAAGTCGTTGGTGGCTGGATTTCACCCCACGAGGAAACGTAACGCGGCGAAGGCGGTATAGCCATCCTCCTAGACGTTGAGGACAATCTGAGCGACCAGAACGGTGCCAGTGGGCGTCATGAGCATGAAGATACAGCCATATCCGCAGGCTACGGCCTCCCGCGGCGTGCCGGCGCCGATGAGTTGGCGCCTCAGCAATGAGAGATTGTGGCCGGTGACGTGAAGCGGGTACCGCTTGTGCACGTTCTCGCGCAGACAAGTTCGGCACATGCCGCCGCGATCGAGGTTGTGGACAAAGGAGCGCTCGACAATCTCGGCACACAGCTTGAAGGCCTCGTGGGGCAGGCACGTGCGGGTCTTCGACAGTCAGTAATGATCCGGCACACGATTCCGGCTCTCCAGCCACAGAAACTCCCGCAGCTAAAGGGAACCCGAGCAGCGCCATTCCAGCCCGTACTCAGAGTTGATGCCTTCGATGTAGCCCACAAGGTGTATCCGAAAATAGCGCCGGGACGGTACCGAGGGTGCTCCCAGCCTGGTAGCGTAACAGGGCTTGCAGGTAGCCTCGGCAAAGCCGGCAAAGCCGCCCTCGATCAGGACCGACTGCAGACGGTCGTAAAACACATGACCCGGCCGAGCGCACCATCTCCGCCCAGCCCCGATATGCTTATCGCGTCGGCCATGATGGATAAAATCAGCGGCATAGACCTGAAATCAATGACAGCAACTTGCCTTATACACTTTGTCGTGCTGACCAGCTTCGATGCGTCGCATCCTGAGCTACGGTACCTTCCCGACGATGTGGTGCTGGTGCATCATGACCGCGATATCACCGCCGAATTGGACGAGGCCGTAAACTGTCTCGCACCGGCGACCTTCTAAAAGAACCAATTCACCACCGTCTATCCACTAGAGCGTCCCACTGAACTCGGCAAAACTATGTAATCTGCAGGCCTCACAACTATAACGTGGTGGCTGATGCCCTATATCTGAGGAGAGGTATGTAAATGAGCCCCTATTGCCGGCAAGGACCGCGGTGGTGACCGTGGCGGCCTCGCTGATCAGACTACCCCGTCTAACTCCGCTTCCGTCGGGAAAAGTCTGGTGTTCGTTTTTACATTTGGTATCGCCATCAACGACGACCTCGAAAGCGCCGATCGCACCGGTGACCAATTCCACCTCATCTTCGGTTACCGCGCCCATGGTAACCAGTTGCTCCCTCGCACGGAGGGCCTGCGGTTTGAAAATTCAGCGGCCACAATATTCGATACGAATTTTCACCGTCTTTCTCCGATGTCTGTCTCCTGATTGTAGGGCCCTTAACATGGTATCGCGCATCCGATAAGACGAAATATCGTGAGTTATCCCCAGAGGAGCCCGTTTTCCTTGCTCTGACTCATGAAAACAGGTAGGTACCCGGCCATTCATTACGCAAAATCGATCCATAAGGAGCATTCATGACTCGCAACAAGATCGCCCTTGTCGGCGCCGGCAATATTGGTGGAACACTTGCCCATCTCGCCGGACTGAAGGAGCTTGGCGACATCGTCCTGTTCGATATCGTCAAGGGCATACCCGAGGGCAAGGCGCTCGATCTCGTCGAATCATCCCCGGTCGAATGCTTCGATGCCAGCATCAAGGGCGCGTCGAGCTACGCTGCCATCAGAAATTCTGATGTGGTCATCGTGACCGCCGGCATCGCGCGCAAGCCCGGCATGAGCCGCGACGATCTGATCGGCATCAACACCAGCGTGATGAAATCGGTGGGCGAGGGCATCAGGAAATACTGCCCCAAGGCCTTCGTCATCTGCATCACCAACCCGCTGGACGCCATGGTCTGGGCGTTGCGTGAAGCATCTGGTCTGCCGGCCAGCCGCGTCGTCGGCATGGCGGGTATTCTGGACTCGGCCCGTTTCCGCTATTTTTTGGCCGAAGAATTCAAGGTATCGGTGCAGGACGTTACCGCGTTCGTGCTTGGTGGTCATGGCGACACAATGGTGCCGCTGCCGCGCTACTCCACGGTCGCCGGTGTTCCGCTGCCCGACCTCATAAAGATGGGCTGGACGACGCAGAAAAAGCTCAATGAGATTGTCCAGCGCACGCGTGACGGCGGCGCGGAAATTGTTGCCCTACTCAAGACCGGATCGGCCTTTTACGCTCCGGCATCTTCAGCGATCCAGATGGCCGAAGCTTATCTGAAAGATCAGAAGCGGGTGTTGCCGTGCTGCGCCATGCTCAACGGCCAGTATGGCGTCAAAGGCCTCTATGTGGGCGTCCCGGTGGTCATCGGCGCCAAGGGTATCGAGAAGATCATCGAGATCAAACTCAACGCGTCCGAGCAAAAGGAATTCAAAGCCTCGGTCGCATCCGTACGGACGCTAGTCAGTGTGGTCAAGAAAATGCAGAACAAGAACAAGCCGGCTGTCCTCAAAGCTCGGAAGTAACTTGATTACATGGGAAAAGAACAGCTATCGGTACAGACCGATTTAACAGCTTGTTAAGGCTTGGACTGATTAATTATAAATTCCTCGAGCGCATTCCGGTTGAAAAACCTCCTGCGGTCATTCCCTGAGGAAAGGCGCCGATGAACATACATGAATATCAGGCCAAGGAGCTTCTTCGGAAGTTTGGCGTTGCGGTACCCAAGGGCGGTATCGCCTATATTGCAGACGAAGCGGCCACGGTGGCCGAGGAGCTTGGCGGTCCGGTTTGGGTAGTGAAGGCGCAGATCCATGCCGGCGGGCGCGGCAAGGGCGGCGGCGTCAAACTCGCCAAATCCATCGATGAGGTAAAGTCCCTGGCGAGCGAGATGATCGGCATGCATTTGGTGACCCACCAGACCGGGCCCGTTGGTAAGGAAGTCAGCCGAGTCTATGTGGAAGACGGCTGCGATATAGCGCGTGAGCTCTACCTCGGCATGCTCATCGATCGGGCTACCAGCTGTATCACCATCATGGCATCGACCGAGGGTGGTGTGAATATCGAAGAGGTCGCCGCCAAGTCCCCGGAAAAAATCCTGAAAATAGCCATCGATCCGGCAACCGGCCTTCAGGCGTTCCACGCTCGCAGGATCGCCTATGGGCTCGGGCTCGAGGGCGATCAGGTCAAATTGGCGGTCAAGTTCCTGTTCGGCATGTACAATGCGTTTATCAGCCTCGACGCTTCCATCGTCGAAATCAACCCGCTTGTCGTGACTGGCGCGGGCGAGGTGATCGCGCTCGACGCCAAGATGAATTTCGATGACAACGCGCTGTTTCGCCACAAGGATATTGAGGCGCTGCGCGATGAAAGCGAAGAGGATGCAGCAGAGCTGGAAGCCGCAAAATACGATCTCAATTACATCACCCTGGATGGCACCATCGGCTGCATGGTCAATGGCGCGGGTCTTGCCATGGCAACCATGGACATCATTAAACTATACGGCGGTGAGCCGGCGAACTTTCTCGATGTCGGTGGCGGCGCTTCGCGCGAACGCGTGACCGCGGCTTTCAAACTGATCTTGTCCGATCCCAACGTGGAAGGGCTGTTGGTCAATATCTTTGGTGGCATCATGCGCTGCGATGTCATCGCCGAAGGGGTTGTTGCCGCGGCCCGCGAAGTGAGTCTGTCGGTGCCGCTGGTGGTGCGGTTGGCGGGCACCAATGTGGAACTTGGCAAACAAATACTTGAAGAAAGTGGGCTACCGATAATCGCTGCAGATGATCTGGCAGATGCTGCCGAAAAAGCCGTCAAAGCAGCGCGGGAGGCCGCCTGATGTCCGTTCTCGTCGATAAGAATACCAAGGTAATCTGCCAGGGCTTTACTGGCTCGCAGGGGACCTTCCATTCCGAACAAGCGATCGCTTACGGCACCCGGATGGTTGGCGGCGTGACGCCAGGCAAGGGCGGCACCGAACATCTCGACCTGCCGGTGTTCGATACCGTCGCTGACGCGGTGGACAAGACCGGCGCCAACGTTAGTGTAATTTATGTGCCGCCGCCGTTTGCCGCCGATGCGATCCTTGAAGCGATCGATGCCGAGTTGCCGCTGGCGGTGTGCATTACCGAAGGTATCCCGGTGCTCGACATGGTGCGTGTCAAGCGCGCGCTTGAGGGGAAATCTACACGGCTGATCGGTCCCAACTGCCCCGGAATCATTACGCCCGACGAATGTAAGATCGGTATCATGCCGGGCCATATTCACTTGCGCGGCAGGATAGGCATCGTTTCCCGCTCCGGTACCCTGACATACGAGGCGGTGGCCCAGACTACTTATGTCGGGCTGGGTCAGACCACCTGTATAGGCATTGGCGGCGATCCGGTAAACGGCACCAACTTTGTCGACTGCCTTGAGATGTTCCTCGCCGATGATGAGACCGAGGGCATCGCCATGATTGGTGAAATTGGGGGATCGGCGGAAGAAGAAGCCGCGGAATTCCTGAAACGATCCAAGATCAAAAAGCCCGTGGTGGGATTTATCTCCGGTGTAACAGCACCGCCGGGGCGCCGAATGGGTCATGCGGGCGCTATCATTTCCGGAGGCACGGGCGGGGCCGGGGACAAGATAGAGGCGATGAAGAGCGCTGGGATGATTGTCGCTGATTCTCCCGCCACCCTGGGACAGACCATGGCTGAAATCATGAACGGGTGAAATCCCCTCTTTGACAGCCCATATTACGGTTATATCTCGTATAACTTTCGGTGTGTATGCCAAGTGTTGTGCCGCCTATGGCGGGTTAGAACAGGCTAGAAAACACCATGTCGTTTGGGAAATCGGATAAAAATAGGCTCCTCGCGGGTGCCTATAGTGCGTTCATAGAGAAATTGTACGCCCGTTATGCCGATGATCCCGGCTCGGGCGATCCCTGCTGGCAGCAATTTTTCGGCGAGCTGGAAGGAGATGCCCATTCTGTTTTGAAGGCGCTTAAAGGGGCAAGTTGGTAGCCGCGCAAGGCGCCTGTGCCGGCATCAACGCCGATAATGGCGTTGATAGTGGCGCGCCGCCCCGCTAAGTCTAGGGTGCAAGATTAGGACGGGGACACTGCCACTTCATGCGCTGTAGAATTCGCCATTACGTCATTCTTATGCTCGGGTGGTTCTTTATATTTCTTGGCATTCTTGAGCTGTTCCTGCCTATCCTGCAGGGCATTTTGTTTCTCTGCATTGGGGCTTATTGCTCAACAGTGAAGCGCCCCGTATGCGGCTGCTCATCATGAAGCTCGGCGGGCGCCATCCTGGATTTCGAATGTCGCTGACGGCGGTGAAAGGGAAGGCGCGCGCCTGGCGCGACCGCATCTGCCTGGGGCGTCGGCCGCCCCAATCCGGTCCACCGATGGTGTGACAATCAACATGGCAACGCTTCCCTTCGTGATCGCGATGTGTCTGGCCGAGTTGCTAGGCATGCTGAGTTTTGGCACCTTCCAGGCGCTGATACCCACTTTCAAATCCGCCTGGGGCCTCAGCAATACGGACGCGGGCTGGATCAGCGGGATTTATTTTGCCGGCTATGTGGGCGCGGTTCCAGTTCTGTCCAGCCTGACCGACCGTGTTGATCCCAAAAAAATTATGCTGGCCTCGCTTGCCCTGGGCGGCTTGGCGTCGCTTGCCTTCGCGTTGTTCGCCGAGGGCTTCTGGACGGCATTGATGTTTCGCGCCTTGCATGGTGTGGGTCTTGCCGGCACCTATATGCCGGGCCTGAAGGCACTGTCCGATCAGGTCGAGGGGCCTAATCAATCACGCTATGTTTCGTTCTATACGGCGAGCTTTGGCATCGGCGCCGGTTTGTCCTTTCTGTTCGCCGGCGCCGTTGCGCCTGATTACGGGTGGGGCTGGGCGTTCAAGTTGAACGCCATCGGCGCGGTACTGGCGGTCCTGTTGACCATCGTGATTCTGCCCTGGGCGGCTGCCGCAAAAAATACGCCGGAGCACCATCTGCTCGATTTTCGCCCGGTTCTCCGCAACCGTCAGGCGATGAGCTACATCCTCGCCTATTGCGGCCACAATTGGGAACTATTCGCGTTCCGGTCTTGGGTGGTGGCATTTCTGGTGTTCGCTCTGGCGCGGCACCCTGGCACGGGGTTTGGTATTGATGCGACGGCGATCGCCGCCGCCGTGACCTTGCTTGGCGTGCCATCGAGTATTTTCGGCAACGAGCTGGCGGTGCGCTATGGACGGCGTCGGGTGATTGTGGCGATAATGATCGCCTCGGTGGCGCTCAGCCTGGTGATTGGCGCGGCGGCGGGCGTTTCCTATGGGCTCGTGGTCGGCCTGTGTCTTCTCTATGGGGTGCTGCTTACGGGTGATTCAGGGGCCATCACCGCCGGCACTGTTGCGGCAGCGACGGCGGGTGCGCGCGGGGCGACCCTGGCAATGCATGCCATGATCGGTTTTGTCGGCGGTATATTTGGGCCGCTAGGCGTCGGGATAGTGCTCGACGCCACCGGAGGGGCATCGGTTCTGGGCTGGTCGCTCGCTGTTGCCGTCATGGGCACCGGCAGCGCGGCCGCCTTGCTGGCTATTCTGTTTGTCGGACGCCCTAAGCCGCCATGACTTCGGCTTCGTCGCCGATGGTGACCCGGCGCAGCAGACGGCGCTGGTCGCGTGGGAAATCGGTGCGCGCATGCAGCAGGCAGCGATTGTCCCACATCACAAAATCGCCGACTTGCCATTTGTGAGCATAAATGAAACGCGGCTCGCGCTGCAGCGCATAAATTTCATCCAGGATCGCCCTGCCTTCGTCTTCGTCCATGCCGACAATCTCCTCGGTCATCAGCGGGCACACATAGATTGCGGTCCGGCCGGTCTCGGGATGCTTGCGGAATATAGGGTGCGGATAATGGGGCACTGTCTCGCGATCGTATTTTTCGAATGTTTTGATTGTGGTGCCGAACTCGTAGCAGTTCATGGCCACCTTTCCGGCCAGACTGGTTTTGAGTTCATCGGAGAGCGCGTCATAGACCATATACTGGTTGGAAAACCGCGTGTCGCCGCCGATCGCCGGAATCTCGACGCCATACAGCGTCGTCGCCTTATGCGGGTTGCGCAGATAGGGTGTGTCCGTATGCCACATCATTTCGCCATCGGGATGGGCGCCGATGACCTGCCCGTCGACGCGTACGTTGGACACCAGCATGATCTCGCCGCTGGAGTATTTGGGATGCTGGCGTTCCTTTGGTCTGTTGTATTCGCCGATCCTGCCGAAATGGCTGCAGAAATGCTTCTGATCGTCTGGCGTGATGTCGATCTGCCCGCGAACCGCGATAACCAGGTGATCGAGCCAGGCCCTGTAGATCGCCGAAACATCGTCCGGGGACAAATTGTCGCGCATATCGAAGCCCGAGACTTCCGCGCCACAGGCATCCGACAAAGGGGTCACAGTGACAGTCATCGCATATTCTCCGCAATTTCTCAGGGGTGTATCTGCATCAAACCAGAAACGGCCAATTTGGACAAGCATTTGCCGCTTCTGTTACGGTTGGATTAAGAAGCATCATTAAGAAAGCGGATTGGGAGAAAAGCACATGTCTGAAAGCAGGATTCCGCGCTATTACGCCCCCAAAGGGCGCTTCACCACCATCGATTTGGCCGGGCAGGCCGTGGAAGCCTATCGCGCGCTGCATCACAGCGGCGCCGGTCCCGGATTGCTGCTGCTGGCTGATGAGGCAGGGCTGGACGAAGGCATACGGGCCCGTGCCGATCTGTTCGGCGAGGAAGGCTATTCGGTCCTGGCGTTGGGCGCGGATCATTCGGTTGCCCATATCGCGGCGGCGGCGGATGTTTTGCGGGGGTTCGCGGAGACCGATGGTGATATAGCGGTCGTGGGTCACGGACCCGGCGGGGTGCTGGCCTGCCGGGCGGCCAGGGAATCGGGTTTCAAGGCGGTGGTGGCGTTCGATGTGCTGGAACTAGCCGAGGATCCGTCCATTCTCGATGCTGTCCCGTGTCCTGTCGTGGTCCAGTTTGGTACGGACGGTGCGCCTGCTGCGCTGGCGGCGGCTGATACCATCCGCTCCCGGCTCAACCGTAAGGACGGCTCGCGAGTTTTCGATTGGGAAGAAGCGGGTCCCAGCTTCGCCATTCCGAAGCGCACGCCGTTCCATAAACGGGCCGACAGCCTGGCCCATACCCGCACGCTCGAGCTGATTCGCCGCGTGCTTGGTCCCTATTACGATTACGAGGCGCTGTTTGCCGAGCACACCTATCATGAATTCACCACGCGCGATGTGGATGCCACCATGGCGACCATGATTGAGGAGCCCTATGTCAACCACACGCCGACGCTGACCGGAGGCGTCGGCCACGACATGCTGAAACGGTTCTATAAGTACCATTTTGTCGACCAAAATGGCTCGGGACGCAGCCGAGAGCGGATTTCCTTTACCCTGGGCCCCGACCGGCTGGTGGTTGAAAGCTATACCAAATTCCGTCATGACCAGGTGATCGACCGCTATTTTCCCGGCATCGAGCCCACTGGCAAGGAGGTCGAGATCGCGACTGTCATCATCGTCAAGTTCCGTGGCGATAAAGTTTGCCACGAACACCTCTATTGGGATCAGGGCTCGGCGCTGAAACAGATAGGTGCACTCGATGCTGGCGACCTGCCGATCGCCGGGCCGGAAGCGGCCCGCAAGGTGCTCGACGAAACCTCACCATCCAACATCTTCATGCAGAATTCCTGGGCAACCAGCGACGGGAAACCGATCTAGGGGAGGGGTAAAAACCGGCTTTTGAAAATCAACCCCATGCGTTTTTTCAACGGTATATCAATCCAGCTACCACCCTCATGGAAGAAATTCCACCGTCCCAGCCGCGGCACGATGGCGACCGTAACCCCCCGTGCTGCCAGAAACGGCGCCATCCCGGGTTTCTTCTCGTAGGTCTCGATGAAGCCGTTGCCGTTATCCTTGCCGCCCCTGATGCAGGCGGGGCCGATCCGGCCGCAGTATGGTCCAAACCTGGGTAAACGGTTTGCCGTGGCGATCGAAATTGATGAATTCGGCGGTGGTTTTTTAGCTGGTGGTCTCCGGATAGGCATCGGTCGCTTGGATCGCCGCCAATGTATCCGCTGACAGGGTTCCTTTGTCCTCGGGCGGGACAACGATGTCTTCCGCTTCACTCATGTGGCAACGCTTGCGCTGTCTTCGACGGTGATGCGGCGCAGCAGGCGGCGCTGGTCGCGCGGGAAATCGGTGCGCGCATGCAAGGTGCAGCGATTGTCCCACATGACCAGATCGTCAAGCTGCCAGACATGTTCGTACAGAAACCGGGATTCGCGCTGCATCGCAAAGACCGTATCGAGCGTGGTGCGGCTTTCTTCTGCGGGCAGGCCGATAATTTCTTCGGTCATCAACTCGTTAACATAGACGGTCATGCGGCCGGTTTCCGAATGGGGCCGGAAGATGGGGTGAATGGCGGTCGCGGTTTCCGGCGCGTCGTAGCGGTTCTTGGTCTTGATCATGGTGCCAAATTCATAGGCGTTCTTCGCATCCCGCCCGGTGAGTGTCTGGCGCAGATCATCGGGCAGCGCATCATAGACTGCGTACTGGTTGGAAAAGATTGTGTGGCCGCCCCGGTCCGGCAGTTCCACCGCGTAAAGGGTGGTGGCCTTATGGGGGTTTTGGGCATAGCCGGTATCGGTGTGAAACATCATTTCGCCATCGGGCAGGGTACCGATGGGCTCGCCGTTCTCCACTATATTGCTGACGAACATCACCGAACGGTGACGTTCCTTCATCGCCTGAGACCGCAAGGCGCCGGGCCGCAGATAATCTCCGATGGGGCCGAAATAGCCGCCAAACCGGACCTGGTCTTCGTCGCTCAATTGCTGTCCACGGATGACGATGACGAGATGATCGAGCCACGCCCTGTTGATCGCCGTGACGGATTCCGGATCGAGCGGGACCGTCAGATCCACGCCGCTAATCTCCGCGCCCAGCGCATTCGACAACCGGGTCACTTTGATAGGCATCGCATTTTCCTCCTCTGGCGCGCAGAGTTTAACGCAAATTTCGGGTTCTGGAAGCCGCTTCGAGATAAAGCACATAGTAGGAGCTGGCAAAGATCAAACCTGCGCCAAGCCAGGTCCAATGGCTCGGTAGTTCGGCGAACATCAGGTATCCGATAGCCACGCTGGCCGGCAGACGTAGAAAATTGAAGGGCTGTACCACCCGGGCATCCGCCGCCTGGACCGAACGGGCGTGAAACAGCCCGGCCAGGGTCTGGAACAGGCCCATGGCGATGATCCAAGTGATATCGGACCAGCCCGGCGTGCGCCAGACGAAAAGGCTGGGCACGAAGGAGAGCGGCAGGGCCAGCAAATTACCGTAAATGGTGATATGCACCGGCGAGTCGGTGCGCGACAGCGACTTGATGCAGATGTTGGTGCCGGCGTAGGCGACCGCGGTATAAAGCACCGCCCCGGCGGCCAGGGTTACCTCGATAATGCCGGGCCGAAGAATGACCAGCGCGCCGATGAAGCCGACCACGCAGGCAACCCACGCATGGCTGCCGGCCCACTCCTTCAGAAGCAGGACGGCGAGAATAATGGTGATAAGGGGAACCAGGAACAATAGCGAGTAGACCTCGCCGAGCGGCATATTACCCAGCGCGTAAAACACGCACACCATTCCGGTGTAGCTCAGAGTCGTGCGCAGCATGTACATGTGTATCCGCGTGGTTCTCAGCGTGCCGCGCGATGCTAGACGCAGGCTCCACGGCAGCAAAAGAAGAGTACCCACCAAATTCCGCAGAAAAACCAGTTCGAAGGGCGAAAAGGACGCGGATAGCTGACGCACGCAGGCTGCGGACAATGCAACCATAATTGACGCAAGCGTCATCCATAATGCGCCCCGGACGACATTGTGGGCCCACAATGTGCGAATATCCATACTTGGTTACCGGCGTGCCCGCGGATGGGCGTCATCATAGACCGCGATCAGCCGCTCCGAATCCACCTTGGTATAGCGCTGGGTAGTGGTCAGGGACGCGTGCCCCAACAGTTCCTGGATGGTTCGCAAATCGCCACCGGCACCCAGCAAATGGGTGGCAAAGCTGTGGCGCAGTGCATGCGGAGTGGCCGTCGAGGGCAGGCCGAGCAGGCCGCGCAGCTTGCGCATCTGCCGCTGGACGACACCGGGATTTAGCCGGCCGCCCCGCGCGCCAACGAAAAGCGGCCCTTCCGGCCTATGCGAAAAGGGGCACGCTTCTTGGTACGCCGCGATGCCGTCGCGGACGACGGGTAAAACCGGAACAATTCGCTGTTTGTCGCCCTTGCCCGTTATGATCATGGAATCGTCTTTCGGCGCTTCAGCCTGGTTGAGGCTAAGCGCTTCATCGATCCGAAGACCGCACCCATAGAGCAGCGTGAACAATGCAACGTCTCGCTTGGCTATCCATGGTGTCTCCGAGAACGACCCCGCGGCATTGATAAGATCCATCGCTTCCACGGCGGCGATCGCCTTTGGGATAGGCGGTGCGGGACGGGGGGCGCGTACCGCGCCGATGGTGGCGTTGGACACACGCCCTGTCTTGTCGAGAAACCGGAAAAAGTTGCGCAAAGTGGACATGGAGCGCGCCAGGCTGCTTTGGGCGATGCCGTCAGTCAGACGGCGGGCGAGAAAGCTGCGGAAATCCGCCGCCTTAAGACTATTGAGATCGTCGAGTGTCGGTGGCGATCCCAGATGTTCGCTGAGGAAGACAAAAAACGCAGCCAGATCGCGCGAATAGGCGTCCAACGTGTGGGAAGACGACCGGCGTTCATCGCCGATCCAGCGTTGCCAGTCTTCGATGGCGCGAAGGGTGTCGTCCGAAGCTAAAAAGCTGATCAGAGGTCGCCGTTCAGCCATCTCTGGACGCACCGTTCTAGAACCTGGGCGAAAAAAGAAAGAAGATCGGTGCTTTGGTTGGGATCGAACGCATCCGGTTCGGCCGAACCCAGCGCCAGCAGGCCGCGTGGCGCCTTGGCGCCAAAATCCAGCCGCAAATGCGCCATCGATTGGATTTTGCCGGCGCTACCACCGAAGAGGGCCTTGTCCCCCTTGGTATTTGCCAACAACAGGACCAGCCGATGAATATCCCCGAACCTGTTGATCGTTCCGGGCGGCAGCACCATGAGCCCCGCGTTCTCTGCACCATAGGGCAACGGTTTGTCGGTTTCGATACAAAGGGCAACTTTCGCGACGTCGAATTGACTGGGCAGATCTTCGTCGATGCAGTGGATAAGCTCTTCGAAGGATTGCGCCGCGAGCAAGGCATCCACCGCGCGGTAAACCCGGCGCTGGATCTGCGAATTGGCCTCCACCGCTTCAAGTAGTGATTTTTCGCGCTGATTGGTCCATTTCAGCTGATCGCGCAGACGATCAAGCATGAATATTTGCATATCGACGACGACGCTACCGTGATCGAATTGCGGCGGCACCAGCTTTTGCAGCAGCGTCGGACGGTCGTTCAGGAAACTCGGATTGCGTTCGAGAAACGCTTCAACCGCATCAGGCGCGACAATATCGGTGTTCAGGGCCTTAACGCCGTCTGATGAAACAACCATGGTTCAGGAATTCAAAATTGACTGGCCGGTCTTTTCCCAATCGGCCAGAAAGGCGGCGAGACCGGAATCGGTCAGTGGATGTTTGTAAAGCTGACGCAGCACCGCAGGCGGCATGGTCGCCACATGGGCGCCCATCTTGGCCGCTTCGATCAAATGAATTGGGTGGCGGATCGACGCGACCAGCACTTCTGTTGTGAACCGGTCGTACTGGCTGTAAATCTGGCAGATATCGTCGATCAGATTCATGCCATCCGAGCTAATATCATCAAGCCGGCCGACGAATGGTGATATAAAGGCGGCCCCGGCCTTGGCGGCGAGGATCGCCTGGCCGGCCGAGAAACAAAGCGTCACGTTGACCATGCGCCCGTCATCCGCCAGCACCCGGCAGGTTTTAAGGCCGCCCGGCGTTAACGGTACCTTGATCGCGATATTGGGCGCAATCTCGGCCAGTTTCCGCCCTTCGGCTAGCATGGTTTCATGATCCGTCGCGGTAACCTCCGCGCTGACTGGGCCTTCGACGATATCGCAGATCTCGCGCACCACGTCGAGAAACTTGCGACCGGTTTTGGCTACCAGGGACGGGTTGGTGGTCACGCCATCCAACAAGCCGGTTGAGGCCAGATCCCGGATTTCGTCCGTATCAGCTGTGTCGATAAAAAATTTCATGGTTCGCGGCCGTTTCCCCTACCCGTTTCTGTTTATGTTCCGTGGCGGGCACGATTATTGAAGCAGGCCACGGAAACATTACACGGTACCATCTCAGGTCTCTGCCGATTGGCCCACCATCAATGCCGGGGTAGAGTCTAGTCCATGGCAACCAATCACGCCACCACCAGCCACAGCTCTTTGCAGGATCGAGTCAGCATTCTGCTGCCTCTGCCGTTGTCAGGTGTTTACGACTATCGGGTCCTGCCTGGAATGGCGGTGACGGTAGGTGATTATGTTATCGTTCCGCTTGGCGGACGACAGGTGAATGGCGTTGTGTGGGGGCCGCCAAGCCTTGAAGTAGATGAGAAAAAGCTAAAGGATATCATTGGCCTGTTGGATCTTCCCCGAATGCCTGACCCGTTGCGCCGGTTCGTCGACTGGGTTGCATCCTATACGCTGACACCGCCCGGAACGGTGCTGCGGATGACCATGAGTGTTCCGTCCGCGCTCGATGTGCCACGCGCCACAACGGCCTATTTTCCGGTCTCTGAAAGCGATCGTCCCGAAACCGATTCGCGAATCAGGATAACCGCGGCGCGAGAACGTGTCCTGTCCAGCCTGTCCACGACAGAACCCAGATCCGCGTCGTCACTGGCGCGGATCGCCGGTGTCAGCCCTGCCGTGGTGCGCAGTATGGCCGATGTGGGTTTGTTGCGCGCCGTCTCGGTGATCCAGAAGATAAGGCTGCCGCAACCCGACTGGCGCAAAACCGGCCCCAGGCTGTCTGACCCGCAAAGTGATGCCGCTGCCGCGCTCGTCGATTCTGTCCGCCTATCCGTCGCCAAGCCGGAGGACGGGTTCGTGGTAAAACTGCTTGATGGCGTGACGGGGTCCGGCAAGACCGAGGTTTACTTTGAGGCCATCGCCGCGACACTAGCCGCTGGCCGTCAGGCGCTGATTCTGTTGCCCGAAATCGCGCTCACGGCGCAGTGGCTCAAACGCTTCACCGCGCGGTTCGATGCGCCGCCTTTCGAATGGCATTCCGATCTGACCGGCGCGGAACGGCGCCATGGCTGGCGCGCGGCGATTTCCGGTGAGGCATCCGTCGTGGTCGGTGCGCGTTCGGCGCTTTTTCTGCCGTTTCCATCGCTCGGTCTGATCATTGTCGACGAGGAACATGATAGCTCCTTTAAGCAGGAAGACGGCGTCATCTATAACGCGCGCGACATGTCGGTGGTGCGGGCGCGCATGGGTGAGTTCCCCATCGTGCTTTCTTCCGCCACCCCGTCGCTGGAGACCATGATCAATACCGAGACGGGGCGTTACGACCGGCTGATCTTGCCGGAGCGGCATGGCGGTGCGAGCCTGCCCGCCATCGGGCTCGTCGATATGCGCGATGAAGTGCTCGACCGGCAGAGCTGGCTGTCGCCCACTCTGCAGCAGGCCATTGTCGATACCCTGTCGGCAGGCGAACAGGTTATGTTGTTTCTGAACCGCCGCGGTTACGCGCCGCTGACTCTTTGCCGGACCTGCGGGAACCGGCTTGAATGTCCCAACTGTACCGCCTGGCTGGTTGAGCACCGGCTTGAAGGCCGGCTTCAATGTCATCATTGCGGCCTGTCGATCCGGCTCCCGGAAGCCTGTTCAAAATGCGATGCCGTTGCCTCCTTTGCGGCCTGTGGTCCCGGTGTTGAGCGGCTGGCGGAAGAGGTTATGCTGCGGATTCCCAATGCGCGCTTTGAGATAATGGCAAGCGATACGGTGCAGAGTCCGGCCGCCGCCGGCGCACTGGTCCAGCGCATGCAGGACCGCGAGATAGACATCCTGATCGGCACCCAGATTATGGCCAAGGGTCATCATTTTCCCCTGCTGACGCTGGTCGGTGTGGTGGATGCGGATCTCGGGCTGGCTGGTGGCGATTTGCGGGCGGCGGAACGGACTTATCAAATTCTCCATCAGGTCTCCGGGCGCGCCGGGCGCGCCGAGCGGCCGGGCCGGGTCCTGTTGCAAAGTTACCGTCCCGATCATGCGGTCATGGAGGCGCTGGTGTCGGGCGACCGGGACCGGTTCATGTCGGCCGAGGCGGCATCGCGCGAACGCCATCATATGCCCCCCTTTGGCCGCCTCGCCGCGCTGATTGTTTCCGGCCCCAACATGGCGGCGGTGGACGATGTGGCCCGCGCGCTGGGCCGGGCGCGCCCGACCGGCGAGGAGATCACGGTGCTTGGACCGGCGCCGGCGCCGCTGTCCCTCCTGCGCGGCCGTCATCGCCGGCGGCTTCTGGTCAAGGCGACGCGGGACATCAATGTTCAGGCTCTATTGCGAAGCTGGTTGGCCCGTGTGCGGCTGCCCGGCAGCGTGCGGGTCCAGACCGATGTGGATCCATATAGTTTCCTGTAGTCTTTATGTATGATTTCCATATGTCCAGGTACAGGTTGTAATACTCCGGGATTAAGTTCACACCGTAAGGACCGGCGAAATTTCCCGGCCGGGGGATATGTTGTGACTTCACCTGTCGCTTTCGACGAATGGTATGGGCTCGGCGATACGCCCCGGGCGATGGTGCGGGACATCGATTTGTGGCTGAAAAACCTGCCGGTCTAAGAACTGAGCGGCAAACGGAACGAAGCGGATGTGTTGTTTCGACGGCTTGGCATCACTTTCATCGTTTATGG
>Ga0315338_1001895_pt1 | contig 23278 bp, 19 predicted proteins | sample ASW8metaG_FD_204518 | JGI IMG/M metagenome (GOLD analysis project Ga0315338, IMG submission 204518) | Ammonia-oxidizing marine archaeal communities from Monterey Bay, California, United States - ASW #8 | ecosystem: Environmental > Aquatic > Marine > Coastal | place: USA: California | collected... | reverse complement strand
TTTAAATTTATTGTAATTTTTATCTATGTAATATCATCAAGCATAACTTATGCAATACAGGAACCAAATTTTAAAAACTTAATAGTCCATAAAGAACCAATAAAATTGGAAGAAATATCTTTTAAAAATTCTTCAAAAGAATTTGTTACGTTAAATGATTATAAAAACTTTATTATTATTTTAAATTTTTGGGCTACTTGGTGTGCTCCATGTAAAGAAGAAATGCCATCATTAAACCGATTACAATCAAACAAAAGTTTTTATAATTTAAAAATACTCCCAATAAATGTGGGTCAAGAATCAATTTTAAGGGCACAAGAATTTTTTGATCAACTTAGGATTGATAATTTGGAAGTTTACATTGATGATACTGTTAAAACAGCTAATCAATTTTCATTAAGAGGTTTACCAACTACTATACTAATAAATAAAAAAGGGGAAGAATTTGGTAGAATACTTGGTGCAATTAATTTTGATAATGAAAAATTTATCGAATGGCTAAAAAATTATGATTAAATATTAAAAAGTTAAGAATTATGAAGTTTTCTCTTAATACAAAAATTATTTCTCCTGATGAAAAAAAGAACATAAAAAGTGCTATTGTTTTAATCCATGGATATGGTGGAGATGGTAATGATATTAGTCTTTTAAGTATTAATTGGAAAAGATTTTTACCCAACACAGTTTTTTTATGCCCAGATGGCCATGAACCATGTTCAATTAACTCTAGTGGTTTTCAATGGTTTGATTTAACAAAAGATGATCCCGAGTATATATTGCAACAATCAATCAAAGCTGAAAATAAATTAAATTTATTTATAGATGAAATTAAAAATGCATTTAATTTAACTAATTCACAAATATGTCTGTCAGGTTTTAGTCAAGGCTGTATGCTATCTATAAATCTTGGATTAACGGCTAATGAAAAATTTAATTGTGTTGTAGGCTTTTCAGGGAAAATTATTAATGAAAGCAATTTATCAAAAAGAATAAATTCAAAAACTAAAACGTTCTTAATTCATGGAGATAGTGATGCTGTGGTTTCTTCAAATTATTTGTTAGAGGCAAAAGATTTTTTAATGAGACATAAAGTTGATGTTGAAACAAAAATGATAAAAAATTGTGATCATCATATTCCTATTGAAGCCTCAAGTTTAGCTTTAAAATATATTAAAAAGAACTTAATTATTTAATAATTCTTAAATATTTTTTTGTATTATTGATAAATAAATTTAATTAAGCTAAACTTTTTTTATGCAATTTCTTGATCAAAATATATCTTTAGAAAAATGCCCTGCATTAGTTTTAAATGCTGATTATAGACCTTTGAGTTATTATCCGCTTTCTTTATGGAGTTGGCAAGATTCAATTAAGTCAGTTTATTTAGATAGAGTCGCAATAGTTAGTCATTATGACAGAGTTATAAGAAGTCCATCATTTAGTATGAAGCTTCCAAGTGTAATAGCTTTGAAAAGTTATATAAAGCCACAGTCAAATCCAAATTTTACTAGGTTTAATGTTTTTTTAAGAGATAAATTTACTTGTCAATACTGTGGCAGTAATAAAGAATTAACTTTTGATCATTTATTGCCCAGATCAAAAGGAGGAAAAACAAATTGGAACAATGTGGTAACTGCCTGTTCAGACTGTAATGTTATAAAAGGTGGTCGACTTTTTTATAATTCTGGAATGACTTTACATCAAAAACCTTTTTGTCCAACTACAGAAGACCTACATAAAAATGGCAAAAATTTTCCACCTAACTTTCTTCACAAAAGCTGGATGGATTATTTGTATTGGGATGTAGAGTTAGAACCTTAGCTAAACTTTTTCAGATATATTAATTGCAATTTTTGAGCCAACTTTAATTATTTTATCTAATAAAAAATAGACTCCTTTTTTTGTAGCTCCGTTTTTATAAGCAATATCTTTATGATGAAGTTCATCTTCTCTAAATTTTTTAATCTTTTCTTTAAGAATGTTTTCATCCGGCATTAATTGATTGATCTGATTTTGATAGTGTTCATCAATTACTTCTTCTACAGATGCAGTACATAACATAGCTGCCTTCTTACCTAATAGAGTTGATCCAAAACCAAGAGTAACACCAATTAAATCCCAGATGGGTAAAAATTTTGTAGTTTTTATGTTTCTTTTTTTTATTTCATTTTCAAAAAAATCACAGTGTTCTTTCTCATGAATTTTCATTTCTTCAATTTTTTTTTTAAGATTTTCATTATTAACAATGGTATTTAAAGCTAATAGTTGGCCTTCATAAATTTTAATGGCCCCTCTTTCTCCGGCATGATCAACTCTTATAAATTGTTCTAGTTTATGTTTGTTTGTTTTTTTCATATTTTATAACCTTTAAAATTAATACAAAAATAAAAAACGATAACAAAAAATTTATTGTCGCAAGAGAAAGTCCAAAAACTGTAAAATCAACATTTTTACAACTTTTAACTTCAGAATTTAATAATTTTAGCAATTCATTTTTATCTGTAATATTTATTGAGTCCCCAGTACATCCTGAAAATTCTTTAAAAATTTCTTGTTCTATTCCTAAATGATATCCTGAAAGTAAAAAACTTGAAAAGAAAATTAATAATAATGAATATAACCAAATTAAATTTTTAGAAAATATAATTCCTAATAAAGTTAAAAAAATTGCAATCAAATAAGGTATTCTTTGATATATGCATAATTTGCAAGGTTGGTATCCTAAAAAAAACTCAATATATAAAGCTATCAATAATGAAAGCAAAGAAATTATGAAAATAATTGAATAAAATTTTTTAATTTCTAAAATTCTGTTCATTAATTTATGTCAAAAAATTATTTAAAAATTTATAAATGAAAAAAACAAAAATTATTAAAATTATTGAAAAAATTATAGATATTTTTAAAAGTTTTTTTTCAATTAATAACTTCATTGTAGGACCAAAGTTTCCAATTAAAAAGGTAATTAGAAAAAATCTTGAACCTCTAGTTAATAAAGAAACAATAATAAAATATGCTAAATTAAAATGTACAAATCCACTAGAAATAGTTAATAGTTTAAAAGGTACTGGAGAGAAACCAGCTATTGCCAATAAAGTTATCCAAGCAAATATCCCTCCTTCTGATGAAACTTTATTTTTCCAAAAAGATGGATCAACACCATAAAATTCAAAAATCTTTATACCTATTTCATTAAAAAAAACATAACCAATAAAATATCCTAAACAAGCTCCAAGAACTGAACTAATTGTTGCGATTAAGGCAATTTTAATCCATTGTTTCCTTTTTGCTATCGTCATCGGAATTATTATTACATCAGGGGGTATTGGGAATATAAAACTTTCTATAAAAGAAATAAAACCTAAAAAGAATTTTGAATTTTTGTGCCCTGCTAAATCAATACATTTTAAATAAAGCGCTTTAAACATATTTTCTTTTAATACAATAATTCTTCTTATACTATTTAATTTTATAATAATAATTTATGCAAAACAAAGGGCGAATGGCGGAACTGGTAGACGCGTTGGACTCAAAATCCAATGGTAGTAATACTGTGAGAGTTCGAGTCTCTCTTTGCCCACCAAGATTGTTATGGATTTAGAAAAATTTAATAGTTTAATTGAGTTATTTTTTTATCAAGCAGAGAAACAAGATCCCAAAAGTATTTTTTTACAATGGCTTAATCCAAACAATAATAAAACTTTTACATGGGAAGAAACAAAACTAAATATATTTAAAATTTCAAAAATAATAAAAGAAAATATAAAAGAAGGTGACAGATGCCTTTTAGTATCAGAAAATAGACCAGAATGGTTTGTTTCTGATTTGGCCATAATGTTATCTGGTGGAATTACAGTGCCGGCATATACAACATATACAGAAGATGACTATAAATATCTAATTGATGATTGTGAGCCAACTATCGTTATTGTTTCTAATAATGAAATGCTTAAAAAATTAAATGCAACCATTAACCAAAAAAATTTTATAAAAAAAGTAATTACTTTTGACGAGATAGAAAAAGCACATCATAATTTAAATATAAATAATAAAAACAAATATTTAGATTTTAACTTTATAATAAAAAACGATTTATCTGAAAAAGATAAAATACAAAATGTAAGTTTAAAAAGATCATCTACAGCTTGTATAATCTATACTTCAGGAACAGGTGGAAATCCAAAAGGAGTAATTTTAAGTCATGGTGGTATTTTAAATAATCTTGTGGGAGCATGTGAAATCATGAAACCGTTAATTGATTCAAGACCAATTTTTTTAACTTGGCTTCCTCTTTCTCATTCATATGAACACTGTGTACAATTTGCACAGATAGCAGTTGGTGCTAAAGTTTTTTATGCTGAAAAAATAGAAAAACTTTTAGATAATATATCTGAAGCAAAACCAACAATTATGACAGCTGTTCCAAGATTCTATCAAAATCTTTACAACAAAATTAACATTAATATGAAAAAACAAACTGGTCTTAAAGCTAAATTAATTAGTGCAACTATTAGATTAGGTAAGAAGGAATTATTAAAGCAAAAAATGAATATTTTTGAAAAATTGCTAAATTCACTAATGAATTTATTAGTTAGAAAAAAAATAAAAAAACAGTTTGGTGGAAATTTAAGAGCTTTTGTATCTGGAGGGGGGGCTCTTGATAAGGAAATAGGAGAATTTTTAAATGCGATTGGACTACCTACTCTTCAAGGTTATGGATTAACCGAAACTTCTCCCGTAGTTAGTTGTAATCCAATTCATAAGATAAAGGTTGAAACGGTAGGCCCTCCTTTTAAAGGTAATAAAGTAAAAATTGCTGAAGATGGTGAGATTTTAGTAAAAGGTGAAAATGTAATGCTTGGATATTGGAATAAAAAAGAAGAAACAGCAAATGTCATTCAAGATGGATGGTTACACACAGGCGATATTGGTGAAATAGATCCTGAGGATGGTTATTTAAAAATAACTGATAGAAAAAAAGATATTATTGTTAGTTCAGGAGGAGATAATATTTCCCCAGCAAAAATTGAAAATATGATTACAAATGAACCAGAAATTGAACAATGTATAGTTTATGGTGATAAAAAAAGTTATCTAGTTGCTTTAATTGTTCCAAACAAAGAATTTTTAAAAGAAAAAATAGATATAATAATTAAAAATATAAATAATAAACTAACATTAGTAGAAAAAATTAAAAAAATTCAATTAATAGATGAAAATTTTTCAATAGAAAATGGTTTGTTAACACCAACAATGAAAGTAAAAAGAAAAAAAGTAATAGAAAAGTATAAAAAAGAATTAGAAAATCTTTATTCATAAATAAATTAAACAAAAACTTTTAATCATCAATTAAACAAGTAAAACAAAGCTTTTTTAACAAAAAATTATTTTTGTTAAAAAAATAAAAAAATAATTTACAAAAACAAAAAAATAAATATTTGACATAACTAATCAAAAAAAATAAAAAAAGAGTAACAAACGAATCATAAAGATTCGTTTATAAAAAAAGGGAGCTAAAGATGGCTAAAAGAAGAAAAAAAGCTGCTAAAAAGAAAACTAAGAAAAAAGCTAAAAAAGCTAAAAAAAGAAGAAGAAGATAAATTAGTATTCTTTTTAATTGATAGCGCTTCTCATGACAAAAGTTGTGGGAAGCGTTTTTTTTAATCTGCGATTTCTGGAACTTCTACTATTTTTTCTTTTGGTTTAATGGGAGCTTGTAGTTTTTGAGCTTCAAGATTTCTTTTTAAAGCTTTATCTATTTTTTTTTGAGCATCTTCTAAACTAGCACCGATGACTATTTGAAATTCTGTTAAAAGCCTATCGTAAGCTTTTTCAAAAAGTTGTCTTTCACTATATGATTGATCAATCATAAGATCATCACCTTTGTTTAAATCTCTAACAACTTCAGTCAAATCATAAATCTTTCCAGATGAAATTTTTGCTTCATACTCCTGAGCTCTTCTGCTCCACATTGATCTTTTGATTTTAGGTTTACTTTTTAAAATACTAACACATTTATTAACTTGATTAATAGTTGCAAGCGGTCTTAGATGAGATTGCTTATTTACTGGGACCATACCGTTAGCTTTATCTTTTTCAAATCTAAGGACATAAGCTTCTACTTCAATTCCTCCAATACTTATTTTTTTAAATTCTGTTATTTGACCAACGCCATGTTTAGGATAAACAACATAATCTTTTATTTTATATTGTTTTTTTTCTGTACCTTGTGTTTTTACTTTTTTAATTTCAGGTTTTTGCTCGTTATTTTTAACTATTCTTAAATTTTCGGTTTTAATTTCAGATAAATTAATAACTTCTTTTTTTTTTATTTTTTCTTTTGAAACTTTTCTTATTTTTTTTTTAATTATTTTTTTTCTTTTAATTTTATTTTTTGTAACCTGTTTTATTATAGTTTTTTTCTTAACAGGCTTTTTTAATTTCTTTTTAATTTTAGATTTTTTATTAAATGTTTTCTTTAAAATATTTTTGAAATTTATCTTTTTCATTTTTAAATTTATCGTTATCTTGAGGGGGATCTTTTTTTTCTGTTATATTTGGCCAAATTTCTGAATATTTTGTGTTTAATTCTAACCACTTTTCGTTTCCGTCTTCCGTGTCTGGAACTATTGCATCTATAGGACACTCAGGTTCGCAAACGCCACAATCTATACACTCATCTGGTTTAATTACAAGCATATTTTTGCCTTCATAAAAGCAATCGACAGGACAAACTTCCACACAATCCATCAGTTTACATTTAATACATTTATCATTAACGATGTAAGTCATTTTTTTTTTAACTTTGCTTTTTCTTTTAAATCTCCAACTATTTTTTTGTCCAAATATAATAAACCAGTAAGTCTTCTCATTAAATTTGATTCATAAATATCAGATTGATCATCTGAATAAATAATATTCCATAAAGATTCAACTATTTTTTTTTTGGAGTCTTCGCTAATGCTCTTTATTTCTCTTGTAAAGTCTAATATTTGATTAGAATTAGATTCTAACTTTTCAGCATTTTCTATTGTTTCTATAAGTTTTTTACTCTCTAAACCAAGATCAACAAGTGTTTTTTTTATTATTTCTTTTTCTTTATCAGTATAAATTTCATCTATCTTAGCAGCATGAATTAATAAGGCTGCAATTTTGACTGCTGTGTCTGTATCGCTAGTTTCATCTTTTGGATTTTTTTTTAGAAAAGTCAACATTATTTAAAACTTATTTCTTTAAGTATATTGAAAGGATTTTCTTTTTTATTTGTTTTAAAGGAAACATTTTTTTTATAATCTTTTCTTGGAGTATATTTAAAATAAATTTCACCATTCTTTTCATAAGTTTTGTAATGCATATTTTTAATTAGTTTTATAAAATTGTCCTTACTGCACCCTAATAAATTTAACATTTCGGGAATTAATTTTATTTCTTTATTATTTTTTGGATCCGAATTCATTATTTTTACAAATAATCTTTCCAGAATATCAATTCTTATAAAATAATTATCTATTTTTTCAAAACCGCATAAAAGCATAAAATCTTTATTCTCTGAATTTTTACTATTTAAAAAATTTAGTCCAAACGTTGGGGGCTTGAGTTTGAAATATTTTTGGTGATAATTTTTCCAAAGAGCAATTCTTAAAGAGACGGCATTTGGTTTAAATAGCTTGAATAAAAAAATATGATATCTACCAAATTTAACTCCTAGTTTTCTCAAAATTGTTCTTTCATCTTGACTTAATTTTTTTAAAAAATCTTTTACAATATCTCTTTTTATGACACCATTATTTTCATATAATTGATAAGCTAAAGCTCTAATTGAAGAATTACTAATTTTAATATTTTTTAAATCTATTAAACTTTTTAAGTCTTCATTTATTTTTTTATTGATCCAGTCTAATAAAAATTTTGAAAATTTAATTTGATCAGAATTTTCAACCATATCATCAATAATTAGATCTATTCCAGGATTTAAATAGTCCTTTCCTGGAGAAAGTTTTGCAATGGGAAATTTTCCCCAATAAATTTTAAAATCATCTTTTAATTCAATTAAATTTGTTTTTTTTATTTGTTCCATTCTACTTAAAATTTCAGGTCCAACATTTTGCCTTGCAGCTTTTTTAAGTGATTTTATGTCAGTTTCTAAAGCTCCAGCTTTTAGATCTAGTTCAAGTTTTAATCCGTTAAGTTTACCTATAAATTGTTTGTTAATCATAACTTTTTCATTTTCCATGATTTGAGTATCAAAAGAAATATCTTGTTTCAAACCTTTAGCAAGTACACTTGCTCTTTTATCAATAAAACTTTTTGTTAATTCTTCATGTAGTCTATCAGATAGCCTATCTTCTAATAGTTTTGTTCTTTCAACCCAATAATCTTGATTTTCAACCCAATTAACTTTATTTGATACATACGACCAAGTTCTAACATTAGCTATTCTGTTTGATATAGAGTCAATATTACCCTCGAGTTTGTCGAGCAAAGATAATTGTTGTTTCATATAACGATTTGTTACCCTTCCTTCTTTACTAATTAAAAAACCAAATATCTTACTTACCACTTCTAAATGATGACCATAATTTTTTTTTACAAAATCAGGTATTTGGCAACATTCCCATAGTAATTTTAATTGATTTTCATTTTGACCATTTATTTGAGAGTTATTGTCTTTTAAAAAATATTTTAAAACTTTCTCATCTTCACATTCATGGATCCGTCTTAACCAGTCTTTATTTGGTTTTTCTTCTAAAGATTTTAACAAATTAGTAGAGTTGTTAAACTTGAGATTTGAGTTTCTCCAAGAAAGTGTTCTTACATCTTCAAATTTATGATTTTCAATTAAATCAATGTCTTCTGCATTTATTTCTCCTGCTTCACCTGTTATTCCAAACGATCCATCATTTAAATATCTACCTGCTCTTCCAGATATTTGACCAATCTCAGATAAGTTTAATCTTCTTAACTTTTTACCATCAAATTTTTTTAGATTAGAGAAGTAGACATTATCTAAATCCATATTAATACCCATACCAATTGCATCAGTAGCTACTAGATAGTCTACATCTCCTGATTGATATAAATCAACTTGAGCATTTCTAGTTTTGGGGCTTAATGATCCCATTACAATTGCTGCACCACCTTTTTGTCGTCTTATTAATTCAGCAATTGCATAAACTTCCTCTGTTGAAAAAGCTATTATTGCACTTTTTCTTTCTATTCTAGAAATTTTTTTATGACCAACATATATTAGTTTTGATAGTCTATCTTTATTTATAAATTCAATATCACCATCTAGTTTTAAAATTATATTTTTTATGGTATTTGAACCCATAAACATTGTTAATTTTTCACCTCGAAGATTAAGTAATCTATCTGTAAAAATATGTCCTCGTTCATGGTCAGAACACATTTGTATTTCATCAATTGCCACAAATTCTAAATTTTTATCGATTGGCATTGATTCAACTGTGCAAAAAAAATATTTTGCATCTAATGGTATAATTTTTTCTTCTCCAGTTATTAAAGCAACGTTTTTTGGATTAACTTTTTTAATAACTTTGTCGTAAACCTCTCTTGCTAACAATCTTAATGGAAAGCCAATCATTCCAGATTGAAATGAAAGCATTGTTTCAATCGCCAGGAATGTTTTTCCAGTATTAGTTGGACCAAGAACAGCAGTAATCTTATTTTTTTGCATTTCTAGCTTTGGTATATTAATTTTTTTTACTACTATATGTTGTTATTCAAAAAGAACAAAAATAGACTAAAACATGACCGAATCGCCCATTGAAAAGTTCTCATTTTGATTTTTTTTAAAATGAGATTAACACAAATCAAAATAATTCAATATATAATTTAATTATTATGTCTAAGAAATTATGGGAAGCTTCTCAAAGAGTAAAAAATAAATCTAATTTATTTAGATATGAAAAATTTTTAGCTGAGAATTATCATTATAGAATAACAAAAAAATATTCAAAAATTCTTGATTGGAGTATTAAAAATCCTCAAAGATTTTGGAGTTCAATTTGGGATTTTGTAAATATTAAAGGTTTGAAAAAAAATAAATTTATAAAATCAAAAATATTGTTTAAAAATAAATTTTTAAAAGACTCCAAGCTAAATTTTGCAGAAAATTTATTATCAAAAAATGATAATTCTAAAGCAATTACATTTATTAGTGAGAACAATTATAAAGAAAAAAGATCATGGAAAGAATTAAATTTAAATGTTGGTAGGCTAGTTGTATTTTTTAAAAAAATAAAATTAAAAGAAAAAGATAGAATTGCAGCTTATTTACCTAATTTAATTGAAACTGTTGAATCTTTTATAGCTACTGCTTCAATAGGTTGTGTGTGGTCATCTTGTTCACCTGATTTTGGAATAAATGGAGTAATTGAAAGGTTTTCTCAAATTAAACCTAAAATTTTAATTATATGTGACAGGTATTATTATAATGGAAAAGAGATTAATATAATTGAAAGACTCCCTTTAATATTAAATAAAATTAAATCAATAAAAAATGTAATCATAATTAATTATCCAGGGAAAAATTATTTAAAATTTAAAAAAACAAAAAGAATAAAATTTAATTATTGGAAAAATATTATTAATATTATTCCTAGAAAGATAAATTTTAAAAGATTTGATTTTGAACATGAGCTTTCAATTTTATATTCAAGTGGAACAACTGGAAAACCTAAATGTATATGCCATAGAGCGGGTGGTATTCTTTTACAACATTTAAAAGAACATCAATTACATAATGAAATAAAAGAAAATGATAATATTTTTTATTTTACAACTTGTGGATGGATGATGTGGAATTGGCTAATTAGTGCTTTAGCATCAAAAGCTTCAATTGTGCTTTTTGAAGGATTTCCTATGTACAAAAGAAATGATTTATTATTAAAAATAGCAAACGATGAACAGGTAACTTTATTTGGAGTTAGTGCAAAATATATTGATTCTTTAAAAAAATTTAATGTTTCTATAAAAAAAAAATATAAGTTAAAAAAATTAAAAACTATCTGTTCTACAGGGTCCCCACTCTCTGAAGATGGCTTTAATTATATTTACAAAAAAATTAAAACTAATGTTCATTTATCATCTATTTCAGGCGGCACAGATATTGTTTCATGTTTTGTGCTTGGAAATATTTATAGTCCAGTGATTTCAGGAGAGATTCAAAATAGAGGACTAGGTATGGATGTTGATATCTTTAATAATAAAGGAAAATCTATAAAAAATAAAAAAGGAGAATTAGTATGTAAAAACGCATTTCCTACGATACCAATCAAATTTTGGAATGATAAAAATAATTTAAAATTTAAAAATGCTTATTTTAATAAATTTCAAAATGTTTGGCATCATGGTGATTATGCAGAAGTTAAGAATTCTGGTGGATTTATCATACATGGAAGGTCAGATACAACTTTAAATCCAGGAGGTGTAAGACTTGGAACTGCAGAAATTTATAATGAAGTTGAAAAATTTAAAGAAATAAAAGAGTCTTTAGTTATAGGTCAAAATTGGGATAATGATATTAGAATTGTTCTTTTCATAGTTATGAATAAAGAATATTTATTAAATGAAAGTTTGTTAAATAGAATGAAATTGCACATTAGATTTAATGCATCTCCAAGGCATGTTCCTTCAAAAATAATAAGTGTTAAAGATATTCCAAGAACTAAAAATGGTAAAATAGTTGAATTAGCAGTAAAAAATATAATAGATGGAAATGAAATTAAAAATAAAGAAGCATTAGCTAATCCAGAAGTTTTAGAACAATATAAAAATATAAAAGAATTAGATTATTAAATGTTAAAAAATATAGTAAAAAATTTAAAACCATCATCAACTTTAAAAATAAATGAAGTCTCTAGAGAACTGGAAAGTAAAGGAGAAAAGATCTTTAAATTTGGATTTGGCCAATCACCTTTTGAAGTGCCTCAAGATGTTGTTAATGAATTAAGAAATAATGCTTTTCAAAATAAGTATTTACCAATGCAAGGTCTTAAAGAACTTTGTGAAGCTGTTGCAAAATATACTTCGACTAAAAAAGATTATAAATATAATTCTGAAAATGTTATTATTGGACCTGGCTCAAAAGAACTTATGTTTTTATTACAAGTTCTTTTTGAAGGTGATATAATACTGCCAGCTCCTAGTTGGGTTTCTTATGCGCCACAAGCAATTCTTGGAAGAAATAAAATTCAATCAATACAAACAACAAGAGAAAATAATTGGTTCCCAACAGGTGAAGAAATTGAAAAAGTTATTTTAAAAGATCAGAATAAAAACTATTTGTTGTTTTTGAATTCACCAAATAATCCATCTGGACAAGTTTGTGAAAACTTAGAGGAAATTAGTCAAGTTACTAAAAAGTATAATCTAATTATCTTATCAGATGAAATTTATTCAGAATTAAGTTTTAAAGAAGGTTTCAAATCTATTTCTAATTTTTGTCCAGAAAAAACTATTATAAGTACAGGTCTTAGTAAGTGGTGTGGTGCAGGTGGCTGGAGGCTGGGATATTTCATAATTCCAGATACTTTGAAAAATTTAAGAGACTCAATTAACGTTTTAGCCAGCGAAACTTTTTCATCTGTTAGTGCACCAATTCAATATGCCGCAATAACTGCTTATTCAACGGATTATAGTAAATATATAAATGATTCTAAAAATATTCTTAAAGCAGTTGGAAATTACGTATACGAAAATTTAAAATCAAATAAAGTTATAATAAATAAGTCTCAAGGTGGATTTTACCTTATGCCTGAATTTTCCAACAAAAGTTTTTCAACCTCCTCCGAAATGTGTGACAATCTTTTAAAAGAAACGGGAGTAGCATTGTTACCAGGATCAGATTTTGGTTTTGATAAAAAAAAAATGCTAGCAAGATTAAGTTTCACAGATTTTAATGGTCAAGATTTTATGAAAAATATTCAAGGTGAAAAAAAAATTAATAATGATTTAATTTTAAAGTTTGCACCTAAGGTTGTTGAAGGTGTAGATAAGTTGAAAAAGTGGTCTGAATCAATATAAATACTTTCTAGACCTTTCATATTATTTCCTGCTAGAATTATAAAATATAAATATAAATAACGTTATAGAGGAGAAAATAATGAAAAAAATACTAACATCTCTATCGAGTGCTCTATTACTTTTTGTAGCATCTTTATCTTTTACAGGTGTTGCTAAATCAGCAGAGTTCTTTACGATAGGAACGGGTGGACCAACTGGAGTTTATTTCCAGACTGGTAACGCAATTTGCAAGATGCTTCATAAGTCAGCAATTGCCAAAGAACATGGAAGAAAAAAAGGTATAGATAAAGCTTATAGATGTACAGCTCCATCAACTGGTGGTTCAAATTATAATATTGGACAAATAGCAGCTGGTGAATTCCAGTTTGGTGTAGCTCAATCTGACTGGCAATTTCATGCTGTTAATGGTTCAAGCAAATGGGAAGGAAAACAATACAGTGACTTAAGAGCTGTATTTTCAGTACATAACGAGCCTTTCCAAATTTGGGCTAGAAAAAAAGCTAAAGTTAAAGATTTTGCAGGCCTTAAGGGCAAGACAGTTAACATTGGTAATCCAGGTTCAGGTCAAAGAGGAACCATGGAAGTACTTATGGAAGCAATGGGAGTTGATAATAGTTTCTTTAAAGGAGTTACAGAGTTAACTTCATCAGAGCAAGTAAAAGCTTTATGTGATGGTAAAATTGATGCTTTTGGCTATTCTGTAGGATTTCCAAATGGAGCTATGGAACAAGCAGCAACTTGTGCAGCTAAAGCTTCACCAATTAATCTAACAGGTTCTGAAGTTCAAGGATTAATAGATGGTGCACCTTATTATGCAGCAGCTACAATACCTGCGGGAACTTACACAGGACAAAAAAAAGATGCTACTACTTTTGGTGTTAAAGCTACTGTTGTAACTAGTGCTGATGTTTCTGAAGAGTTAGTTTATTTAGTAACTAAAGCAGTTTTTGAAAATTTCGATGATTTCAGAAAACAACATCCTGCTTTTGGACCATTGGAAAAGAAAAATATGATAGCTGATGGTTTATCTGCTCCATTACATCCAGGTGCAATTAAATACTATAAAGAAGCTGGATTAATGTAATCCAAATACATAATTAAATTAAAAAGGCCCAATATATTTATTGGGCCTTTTTTTTATAGTAAAGTATCTTTCGTAAATGAATCAAAAAACTAATACAAAGATTGAAAGTAAAATTCGCGAAGATTTATCTCCCACTCGAAATCTTACAGGATTACATTTAAAAATTGTTGGGGTGATAGCAATTATATGGTCTTTATTTCAACTTTGGTACGCATCTCCTTTTCCGTTTTGGTTTAATATTGGAATGTTTAAGGGTTTGCCAGCTAGAGCTATTCATTTGGGATTTGCTTTACTTTTAGCATTTTTAATATTTCCTTTTTCTAGATCAAAAAAAGTTTCATTCATAGATATTCTAATAAGTATAATTGGGGTTTTATGTTGTCTTTATATTTATTTTTTTTATGATCAACTTGTAGATAGAGGAGGTATCCTTTTAAAAATTAGTTTAGGTCAAAATATTACTATACCAATTGAGTTAATTATTGGAATAAGTGGAATTTTAATTTTACTTGAAGCTACTAGAAGAGTTATCGGTTTACCTTTAGTTATTATTGCAACTTGTTTTTTATTATTTTCATTTTTTGGAAGATATGCTCCAGATATAATTTCTCATGGTGGACTTTCGTTAAATAGATTAGTTGGGTTCCAATGGTTTGATCAAGAAGCCATATTTGGAATTCCAATAGGTGTTTCAGTAGATTTTATTTTTTTATTTGTTTTATTTGGTGCACTTTTAGAAACTGCAGGAGGAGGAAAATACTTTTTAGATCTTGCTTTTGCTATGGTTGGGAAAATGAGAGGAGGACCTGCCAAAGCGGCTATATTGGGATCAGGAATGACAGGTTTAATATCAGGTTCTTCAATTGCGAATACTGTTACTACAGGAACATTTACAATTCCAATTATGAAAAAAACTGGTTTTTCTAAAGAAAAAGCAGGAGCAATAGAGGTTTCATCATCTGTTAATGGTCAACTAATGCCTCCAGTAATGGGAGCGGCAGCTTTTGTTATGGCAAGTTTTATAGGAGTTACATATTTTGAAGTTGTTAAACATGCTTTTTTACCTGCAATTATATCTTATGTAGCATTATTTTATATTTCTCATCTTGAAGCTTTAAAATTAAATCTTAAAGGCATGGAAGAAAAAGATGTGCCAAATTTAAAAAAAACTTTTTTAGCTGGATTACATTTTTTAATTCCAATTTTTGTTTTAATATATTTATTAGTTTATTTAAGATTTACAGCTTCTTACTCAATATTTTATGCAACCATTGCATTAATTTTTGTAAATTTAATAAATAAATTAATTAAACAACCAAATTTTCAAGGTGCCCTTAATACTTGGTTTGACCAAACTATTGTAGGTTTTAAAAAAGGAGCAATAAATATGGTTGGTGTTGGAATTGCCATTGCAACTGCTGGGGTAATAGTTGGAGCAGTAGGATCTACAGGATTAAGTACAAATTTAATTATTGTTATAGAATCTGTTGCTAAAGATAATGTAATAATTTTAATATTATTAACTATGCTTTTATGTTTGTTATTAGGCATGGGTCTTCCAACAACAGCAAATTATGTTGTGGTAGCATCATTGATGGCAATGGTTTTGGTAGATGTAGGTAATGCTTCTGGATTTATATTTCCTCTTATAGCCGTTCATTTATTTGTGTTTTATTTTGGATTAATGGCAGATGTTACACCGCCCGTAGGTTTAGCATCATATGCTGCAGCTGCCATCTCAGGAGGAGATCCACTTAAGACAGGAGTACAAGCCTTTTGGTATAGTTTAAGAACATGTATTCTTCCTATTGTTTTTTTATTTAATCATGAATTACTTTTAATAGGTGTTGAAGATATTTGGCATGGTTTATTAGTTATTGTGACTTCTTTAATTGGGATTTTAGTTTTTACTTCAGCTACCCAAGCATGGTTTGTAAATAGATTGAGATGGTATGAAATATTAGTTTTTTTATTTATTTCTATATCTTTATTAGCCCCTGATTTTGTTCTTAATAAATTTTATCCAAAATATAATTATAAAAATGTAAATCAAATTAAACTTTTAGAATTGGAGCCAAATAAAGAAGTAAGATTTAAGGTAACCCGTTATAGCGAATATGGTGAAAGATATAAATTATTTGTAATTCAAAAAAATACTTTTGAAAATAAATTTAATTTGGATGAATATGGAATGAATATAGTCTTAGAGGAGAATAAAATTGTAGTTGATACTCTTAAATGGAATGGTTTAGCAAAAAAAGCTGGTTTTGAAACAGGTGATTTTATAAGTGAACTTAAAATAGAAAATTTAGATAGACCAAGTAAAAAAATTATTTATCCTTTAGCAATTTTATTATTATTAATATTTGGATATTTAAACTATCGTAGAAAAAAATAATTTAATTATCAACGCCTAAATCAGAAGGTTTAAACTTTAAAATTTTCCAAATTCCTGATGCAGAAGCAATGATTTTATCTTTACAATACAGATGACAAATTAAAAAAACTAGATTATTTGTTTTTTTTTGAATTTTAGTAAAGCCGATTATTTCATCACCTATTTTTGTTGTTCCAATAAATTTTAAATCTAATGATATTGTTACACACTGTGTATTGCCAGCAGCTCTATGAGCGGCAGTACCTGCTCCAGCGTCTATTAAGGCAGCTAAATAACCTCCATGTGTTATTCCAGCAGTATTCAAGTGGTTTTGATTAATTATTGATTTAAATTCATATTCTGTTTCAGATATATTTCTAAATAAAACACCGCCATTATGTTTCATGAAACCTGGTTTAGTACTTATTTTCTCAAATTCTTTTGTCATTAATTTATATTAAAATTGTAATTAAAATTAGTATTACAAATATAATCAGAAAAAAATAAATAACTGATTTTTGTAAAGATATTTTCATAACTACTTAATTTCTGGTGAGTAAAATTTTATCATCCTCATTGGTATTAAAACAGTTAATGACAAGTCCATAAAAAAAGTTAAATTAATCCCAAATAGTTTATTTATTTAGTGTTAAAATTTATATTTAAAATACTGTATTATATAGTTGATGATTTAATACATCAAAGAAAAATTATTTCATTTTTAAAAAATAAAAAAGTAAAGAAAGTTATTGATATCGGTGCCCATAAAGGTGAATTTTTAAAAGCACTTAATAAGATTGAATCAGTAGAAAAAGTTTATTCTTTAGAACCACAAAAAAAAATTTATAAAGAGCTACTAAAAAAAATTAATCCTAAAAAAAATAAAGCCTACAATTTAGCAATTAGCAATAAAGAAGGTCAAAAAAAATTATCAATCAATAAACTACGAATGACAAGTTCTTTTTCAAAAATAAACAAAAAATCAAAATATTATAGAATAAAAAAATTTATAATGGGAAGTCAAAAAATTTTTGAAAGTGTAAAAGTAAAAAAATTAGATACCTTCGTAAAAATGATAAAAATTAAAAATAAAATAGATTTGTTAAAAATTGATACTGAAGGACATGAATTAGAAGTTTTAAAATCAGGAATAAAAACTTTGTCAAAAGTAAAATTTATATTAATTGAATTTAGATTAAATGACATGTATTTAAATTATAGTTCAATTAAAATTCATAATTTTTTAAAACAAAATAAATTTAAACTACTTAAAAAATTTAAATTTCCTTTTATGCCAATGGAAGATAGAATATACAAAAAAGTATGAAAATTGCCCTGATCACTAAAATTAAATGACAATTGTAAATATATTATTTTTTTTTTTAATATTTAATTTTTATTCATTAATAATTTTATTAAGTGGTTATTTTTTTAAAAAGCAATTTTTTGTAAAAGATAAAATAAATTTAGGAGAAACTTTAATTTTTGGATTTATATTTATATATATCTTTGTAACCACAATACATTTTTTTATTCCTATTAGTTTAAATGTTAGCTTAATTTTTTATTCAATTATCATTTTATATAGTACTAAAAATTTTAGAGAGATAATTTTTTTTTTAAAAGAAAATTTTCATAAAGAATTTTTAATAGCGTATTTATTATGTTTTTTAATATCAATAACGAATAATCTTCATGATGATTGGAACATTTACCAATTACCCATTATTAAATCTATGCAAGAATTTAAAATTGTTTTTGGGTTAATTTCTCTTAATGATTATGTTGGACAAGGACATAGTTTTTATGAGTTGATGTCAATTTTTCAACTACCTTTATTAGGCAATAAAACTATTTTTTTACTTCCTGTTATTTTTTTGATGTCATTTATTTTTTTCTTATTTGCTGAAAAAAAAGAAATATCAAATAATTTTGTAAAATTATTTATTTATTTTATATTTTTACTTTTACTATTTCGTTACACTAGATCAAAAGAATATGGAACTGATATTGCTGTAATTAGTTTAATTTTTATGGTTCAAATATATGTATTCCAATTTTTGCTAGAACAGAAAAAAGATTTATTATTAAAAAAAACAATTTTATTAGTTCCTTTTGCTATTTTCTTAAAACTTTATGCTGCATTAATTGTAATTTATATTTTCATTTTTTTTGTTGTTTTAAAAAAAGATTTCATTTTAAAAGTTTTAAAATTTAAAAAATTAAATTTTCTCATATTTACAATAATATTTTTGTCATTAGGAAAAAATTTAATCTCTTCAGGTTGTTTTTTTTACCAGTTAAAAAATGTTTGTATTGATAAAGAAATTGCCGAATGGTCTGTTGGAAATAGAGCTGCTAACGAAAGGCATGTTTATACAGCTGCATCTTCAAGGGGATGGAAGGCATATATGAGAAGTATTGAGCACGAACGATTTGTAGATCCTCATGAGTACCTTAAATTATCAAAATATACTTATCCTAAGTATTTGGTACAAGATAAAGATTTTGAAAGATTTTTAATATTGCTAACAATTATTATTATAACTATTTTAATAAATTTAAAGTTTTTTAAAAAAAAACAAAAAGAGAATAATATATTTATACTAATATTTTTATTTGTCCTACCTGCTATAATTTGGTTTTTAAAAGTTCCTCATGTTAGATATGGCGCAAATGCATACTTATCTTTTATGACTCTTGGGATTATAAGTTTATATTTTGATCTTATTAAAATTAATAAAAAATATTTATCTTATCTGTTAATTTTAGGAATAATTTTTTTTACAACTAAAAATTTTAAAAGAATTTATGTAGAAATACAAAGTAACAAAAATATTAATTATCCTTTTGCTGATTATAAATCAGATGACTTTGAAACTTTTAATATAGGTGGAGGAAAGATTAATGTACCAAAAAATAGTTTATGGTGTGGAAATATTCCAATGCTATGTGCAAGTAAAAATTATTTGATAAGTGATATAAAAATTAAAAATAATTATATATTTTTAATATCTGAAGAAAAAAATATTATTAAATTCATAAATCGTACATCATATTATGATATGATTGAAGTGAATGATAACCTTAAAATTAAATAAATTTCGGTGCGCCTGCTAGGAGTTGAACTCAGAACCTCCTGGTCCGTAGTAAAACGCTCCGCATTTGTTAGAACTATACGATAACGAAATATTCTCTTATTTACTATGCTTTGATAAATTTCTTTTTTTTATCTTATTAGAATTATTTAATACATTTTTTTTTAAATAATCTATTATAGTTCTAGATAGACCTGTTTCCAAAGATGTTTTGTATGTCCATCCGTATTTTTTTGCTAAAGAAACATCCAATAGTTTTCTATAAGTTCCTTCCAATTTTTGTCTTTCATAAACAATTGATAAATTTACTGCTAAATGCTTCATTATAAACCTTGCATATTGAGTTATACTTTTTTCAATTCCAGTTCCAATATTGATTAAGGATTCAGAAGTTTTTTTTTTAAGAAAAAAAATACACGCATCGGCAATATCATCAGCATAAATTACTTCTCTTAATGAATTGCCACTTCCCCAAATCTTAATATGATTTTTTTTTTTTCTTCTTGCATCGACTATTTTTTTTATCAAAGCAGGAAAAAAATGCGAATTCTGAGAATCGTAATTGTCATTTATTCCATAAGCATTGCATGGCATCAGTGATTTATAATTTAAATTATATTGAGAATTGTAGCTCTCACACATTTTTATTCCTGCTATTTTTGCTATCGCATAAGCATCATTACTTTTTTCTAAATAATTTGATAATAAATACTTTTCTTTAATAGGTTGTTTGCTTTCCTTTGGATATACACAACTTGATCCTAAAAAAATTAAATTTTTAACTCCATTTTTGTAACTACCATCTATAAGATTATTTTGTATAGACAAATTATCAAATATGAACTCTGCCTTTAAATCATTATTTGCTTTAATGCCTCCTACTTTTGCTGATGCTATAATTACTACCTCTGGTTTTATTTTGCTTAAATATTTATAAACTTTACTTTGATTTCTAAGATCTAATTGCTTTCTATCTTGTAGAAAAATATTTTTATATTTTAAATTTTTTAATTTTCTTAAAATTGCAGAGCCAACCATCCCATTGTGACCAGATAAAAAAATTCTTGATCTTTTTGTGATCATTTTGTTTACTTCCTTTTTGGTGCGCCTGCTAGGAGTTGAACCCAGAACCTCCTGGTCCGTAGCCAAGCGCTCTATCCAATTGAGCTACAGGCGCAATACTAGTTAATATATATCAAATATAATTTTTAATGTAATTTTGCAATTTAGCAACTATTGTATTTGTATGACAAAAAAATCTAAAGATATTGTTTTTACAACAGCTCTACGTACAGCTATAGGAAGATACAAAGGTATATGGAGTAAATATCAAGCTCACGATTTAGGAGAAGCTGTTATAAAAAATATTTTGAGTAAATCGGAAGTTGAACCAAAGTTTATTGACGAAGTTATCATGGGACAAGTTCTTACTGGAGGCACTGGCCAAAACCCAGCGCGACAAGCAGCAATTAGAGCTGGTATACCAAAAGAAAAAACTGGATATGTAATAAACCAAGTATGTGGTTCAGGTTTAAGGTCTATTGTTGCAGGTTATCAAGCAATTTTATTAGGTGATGCAAAAATAGTTATTGCTGGAGGCCAAGAAAGCATGACTAATTCAAGAGAAGAAATGATGTTAAAAGATGGCCTAATCGATGCATATAATAATTATCATATGGGTATTACAGCAGAAAATGTTGCCGAGAAATGGAATATTTCAAGAAAAGATCAAGATACTTTTGCTGCTTCTTCTCAATTAAAAGCACAGGAAGCAATAAAAAATAATAAATTTAAACAAGAAATAATTGATAATTCATTAGAAGATGAACACCCAAGATTAGGAGTTACAATTGAAAATTTATCAAAACTTAAAGCTGCATTTAAAAAAAATGGAACTGTGACTGCTGGTAACTCATCTGGAATAAATGATGGTTCGGCTGCAGTACAATTAATGAGTAGAGAAGAGTCTGAAAAAAGAGGATTAAACCCTCTTGCTAAAATAGTGTCATGGGCATCATGCGGAGTAGATCCAGCTTTAATGGGATCGGGCCCTATTCCTGCTTCAAAAATGGCATTGGAGAAAGCTGGATGGAAGATTAATGATTTAGATTTGATTGAGTCCAATGAGGCGTTTGCAGCACAAAGTATAGCTGTAATTAAAGAATTAAAAATTCCAGATGAAAAAGTTAATGTTAATGGTGGTGCTATAGCTTTGGGCCATCCAATTGGTGCTTCAGGAGCGAGAATTGTGGTTACATTAATTCACGAAATGATTAAAAGAAATTCAAAAAAAGGTTTAGCTACTTTATGTATAGGTGGTGGAATGGGAATAACAATGTGTATAGAAAGAGATTAATATTTTAATGAATTTAAACTTTTTTTTAACAGTAATTTTTGTACCCAAAACCTAGCATCTAAATTTTGGTTATTTTTTAATACTTTAATTTTTTTAATAAGATTAATTAACATGTTACAATTTACGCATTTAAGGATGACTAAAAATTGATATAAATATGTCCAAAATAATACCACTATGAATTTATTAATAACTGACTAAAATCAACATTGTTTCATGGAAAATAAATTATTAGTCCCCGATATAGGTGATTTTGAGCAAGTAGAAATTATAGAAGTTCTCGTAAAAACAGGCGACAAGATAAAAAAGAATGATCCTATAGTTACCCTAGAGAGCGATAAATCTAGCGTTGAAGTTCCATCAATTTCTGAAGGTGTGGTAGAAAGTGTAAATGTTAAGATTGGAGATAAAGTTTCTAAAGGTGATTTACTTATAAGTTTAAAAAGCATAGGCCAGTCAGAAGAAAAGTCAAAAGAATCGACAGAAGAAAAAATACCTCCAGTTACAGAAAAAATTATTAAAGAAGCAGAAAAAACTCTAGTATTAAAAGAAGAAGTTGAAAAACCAAAAACAATAAACAAAAAAAAAGAAAGTGCTGAAAAAATTGAGGTTGTACAAAGTGGAGATATTGATCCAATAGAAACAAAAGAATGGATGGAATCACTCTCTGCAGTTCTTGAAAAGGATGGAAAAAATAGAGCTCAATTTTTGATCAAACAATTGATAGAACATTCTTATAAAGAAGGTTCAGATCTAGTTTTGTCAAGAAATACACCCTATATCAACACAATATCACCTGAGGAAGAAGCTAAATCTCCCGGTGATCAAAATCTTGAAAGAAAAATAAGAGCTTTGATTAGATGGAACGCTGCAGCCATGGTTGTTAGAGCAAACAAAAAAAATCCAGAACTGGGTGGTCATATAGGAACATTTGCATCAGCAGCTACACTTTATGATGTTGGTATGAATCATTTTTGGAGAGCAAAAAATAATAAATTTGGTGGAGATTTAATTTATTTTCAAGGACATTGTGCTCCTGGAATGTATGCTAGAGCTTTTCTTGAAGGAAGAATTACCTCAAAACAACTAGATAGATTCCGTCAAGAAGTTAATCCTGGGGGCCTTTCTTCTTACCCTCATCCCTGGCTAATGCCTAAGTTCTGGCAGTTTCCAGTAGTTTCAATGGGGCTGGGTGCAATGATGGCAATTTATCAAGCTAGATTTACTAAGTATTTAATAAATAGAGGATTATTAAAAAATGAAGAAAGAAAAATTTGGTGTTTTTTGGGTGATGGAGAAACAGATGAACCAGAATC